>WLWD01005492.1_pt1 | contig 23871 bp, 15 predicted proteins | sample 6712731 | NCBI WGS metagenome assembly WLWD01 (sample SAMN12718690, study PRJNA576275) | sponge metagenome | isolation source: marine sponge | host: Mycale hentscheli | place: New Zealand: South Island, Marlborough, Capsize Point | collected 2014-11-01 | reverse complement strand
CACTAGCTACTAGTCGACAGCTTGATGATGAGTGTGCCTGAAGAATTGCAACGAACTATAAAAAAAGTCTTCTCCAAAAACGGCTGTTCACACGCGTCTATTAATAACCCCGTTTTCGATGAAATTTTATCAGAAGGAGATGTTAATTATGTAGCACAGTCAATGCAGGATTGGCAGACTTTTCTTCCAACTTTGGACCTCAGTTTTCAAGATGGAAGAGACATTAATGAAGATATTACCTTATCATCACCTATGCAGAAGAGGTAATATGATTAGTTGTATTTGATTGATTTATCTAGCTAGTTAGCTAACTATTAACTTTATTTCTATGTCGTTGAAGAGATAATAGGAGTAGTTTTATCCTGATGACTACCTAGTGGGTAGGGGTTTGATTTACGAGTGTCTGGACATTTTGTGGTATTCATTTGTAGTAATTTGGTTGCGAAAGAAACAATGCATTAATTGGCAAGCGAAGCAAGCGAGACTCTCTCGGGGTAGCAGCACAATTGAAAATTAGGGACATTTGTTTGTTTATATATATGTTGACATACGTATGTTATTTTGTACTTTGACCCTCGCATTTTTGTGTTCGCTTCGTGGTCTATTCCTTCCCATTCCTCCACTAAACAGAATCTTTTCGTTTAGCGATCCAAGGAAATCAATTGTTGACCCCTTCGTGTTATATTGTTTCTGAATGCCACAAGACACACTCAGGTCTTCAAAACTTGCTGTTATACTCAACACTGTGCAGATAATTCTTTAGAACTTCTTGTATTTTCAAGTCGCAAGAAAATGTTATGGCGAGTGGTTACTATTAATGAAACCCTTTACCAGATTTAATTTATAAAATTCAAGGCCTTTGTTTTTAAGTAGCTGTGAGTGCTTGTTGTCAAAAGATACTGGTAATTCAGACAGTCAGAATGACATATATTAAAAGACTACAGAAAATACCAGTACTAGGGAAATTGAGGTACATAAGAAAGTGGTTATGTATTTGTTAGTTAAAGTATAATAATGGTCACAACAGCTACATACTTGGCTATACTTTTAGAAATGGACTGATGGATTATTTTGAAGTGTTCCATTTATGCACTGGCTCGCTCGCCCTTTGTGCTCAAGCACATCACTAGTTTATATTTTAGTTTGTCTTTAATATAACATTTTTGTGGTATTCGTTTGTAGTAATTTGGTTGTGAAAGAAACAATGCATTAATTTATATATTTGTTTGCCTTTAATATTATGAATTATTACCAATAATAAATGGAGCATTATAAAGTGAAGGGGTACAGCCAACTTTTTTGTATGTGAAGTTGTGTTTGGTGTACAGAAGTGTTTGTGTAGTTTGAATGAAGTGAATATGTTATAAATGTGTTCCAATTGGTTTTTGTTGTTGTTTTTGTTGTTGTTGTTTTATCAGGATTGCAGTTTTGATGAGGTTTCGTCAAGTTCATGGGGTTGATGCAACATATAGACAGTTGATGCTGGCATTCTATAAGGAGAAGAGAATGGATTTAGTCACTAAAGTGGTGGAGAGAGTAGCTAAGAGATTGAAGGGTAAGTATGAGAGGTGCTCTTCGTGATTCCAAGGTGTGCGGGATATTACTGAATTATGCAGAATGTGTATCCAGTGGTGTCCTTGAGCAAAAGTGGCTAGCAAACTAATCTAAATTAATTTCAGATTTGTAATCAATTTGTACGCATTTTCTAACTAAACATTAGATTCTGTGATAATAAGTTAATCAGTAAAATTCTTGCAGTCTACAGATGAACCAAAGTTACTGCCTTGTGTTTTAGTATTCACATTGTGAGTTAGCCATGTATGAATTTTAGTTTTTCAGCTGTAGTTTTCATGAAGCTCTAGTGCAATCCTTAGCAACTTTGAAGTCTAAGTACAGTGTATTTCTTTTCTTTTTTATTGAAATTGGAAATGTCATCTCTTCAAGTCTCTCTAAGATACTTGTATTCTATTATACTGTGTTGTGTTTAGCAATGGAAATAGAAATATAATAATAGCAAATTTTTCTTGTTCTAAAAGTCAATATTGGCTGTTAGAATGAGAACAAATTTGCTATTAAATTAAAAAGTGAAACTTTATAAACACATCAAATTAAAAAATGAAAGTTATATATTATTAGGGACTTTGGAGGTCATCATGTTATTTTGACCAGAATAGGCTTCTCCTTCTTTACCATTAGACACATTCATATTCACCACAACCCTCACCAACCCTCTGAACCCTCACCAACCTTCTGAACCCTCACCAACCCTCTGAACCCTCACCAACCCTCTGAACCCTCACCAACCCTCTGAACCCTCACCAACCCTCTGAACCCTCAGCTTCAATAAAAAGCATTTATACTTACACTTACTTCAGCCGAGAATGACTGAATCATTGAAAGTATGTATACATTAACAGAACTTACAGGATTCGGACAAAAACAATAGAAATAGATTTGACGTTCACAGTAAGGCCTGAAAATCTTTATCTTTGTGGTTGTGAATATTATTTCCATCTTATATAAATACCAACTATGGCTCTGATTTGTACGTCTGATAGTGGCTCACTTCACTTTACTTGCTCACTGATTCTATCAAGCCCCTCCCACTGAAGGATGCAGTTACTCTTAACTGCTACTAAATGAAAAGTGTGTAGAGCGTGTCTGAATGTGTGCTGACTGGCGCATGTGTGTGTGTGTGTGATGAAACTCGTAATGTACAGCTTAGCTTACTATACCTGATATGTCCAAGGAAAGATTAGAGCATATTTTGAGGTATCAGTGGCCAATGTTGGCGGCTAAGTATTGGTCAAAGTAAATTAAAATATATTATTTGTTTACGCGATTTCTCTGCCAGATGCAAATAGATACAAAAGACTCGCCATACTCTTTGCACACTTTTAAATATTTTTTACAACTGATTATGTGAAGTTGACAATCAGTACCAAAAACATGAGAGAACAACAAATTTCATAATGAACAAGCACGTACCTTATTCAGTGAGGTTTAATAGATACCGTTATGTGGAGATTGCACTTAGAGAAGAATAAACGTCTTCTTCAGATTACATATTTAGTACAATTCCATTTATGTATGTATGTAGGTCAGAGTTCAGGGAATTCTCCAGCTCCAGGTAATGAAATACTAAATGTTTTACCAATTGTTTTCACTTAAAACAAAATTTTCTAGCAAACATATTGCCACAGCAGCCTAGTGCAGCAATTCCAGATAGAGGTAAATGATTTAAATACATGAGACATTAGGTTTCTTATAGTGTTAATTAGCATCAAAAATAAATGTGAAATTAAGTGTACAGTTATTTATTGAAGTATTAAACCCATTCACCGGCACAAGCGCCTATAGGCGCTCAAGGATGACATGCGGGAAAAAATATTTCCCCCCTAAACGATAAACGCTAAAGCTTAGCTACAGCGTCCAGAGCACGGCTAATGTGTTGTTCTATTGCATGTATTTTTAGAATAGAAATAGCTACTACATAACTAAGGTAGTCGGGATAAAAATAAACTTGACGTTAGTTCAAAAAATGGCGATAAATTTGCCTGCAACTGAGGCAGTGGATCTTGTCCGCGACGACGTTTTCGACTGAACGTGAGAGAGAAGGGGTACAGGAGCTATATAGCTACCGCTGAGGTACTACTGTCGAGGATAGAGAGTTGGATTTTCCCGCTAAAGCTGTCATTTCATTGCCGGTTGAGGAAGCTATTAATTTTCAACTTGAGAGCTACTAGAGCACTGTAGGTAGCGAACTTACCAGCAGCTATTTTGAAGAGGATATGGAACTTGATATTCCAGGTAAGAAAAACAGCTATTTACGCAGTATATTGGAGGAAAAAGTAAGAAATAGTATTCCCAGGAACATGGCGGTAAGTTTTATTATGCCTAATAGCTTTCCCAGGAATATGGCGCTAATTTGGTCACAGCTGTAAACTTTTTTTTTACAAACTCCCAGCAATGAGTAATGATTTGACTGAGCTACGTTTGCTCTCTGAATACTTTGGACTTCCTATTCATTCAAAGGATGATGTTTTTACTTCTGCAAGGTCAGAATATTGAGATGATGGTAATACTGATTATGTTGAAAGCATGAAGAAAGGTTGACAAAGTGATGAATGGATGTAAAACGAAGAGTATGAGTAAGAATAGGGCTAGAGGGAGGAGTGAGTGTGTGCAGAGGACTGGAATTGTTAGCGAAATATTGTCTTATTCGTGATGTTCGTCTGCCCAGCTATCAGTCACGCTTCCCCTGGTGTCATCCAGTAAAAAAATATCTAATCATGCACAAACAATTGCTAATATTGCACTGGAACACATACACATCACTTTGTTATGATATAGTTACATTGTGGTCCCAATAACCATTTTGTGGTTTGTTGCTAAGCAACCAAATTTGACCAAAAATGTTGAACAATACATGTACTTTCACATGATATAGGTTGCTAGGTACTCTTTTGTTGAACTCCTGGTTTTATATAGAAAAAATAAAATTACTGAATTTTATCTGCCGGTGAGAGGATGTGTCACACTAGCTTTTCGCCATTCTTTTGATGATACGTGTCGATCTCCTCTTATTTTGTTATGATACGTTTCACTTTCTTGCTATATTAACAATACAACAACAGTAACAACAAAAACAACAAATGCATCGTACACACAACAGTTTTGCAATTCATTAAAATAGAAAAATGGCAGTGATTTTTGGAATGGTTTAATTCATTGAGATATGTGTGGATTCTAAATTGTACACATCTATGGCTGCAGCTTTGTAACGTGTACGTTGGTTATTCCAGACAATCCTGTTTTACTTCCTGAAAGTCAAAAAATCAGATTTTTTTTTGTTTTTTTACCATAAATTTTAAGCTGTGTTTAGCACAGTAGTGATTCCAGTAATGGCTTTCTCAATATGTTGTTGCAAGTTCTGAATTTCAGTTCGAATAAAATTTTAGATCTAAATTTCGTTAAGTTTATTGTTAAAAGGTCTGGATTAAGTTTGAATAAACCATTCCATTCGTAGCTCTAACAGTTGGTAATATCACGGAAGTGCTATCAGAAGGGAAATTTACTGCGGCTGACTGTGACAGACTGGGACTTAATCTGGGAGTAGAAACACACATCCTACGCAACATTGATTCCCAGCGCGGAGGGAAAGTACAGCTGCAGCTGATGGACATTCTTGACCATTGGCTCAACAATGACTTGGAAGCCGACTGGTATAAACTGGCGGAGGCATTGAGGAAGTCTCAGTATAGAAAATTGGCTGCTGCTATCAACACTGGCAGATTTCCTGCTCAGGATGTGTTGGTCAGCAATCCTGTGGAACCAAGTTAGAGAGTTGTATGGATTTGATGAATTGGGAATTTGAAATGGTTTAATTTCTTCTTGCTAGGTGTAGCAAATATGGATTTGGAAGATGTAGGTCCAAAGAGAAGAAGACAAGGTGACTCTGGTTATATGTAACTCTATTTGAGATTTTTTCGTATTTCTTCTGATATACTTTTAGATGCCACAAAGTCACAATCAGATGGTTCTTCAATAGGTGAGCTGGTGGTGGGTTTGTTTGTTATTATTATACAGTGCTTCTAGCTTAAAGAATGGATTTTTTAGCTTTTTGGTTAAGGTTGCTAATTCTGCTATATTTTCTCAAGTATGTGTAATAGAAAGCTAAAAATTTGTATTTAATGTCATATTAACATACAGATAAAACAATGTTGTGGGTTTGTGGTTATTTTTGTGGTTATAGGTGATGGAACTGGGAGCTTGACAGTGAATTTGGAAGTGTTTAAGCTGAAAAAAGAGAAATTATTTTTCCTTATCTCTCTAACTTGGTATACTGATACTTTAATACCTGAAGTTTCATATGAGCCTGATTTTGTGGGCACACGAAATTTGAATCGAAATATTTTAAATTTTAGGTAAAAAGTGTTTAAGCCAGGATTTTTGAATTTATTGAGTTATATCTCTACAAATTTGACACATGATGTAAAATTGCCTTAAAATTATTATGTATAACTTTGGTAGCTATACCTTGAAAATGAAGTGAGTTGTGGCTGTTTTTCACCAAAACATTTTTACGCACGGTAAGGGTCATCAAATGATGTATATGTAATTGAAAACAGATGATGTCATCAAAGATGGAGAAAATGATAAAAGTCATTTATGTGAAGAAGGTGGGTTTTAATTAAGAATATTAGTGCCAATGGTACACGTTTTTTGTGATGTACTAAAGAAATAGGTAAAGCAAACAAAGCTAGAGATCATAGCAGGCCACGATCAAACAAAGGAGAAAAAAGAAGAGTTAAGAACAGAAAAGTTGTATATGTTGAAAATGATCAAGGAAATAGCCAAAGTAAGTATCCATTAAGAAAATACATGTAATTATTCTTGAAATTGTTAGTATGAGATACTAGTTAGCTCCTATTCATTGCCCAGGAAATATTTATTTTTGCTTTATTTAGCCAATATAATTTAGTTCCAAGTCATTCATTAGTGCCACATCAGGTTAGAAGAGTGTGGAAGAATAAAACCAACACAATAACAGCATCAGCAACTATATAAAGCAACAGCAGTTATTACAACTAGCATCACAACTGCAAAGAGTACACAAAATGTATTATTTGCTATTATAATATTGTCCTAAGTTGAGTTGTCATGATTAGTGTGTTGTAATTGAGGAACTCATTAATTTATTCAATAGCGAAGCACTTTGGATCATGTGACTGTATGGCATTGACTGATAAGTACATAGGCGTGGCATACCATAGACTTGAGTTGTGAAGTGCCTCCTTTCTGTGAAGTGCCCCTCTCTGTGAAGTGCTGTTTTTTTTTTGCGCCCATAAGCGTCTCGTCAACTGCTGAGTGGCACTCGGCCTCATTGTATTTTATATTACCACTTGCAGTTAAGTGCTCATTTTATTAAGGGCCTATTTCCTTACCATTTGGAGTTATAAGCTGAGGCCCTTAGCAACCCGTGTCTATGGTGTTAGAAAGGGGTGGTCACACTTGTGCACATGACAAAATGGCCACAGAAGAAGAACTAGTTCTTTCTGTCTTTGTTTTATAGGGGGAAAAAATTCCCATACCCAATTTTGGCAGATCTTGAGTCCAAATTTGGGCCCATGTAGTGCAGTAAGCTGTGATTATTTCCTCTATTGACTTTTGTATTGTTATGGAATGGCACTTTCCCACTGGTTCAGTACGTCAAACTTTTTGTCTCCTTTGGCCTTTGCTATTGAATACTCCTTCATGAGTAACTGCTTCTGTTAAAAAGTTAGTCAAGTTGCTTCTTCAACTAGCTACTTGGACTAACTTTTGCTACATGTAACTGCATGCTTGATTAATGTGCAATCGTAGTTAGGAGTCTCTTTATTCTCAGATGTAAGGAATTGGTGCCTGTTTGGATTTCTGGCAGTACTTATTGCCTTCATCTTTGCAGGAGGCTTCGTTTTCAAAGGTAAATGAATGAGTACCTTCAATGCATGCGCTGTTTACAAACAATTTAATTATAATAATATGAAGAATTTTATCCTGTTTCATTCCATCCTGTATTTGTTTTATTATGGATAAAAGCTTTCATCAGTTGATCGGGACCGGTTCCTTCAAGAGTTGCACCAAGAGTTGCACCATGAAATTCCTTCACATAACTATAACTTCTCAACTGTATGTTGATTTACTACGCATGCACTTCATTCACCGATCTGACTTCGAACATCGGCGAATTGCACTTGATTACTATTTTTACTGATATTACCTCGTTATTTGTGTTTTATTCTCACTTCTTATCACTTCTCACTTTGTACAATTGTATTCTATATTACAATAGAAAATAAACTTACTCTTTTGGAGTTATTACTAGATACGAGTTAGTTACTCCCAAACATCAGTTTTTCTTGCGAAATACATAAAAGGAAAAAAGTTTACACTAAGCTATATTATGGTCAATTTTGTGGGTGTGGCAAAATTATTCATGGGTTTGGCCAGGGACATTGCATGGGTGTGGTCAAGCACATTGTAATTGTTTTGTTTGGCTGTAGTAAATAGTTAATTGTTTTAAATGATTATGATAAAGAAATTTAGCTACAAGGTGTAGTTTTACACCACACTCATTCATAGCTGGAATAGTTACTGACTGGATTGTAAACTCTACTTGAATCTGAGAGAATATCTCAGTCAATGTCACACCACCCCAAAAGCAATCATAGAGCAATGAACCAGTATGAATCATCAGTTGCAGAATTCCCCTTAACCTGGCCTCAACTTGACGAACCAAATAGCTTCTAGGCCCTAGCCCTTCATTCCAATGGAATCAACACACAAACGAAGATAATCACACGCACAGAATATACAAAGCAAGAAGATCAGAATCACAAAAGTGAATGAGTCAATCCACTGAAGTACATACAGTGAAACCTCTGATAGTGAACTCTCTAATGAGAAAATTTCTTCTATTAGTGAACTTTTTGCTTGCCCCATACAATAGAAAATTTATTTTTGGTAACTCTTAAAGCAGACACCCTTTGATTTGTCCAAAAAAACAAAACAAAAAACAACAACAAAAAATCCAGGTCCAATTTGTATTTTAGTGCTGTAGTCCTGCTTGACACAGTTAGCTAAGAGGCTTGCCTGATTGCTAGATTATGACATGAATTTTACCTCTCCTATCACAAAAGGTGCGCTGGTTACCACCAGGGATCTTGTTATGGACCAATATCAAATGGTATGTAAGGAAATTATGTAATGTCAAGGTATTTGTGCATGTGTTGCTTTGTGGGGTGTAGTAATGGAATTCTAACGTGCAGATAGTCTTGTTAACCAGCAGTTCTACCCGCATAAAGGGGTGGGGCTGGTTAACAACTACTAACATGCAGAGTGAGGCTTCACAATAACATTTTACATCATAGTTAAATTCCTAAGTAATTGTTTCCAATCAGTCACACACACACACACACACAAATGCAAATTCTCTTGCTGCCGCTAGGCGGTCACGCGCACCTGGCAGAGCCAGGATGCCTGGTGCACTAAGCAGGCACTGTGAGCCGTGCAAGCAAAGCTCCTGGAGCCAGGCTAGTAACTTGCAAGAGAACAGGCCTTTCCTCACAGCAAGTGGTGTGGGCACCTGAAGTCCCACCTGGACCATTGTTGTTTCATGAGAAAAGGCCTTGAATTTTCACCCAGGAACCCAATCACAGCTGGGTGGACTGGTGGGGCTGGTGGGAGGCAGATGGAAAATCAGATGGAAAAATTGCCTGAGTTGGGCTTTAACTCAGGACCTCAGGACCCTCAGCCCAGGACACAACCACTACACCACACAGCTGGATCTGAAAGTATTTTATTTCTTATACAGAAAGTGATATTGGAATCTTCAAATAGAATTAGCTACCAACACAGAGGGTAGTTAGTAAGCTCATAGATTCATTTAAAAAGTCCCAAAGACTGTCTCTTTAATTGCTATATAAACTAAATATAATAACTAACTATAATTTTTTTTAAAAACTAGCTACTTCATTATGCTCGTAATTAGCTACACTAATCATGCTAGCACATATGCTAGAATTTATGAAATCACTTATCACACTCAAAATCATGCCAGCACAATTTGCCAATCCTTAGTGAATAGGTACGCTTAATCATGAAAAAAAGAAACCAATTCATGAGATAAAATGAAAGTACAAAGACATTTTAGTTAGTGATGAAACTATATTTATATAATTGTCAAATTCAACAATGAAGAAAAAAAATCGAATGAGCAACAACCACTAAATTCTGTCCAATTAATAAATTCTGGACTTGTTTTGCTTTGGAATACTACGAACTTGGTCTACCATATTGTATAAGGACACAAGTAGTAAAAATTCTGACTCAGCATATCAATAAGTAGAGGTGCGTTCAAAAGGAGATCGCAATTATTATTGGAGTAGCTAGCTACAAGGAAAAACAACGATGAACAAAAAGTGATTGCTATTATAATTTTATTTTCAGTTACAGGTAAGAAATACTGTAGCTAAAAATGAGGGCTCATTCTGAAAAGGGGGGCTCGTACGACACCAGTCGAGCCCCCCCCCCCCCAAATCCGCCCCTGCTCTTATAACTATGCAATCCATTTAAGTTGGTGGTTTAGCCAAAGAAGAGTGGTTGCTTGTATGATTAAAGTGTATGCAAATGTGGTTAGGGTCGTCATTTTTATTTGCCGTTTTCTCAGCTGATTAACGTTTCTAAATCGATGTTATAGTTTTATCGACCTATGCCGCGATCGATTGTGTAAGGGCGGAGCAGATTAATTGGCGGTTCATTCATCTGTTGATCTGCCGTGTTGGGGAGCTGCCCAAGTTAGCGTGCTAACAACTAGCTGGTGGTCACTAGTCTAAGGATTATATCCTTCACTTAAGTCTCTCTTAGGTCACAGTGCTGATTATTTCCTGCGGAACTAGCTTGTACGCATACAGGCTAGAGAAGAGAGCTTTAATACTTACTGGCTTAGCTAGCCTTAAGTAGCTATATTGTTACTATAATAAACATCATTATTTATCTAGAATTGTTTTGGTGAGTGATGGAATAGGTCAGTTTTTGTTGTTGTTTTCTTTGTGTGTGTGTGTCAATTGAATTGTGTAACTAGTAAAACTGTCTTTCATTACTTTCAGTATGACTGCAGTTCCAACTACTGTTGATGGCTTATGGCTGAAGAAAGTAAAATACAGCAGAAAGGTTGTTATTATTTGGACATATATGTATATAGAATAATTTGGATTTGGCATCAATAAACCAATGTGAGGCTATCAGCAATGTTTATATTGTAATAAGTTAATCAGTAAAAAATCGTGCAGTCTACAAATGAACACAAACTGCTTTCTTGTGTTTTAGTATTCACATTGTGAGTTAGCCATTATTATGAATTTTAGTTTTTCAGCTGTAGTTTTCATGAAGCTCTAGTGCAATCCTTAGCAACTCTGAAGTCTAAGTACAGCGTAGCTAGTATCTTTCCCTTATATTGAAATCGGAAATGTCATCTCTTCAAGTCTCTCTCAGATACTTGTATTCTGTTATACTGTGTTGTGTTTTGGAATAGAAAATTAGATACTAAATTAAAGTGTGTAGTGTGTGTGATGTGTGTTGGCCGGCGCATGTGTGTGATGAAATTCCTAGTGTACAGCTTAGCTAACTTGACGTGACATGTCCAGAGCATATTGTGAGGTATCAGTATTAGATATCGGCAAACACTGGCTGCTTAATATTGGCTATCAAAACTATCTGTAAATTAAAGTGTATTATTCAGTGAGTTTTATTAGATGCTGCTGTGTGGAGAATGCACTTAGAGAAGAATAAATATCTTTTTCAGGTTATTTAGTACATTCCATTAATGTATATATGTAGGTCAGAGTTCAGGGAATTCTTCAGCTTCAGGTAACGAAATACTAAAAGTTTTACCAATTATTTTCACTTAAAACAAATTTCTCTAGCAAACAGATTGCCACAGCAGCCTAGTGCAGCAATTCCAGATAGAGGTAAATGATTTAAATACAGCAGTTGTTAGTTTTTATAGGGTTAATTAGCATAAAAAAGTGAAATTAAATGTATAGCTGTTTATTAAAGTATATATAATTTGTTTTAAGCACCACTTTAAGTTGCCATTATGCTATAAAATTAGCTATCAGTCACACTAGCTTATCATTCTTTTGATGATACTTGTCAATCTCCTCTTATTTTGTTATGATAGTACATTTCACTTTCTTGCTATATTAATATTATAACAACAACATTAGCAAAAAACAACAACAACAACAACACACACAAACAACTCTATTGCAGTTCATAGAAAAATGGCAGTGATTTTTGGAATGGTTTAATTCATTGATATGTGTGGATTATTAATTGTACACAGCTACATCTGCAGCTCAGCGGTTATATGTAAGTCAGCTATTCCCGACAATCCTGTTTTATTTCTTGAAAGTCAAAGATTAGATTTTTTTTAAGTTTTAAGCATATATAGCTATAAGCTGTATTTAGTACAATACTGATTCCAGTGATGACTTCCTCAATATATTGTTATAAGTCTGAAATAAGTTTGAATAATTAAAAAAAATATCTAAATGTTGCTAAGTTTATTGTAATAAGGTCTGGACTAAGTTTGAAGGAACCGTTTCATTTGTAGATCTAACAGTTGCTAATATCACGGAAGTGCTATATAAAGGAGAATTTGCTGCGGCTGACTGTGACACACTGGGACTTAATCTGGGAGTAAAAACATACATCCTACGCAACATTGAGGCTGAACGCAGAGGAAAAGTACAGCTGCAGCTGATGGACATTCTTGACCATTGGCTCAACAATTTTGAAGCTGACTGGTATAAACTGGCGGAGGCGTTGAGGAAGTCTGAGTACAGAAGATTGGCTACCGCCATCTACATCGGCAGATTTCCAGCTCAGGATACTGTGGGAACAAGTTAGAGAGAGTTGTATGGATTTAATGAATTGGGAAATTCAAACACTGCAAAAATGGCTAATAATTATGACAATTTTATTAGTTAGCTAAATTACAATATAGCATGTAGTAAAAGTAACTGTGAATGTGGTAATTCTTTTTCAAGTTATTTTACTAATTTTATTATACTAATTTTTTATCATGATTATAAATAATGATATTATTTTTAGTTATATTAACAGATGTATGTTTATATGGCAAATATATATTACATTTTTAGTAATACAAAGAATCACTACAAATGATTATTTTGCTACTTTGTTATTTCATGATAGATAGTTCAGTGATATATTTATATATTCCATTAATTAATTTATTGTTTATCTCTACTGATTACTGCAGTCAAAACTTTGGATTAAGTAGTTATAGAATGAATAATTATATTGATTGATTGTAGATATAACAAACATACTTTTTTCCAGACCCCTTTAGGTGAGAAAGTGTCAATCTAGTTTTTATGAAGGGTCAGAACTTGATAATTCATAATTGGTTGTCTGTTGAGTACGAGACTGCAGCTAGCTGTACTACTCAACTGTATAAAGGAAAAATGTGAGAGTCTTGGAAGTCGAGGGTTGTCGTAGCTCAATGGTTAGAGCACTGGTGGCTAAAGCCAGTGGCCCTGGGTTCGAATCCCCGGCGACTACTAAGATTTTTTCACATTTTTCCTTTGCTTTTTTTCCAGACCCCTTTAGGTGAAAAAGTGTCAATCTAGTTTTTTTGAAGGGTCAGAACTTGATAAACATACTTAATGAGGTTATATTTCCCATAGATAGCAGTATGTATAAGCGACTTGGTAATAAAGGAAACTAAATGTGGTCTTCAGTATTGTCTAACCATTGCTATAATGTTTCACTTTTCTTGTTTTTATTAAGTCATAGCGTTGTTTGCACTGGTTTATTTCACAGCTGATTTTGATGTTTTATCATCACAATAAAACTTAGCTCTGGGATGACTCGACCTTAATTTTTGTTTTGGAGGATTAAGTTACACAATGAAGAATAGTTATAGGAAGAGAAAACGTTTTTCACAGACCTATAGCAATTGCATGCCTAGACCACAAAATGGCCTGGATAGGTAGCTAAAGAACAAAATGGCTAGCTATTCTAAATAGCTTGTCCACAAAAGTCATGTCATGTCAGTAATTTATAGGAAAGTGTGCCCCTCAGAACTGAAGTAGAACTAATTTGGAAGTATTTAGCGAGCATATGGCTTCGAGAAAGAGGAGTACCACAACATTATAGTGAACTAATATAACTAGCTACAACTTAAGTTTTATAAGTATTTTAATGGCGTATTGAGAAGTCTAAGTTGTCATAACTAAACACACAAATAGCATCAGAATTTTGTAACCAAAATTATATTAGTATAAACACTGGTTATAGAATAATCCACTTTATCAGGTTTTTGAGCTGAAGTAATACAAGCTTAGATTATCTTGATATGACTTCTACAGCCTGCTGGCGGCCGCTCACATATAAAGGTGTCTGCCATGAGTGATGGAAGTCATTGATTTACCTTTCTAAGCCAACCTATTTTTACACAGATTAGGACTTCATTAGTTTGGCCGTGGTAGTCACTGTGTATGAAAAGACCTAGTATAGAGTTACAAAAATCACTCATTCAAAAGTATCTGTTTGTGGCAGATTCTGCACTGTCTCAGTATGATTTTTGTAAGTTGAAATTTCAAAAGCTATTCTTTCAAGGCTTTAAGTGCTAGCTAGCTTATTGATATTGTATTGTGTCTGTTTATTCATTACTCTGGTATTGGTGTGTAGTATTGTTTAGCTAAAAAATAAAGACTTGGTGCTTAATAAGCTGGGACTACATCCCAGTGTCCACAAAAATAACTGTTGCAAGTTCCTGAGAGGGCTTTGTGTGTCAGTTCGATGATGGTGACAGATGGGAATGGGGGGGGGGACAGGAAAAAAAGCAACCTTGCCATAGCTTGCACCTGCAAATTGTCGATTGCTGAGTGTACACATAAACCACCACTAAACCGTTTAAAGTGCCTTATAAAAGTATTTTCAATTTACCCATAAAAAACTGAACAATGGGTCCCTCAATTGAGTTGGAAAAGAGTTTTCATCTACGTAGCTAACCATAATGGGTAAGTGAGGCAGAGAAGCAGAAGCATACCAAAATCAATGCAGGCGAGATAACGCTGACTGATGTAACTACTTCAATGAAGAAGTGACAGAAAATACACACAAAGGACAAAGATACTATGGAGCAGGAGAGGTAGACAGAGGAGGAGAAGAGAATCTATGAGTTGAAAGAGGAATAAGAAAAACAGGGCTGGGATGGCAGAGGAAAAAAAAAGAAAAAGAAAAAGAGCAGAGAAGGGAACTATAGATACCATAGCTATTTACAAGGGGCAGATTTAGGGTGGAGCTTGACCAGTGTCGTGAGCGCCCGCTTTTTTTAGGATGAGCCCCTTTTTTTATTGGCTACTTCATTTCTTCCCGTAAAGTAGGAGAAAATGTATAAATGCAACATCCTCCAGTAATTTAGTTTGACAGAGTCTGACCCACGCAGCGCGTGTAAGCAGTTCAGTAAAGGGTTTGGCTATGCCAGACTACCAGTAATTGTGTTTTATTTTATTGAACCGCCTCATAATAATGTGGCGAGTCAGGAATTTTTCCATCAAATTTTTAGCCATTCATTAATTTCTTTTTATTTTATTTTATTGTTTCTGAATTTATTATGTTTTCATTTCATGACAATTATGACTACCTTCATTATTAGAATGTAAATTAGCTAGCTAGAATATTTTAGTTGTAATTACTTACATTTTTTTTCAAAATTGCAATAAATCAATTTTGTTTTTTTCTTTCTTCATGATTAACCTATTCACTCATTTCATTTATTTTGGACAGAAAACACCTTCATAAAATATTATTATTTAATCTTAATTTTTACAAGTTCATCATTTACCTTCCTGATTTTAGCAGTCCATTATTTCAGATCTGGACAGTCATATTATGATGTTAATATTATTGTATTAATGAATGTAGTCTTGTAAGAACATTTTTCCAATACTAGCCATAGCTATTGCTATATTTCACCCCTTAAAAGAGCCCCTCCCTTCTAGCTCCACCGCTGATTTACATATACATCGTTTCAGCAGACAGGAATACATGCCATTACGACTACACTAGAAATGCATGCAATAATACTAAAGACAGGTTAGGCTTTAGAATGATGTCCCCTAATAAATCCTATGGAGCAACCTACATTTCCATGCATTATTCAGCTACTATTTCCCCAGGACGCCTTTTCTTCGAACCTGGAGAAACGTTTATAGCTAACTTTTAACTCTCACATATGTTGAAGCAATCGGAAAAAGTTAATGGACAAGCAAAAATGCTACTACGTACGAGACGAGGGGGTGGATCTTGGCTGAAGGGAATCTCCAATTAGAGCGCATCAACAGTGGTTGTATGGCTGCAGCTCGACTGCTGTGGAGTGCGAGGGCTTGAGTTTACTTGTTTCTTTCTTGTCCTCCCATTGCGAACAGCTTGAAAATGACTGTGCCCAATAGTGAGTTAATAGATACGTTTATGTGGAGAATGTACTTAGAGGAAGTGAGTACTTGTAGTTACTTGTCTTTTTCAGATTGTTTAGTAGTAGCTAAAATTCAATAAATGTACATGTATATAGGGATATATTCTACTGTTGCAGGATAAATACTAAATTAAGTTTCATCAATTTTTTTTACTTAAACCATCTTTCTCAGTTGAGCACTATTGTAGCCAAGGAATGTTAAACAAAGTAGTTGAAGATTGTTTTTTTTTATGGGGTTAACTAGCATAAAAAAATTAAGTGTATATTTATTTGTTCAAGAATTTAATTTACATCACTTCAAGCTGCCATAATGCTCTGAATTATCAGTCACCCACTACTCTTTTGATGGTACATACTTGTCAATCTTCTCATATTTGTTTTAATACTAGCTATTTATAAAAAACAACAACAAAAGCACACACACACAACATTGTTGCAGTCATTAAAAGAAAAAAAAAGGCAGTAATTCTTTGAACGGTTTCAATTCAATGAGGTATGTGTATGTACACAGCTACAGTCAGCAGCTCGGCTCTAACTCAGTTAACTTGGCTATTCCTAAGAATTTGTAACCGGTTCATTGCCTCAAAGTCTATGATCTGAAGTTTTTTTTTATTGCAACCTTAATTTAAGTTGTGCTTAGTACAATCTGAATTCCAATGAGATGATTTATTTTATTTTATTGTTATAAGATCTGGATTAAGTTTGAATGAACCATTGTATCTTTAGATCTAACTGTTGCCAACATCATGAATGTGCTATCAGAAGGGAAATTTACTGCGGCTGACTGTGACACACTGGGACTTAATCTGGGAGTAGAAACAAACATCCTGCGCAACATTGAGTCAGAACGCAGAGGAAAAGTACAGCAGCAGCTGATGGACATTCTTGACCATTGGCTCAACAATGACTTGGAAGCTGACTGGTATAAACTGGCAGAGGCGTTGAGGAAGTCTGAGTACAAAAGATTGGCTGCTGCTATCAACATTGGCAGATTTCCTGCTCAGGATGTGTTGGTCAGAGATCCTGTGGGAACAAGTTAGAGAGTTGTATGGATTTGATGAACTGGGAAGTTTGAAATGGTTTAATTTCTTCTTGCTAGGTGTAACAACTATGGATTTGGAAGACGAAGGTCCAAAAAGAAGAAGACAAGGTGACTCTGAGTTATATATAACTCTATTTGAGATTCTTTCATATTTCTTCTGATTATATTTGATATACTTTTAGATGCCACACGGTCACAATCAGATGGTTCTTCAATAGGTGAGCTGGTGGTGGGTTTATTGGTTATTATTATACATGTAATTGAAAACAGATGATGTCATCAAAGATGGAGAAAATGATGAAAGTCAATTACGTGAAGAAGGTGGGCTTTAATTAAGAATATTTAGTCCCAATTGTACGAGTTCTTTGTCGCGTACTAAAGAAATAGGTAAAGCAAACAAAGCTAGAGAGCATAGCAGGCCACGAACAAACACAGGAGAACATGAAAGAGTTAAGAACAGAAAAGTTGAATATGTTGAAAATGATCAAGGAAATAACCAAAGTAAGTATTCATTAAGAAACTACACATAATCTTTGAAATTGTTAGTATAAAATGTTAGTTGCTAGCTGCTATTCATTGACCATCAGGTTTGAGCAGTATGGAGGAAAAACACCCCAAAACAATAACAGCATCAGCAACTATATATAAAGCAACAGCAGTTATTACAACTAACATCACAACTGCAAAGAGTACACAAAATGTATTATTTGCTATTACAATGTTGTCCTAAGTTGAGTTGTCATGATTAGTGTGTTGTAATTGAGGAACTCATTAATTTAGTCAGCGATGCACTTTATATCATTGACAATCAGTATATAGGATGGCATACCATAGACTTGAATTGTGAAGTGCTCCCTCTCTGTGAAGACCCCCCTCTCTGTTAAGCACTGTTTTTTTGCACCCACATATGCATCTTGTCCACTGCTGAGTGGCACTCAGGTGCATTGTATTTTATGTTACCACTTGCAGTTTAGCTCTCATTATTATTAGGTGCCTAATTCCTTACCATTTTGGAGATATAAGCTGCAGCCCTTAGCAACCCATGTCTATGGTGTTAGAAATGGGTGGTTACACTTGTGCACATGGCAAAATGCCAAAGAAGAAGAAATAGTGCTTTCTCCCTTTGTTTTATAGAAAAAATTCCCTTTGCCATATCATGAGTCCAAACTTGGGCCCATGTAGTGCAGTAAACTGTGACTTTTTCATTCTTTTCTTTTCCTGTTTTTATTGATTTTGTATTGTTTTGGAATGGCACATTCCCACTGGTTTTGTACGTCAAACTTTTTTCCCGATTTAGCCCTAGCTATCCATTGATGCAAAATCCTTCATGCGTAACTGTTTCTGTTAAAAAGTTAGTCAAGTTGCTTCTCAACTACTTGAACTAACTGTTGCTGTATTTAACTGCATGCTTGATAAATGTGCAATCATAATTAGGAGTATCTTTATTCTCAGGTGTGAGGAACTGGTCTCGGTATTATAGTGGATTTCTGGCAGTATTAATGGCCGTCATCATTGGAGGGGGAGGCTTCGCCTTCAAAGGTAAATGAACACTTTCAATGCATGAACTGCTTACAAATAATTATTGTAATAATATGAAGAATTTTATCCTGTTCATTCAATCCTGTATTTGTTCAATTACGGATTAAAAGATTTAATCAGTTTAATCTTGTGAAATAGGAATAATTAGCTAGTGTAAAAAAATTACACTTATGCTCATTATGGTCAATTTTGTGGGTGTGCTATTCATGGGTTTGGCCAGGGACACTTCATGGGTGTGGTCAAGCACAATTTATTTGTGGTCTTGTCTATTATAAATAGCTGATTGCTTTAAATTATGATTACAATAATTATGATTTTTTATTAAAAGGGCAAAGAAATTTACAAGGTGTAGTTTTACTGACTGGATTGCAAGCTATACGCTCAGTCTCCTAGCTCTTATCTGGATGCCTCTATTATGGGCATGCCTCTTTATCGGGCACAAGTTAGCCACTCAATAATTAAGTGACTAACTAAGCAATTCTTACCTTGCGATTTCGCTAATTGGACGACCATTACCAATTACGGCAGTGCAAGCTGGTTATTTCTAGCTCCGGAGAGTTGCAGAGGAGCCTGCTGAGGGTAGTAAGCAAAAGAGGACTGTGCTTAAGAATTAACAAACCCCTGATACTTATCGAAAACAGTTGGTTGCAGCGAGTGGTAGGTACCTAGCTAGTAATCACATTTATGGTAGTATTACACCTATAGAAGAATAACATGTTCTGTGAAGTAGCTACATAATCTCTAATCTATTTGTTTGTGTTACTATTCTCAATCTACATGTACTATGTATCTTGTATATGTGCTATCCAGATTATTTGACAACTCTCCACAAAGCTGCACTATCTCCAGATATTCCTTTACCAGATGGTGGTGACGAGTTCCCTAGTGGACCGGTTCCACCCAACTCTACCTTACCAGACGACATCATTGAGCTTCCCAGCAAACCGATAAATGAAGATGACAAACTGAAATTATTCTCAGAGTTGAGTTCAATAGGAGATTGGCAAAGTCTCTGCATGTACCTTGGAGTGGACGATGGTATTCTGTCGGCCATTGAATACAGTGACAAGAAAGTGCACCAAAAGAGGCAGGATTGTCTCGTTGCTTACATCGCTAGTGGCCAAGCTAACTGGAAGAAGGTAGTCATCGTTGTAGCAAAACCTCCATTGAACAATGTCAATCGTTCTTGTGACATTGCTGAGAAATATTTAAACATTGAAAAAAAGAAATGTATAGCTTATCTCCAAAACCATAAATAGCATCTTTTCAAATAATGTAGCATGACAAAATTGAATTAAAAAAATATATTGTGATAGGGTCATTAAGTTAAATTAGTCACTTTTTTCTTAGCTAGCTATCGTATCGTAGTGCGAAAACATGTAGTATATATTTATCATAGTATTTCTTACTTTCTGTCCTAGCTCTGTCTTAGTCTTGATGATTACATATAAATGAATGGGGCGTCAATTTTTTAGTTAAGATTCCTGAATGGCATTCCAATGGAATCAACTCATAAACAAAGATTGTAATATATACTGTTGTAGCTTTACAACTGTAGCGCTCTTAGTTCTTCCTTGTTCACTGTTTTTAGCCCCAGAGGTAAGACTGGTTATTATTACACATACACAGACATAAATACACAACATTCAGTGTGAATCAATGGACCGTGACAAGTGCTACTTAGTGATGATATAATCGTGAATGGTTGACAAGGTTACTAATGGCATGTTGTGACAAGGTCTAGGAGACTGTCTGATCATGCCACATCTCCCTCCTTAAGTCAGATGATCATGTTTGAAGTACTGCCGAGTCTCTTTGTAATCTGGTCTGTATGTGCGAGTCCCAGAGCGTGATCTGGTGATGATAGGACTCTTACGTCTCGTGTAGTTGGAAGTGAATGATCAATAGTTGAAGTCTCGTTCGAACTTGTGGCTCCTCCGTTAGCTATCTCTAGAGTTTGCTTGGTCCTCTGACTGTGATGTGTGTTCTGGAACAGTGTTGAGATGATGTCGATTGCGTTGTACTTAATGGCTTGTTGTGACAAGGTCTAGGAGACTGTCTGATCATGCCACAAAGATAATCACAAATGGCAGAATAATATATAAAGCAAGAAGATCAGAATCAAAAAAGTTAATGAGTCAATCCACTGAAGTACATAGCTATAGTGAAACCTCTGATAGTGAACTCTCTAATGAGGAAATTTATTTAGTAAGCTATTTGCTTGCCCCATTCAATAGAATTTTTTTTTTGTTAACCCTTGTGGGAATGCTCACCATGAGAGAGAAAGGAATACATTGATGGAGTCGAGAACATAAACATTGCCCATGAATGTCAATAGAATTATCTTAGTAATTCATGTAGATTTATGTTCCTAATATTCATTGTGTTTCACCCTCCCTGGTAGTTGCTTGTCTCCTTAAGGCAAGACTAGGGTCAGCCTATCTACTAGGGATTTCTGTGGGCAATTTCTGAGAGCATAGCTCAACTACAACACTGAGAAACTTCTCCCCTCAACTCCTGGTGGCAGCGTGTGAACCTATCCCTACAACCCTTAAAGCAGACAATCTTTGATTTGTGAATTAAAGAATAAAACAAAAAAACAAACAAACCTGGTACAAAGTGTATTAGTGTTGTAAGTCCTGTTTGACTGCTTACCACAGCTAGCTAAGAGGCTTTGATTGCTAGATTAAGACATAAACTGCTACCTCTCAAAAGATATGCTGATTACCACCAAAGGAAACAGTCATGGACCAATACCAAATTATATTATGTAAGGAAATGATACAGCGTCAAAAGGTATTTGTGTATGTGTTGCTTTGTGGGTATAGTAATGGAAATTCTAACACGTAGATAGTCTTGTAACCAGAAGTTCTCCATGCGTAAAGGGACGGGGCTGGTTAACTAGACTAGCACACAGAGTGAGGCTTCACAATAACACAGTTAAATGCCTTAATAACTATATAGCCAATTCTTTACAACCAATCACAAATATGCCATAGTTTACTCAAATTAGCTAAAACTGACAGGAAAATATAAAGTAGCTATAGTCAACTTAAATTACAGAAGTAAAATTAATAGTAAATTTTGACAAGAAAAATATTGTATGCACATACAATCAAAAGACCGGACACCCTCCAATCAAATATTCTGTTATTTCCTATAGCTCAACAGAAAAATGATACAGTGAAGTATAATGACTTAGCTAACTGCTGGTTAAAAATCAATGTTTCAACTAGAGGCAATGGAACTACATGTAATAATATAAATTGCAAAAACATTTATAGCTAACCTGATCTTAATGGCTTACGTGAGCATGGATCAAAGATAAGATGACCTAGTCATTCTTTGTAATTTTACTTCACAAAAATTTCCCTGTTAGCCAACAACAGCTGCAATCAGTACAGACAATAATCTATACATATTGTGAATGGTTCTTAATTTATTGACAAACTAACCTTGGATACCATCATACAGCTTGGCTAAATTATCTACTTTATATTAAGTTAAAAATCCAAGCACTCCACCACACTAAGAAGTTGTGGTGAACATATGGAAGAGGGTAGTCACAAGTATCCCCCCCAAAACTACCCTATCTATATGGGTCAGGGAGCGGGAGAGAGACGGACACCTAATTTTGGGATATATAGAAATATCACTAGGTTAAAACTGATTTCCTCACTGTAGCTATAAAATGGATCTATCCTACACCTACATGATGTAGGATAGTGTACATTTTATACAGTGTTGGACATTTAGGAATCCCGTCGTGGCCTAGTAAATGGACAAAACCTGATGTCATGAGAGTAATACTAATGCAGCTTTAATTAAATTTTTATACCTGAAGTAGAATGGCACAATGATAATGTAAACAAGTGATACTGGCTCAGGGATCAACTTCTAACGTAATCCATTGCTTTTAGCTATGCAATCCATTCAAGTCGGTGGCTTAGCCTGAAGAAAATTTTGGAAGGTACGAACATGTGGTTAGGGTCGTAATTTTTATTTACCGTTTTCTCAGCTGATTAACGTTGCTAAATCGATGTAGCTTGGTCAGTCTCTAAGAATTATATCCTTCACTTAAGTCTTGGTCACTCCTGCTGATATTTCCTACTGGAAGTAGCTTGTATGCATAGCTAAAGGCTAGTGCTATAATACTTACTGGCTTTAAAGTATCCTTACTATAATAACCATCATCATTTACCTAGAATTTGGTGAGTGGTGGAATAGGTCAGTTTTTGTTGTTGTTTTCTTTGTGTGTTGGCAATTGAATTGTGTAACTCATAAAACTCTTTCATTACTTCAGTACGACTGCAGTTCCAACTATTGCTAAATTGTTGATGGTTTATGGCTGAAGAAAGTGAAGCACAGCAGAAAGGTTGTCATTATTTGGACATATATGTATATATTATATATAATATATATATATATATATAATAATATAATATTTAATTGATTATTGAGTTCAAGAATAAAAAAAATAAGTAAAAAAATAAGTAAAAAAATTATGTATTTGGCAAAATGTCAATCTGGCACCCTCTGGAGAAGTAATAGATGAAAGTAGTGCTCTGTGTGCAGACATTTAGCTCAGTTTAGATCACCACAAGCACTAGCTCAGTCTAGATCACCAAGCACTAGCTCAGTCTAGATCACCAAGCACTAGCTCAGTCTAGATCACCAAGCACTAGATCAGTCTAGATCACCAAGCACTAGATCAGTCTGGATCACCAAGCACTAGTTCAGTCTGGATCACCAGCACTAGCTCAGTCTAGATCACCAAGCACTAGTTCAGTCTAGATCACCAAGCACTAGTTCAGTCTGGATCACCAAGCACTAGATCAGTCTGGATCACCAAGCACTAGTTCAGTCTGGATCACCAGCACTAGCTCAGTCTGGATCACCAGCACTAGTTCAGTCTGGATCACCAGCACTAGCTCAGTCTGGATCACCAAGCACTAGCTCAGTCTAGATCACCAAGCACTAGCTCAGTCTAGATCACCAAGCACTAGATCAGTCTAGATCACCAAGCACTAGATCAGTCTGGATCACCAAGCACTAGTCAGTCTAGATCACCAAGCACTAGCTCAGTCTAGATCACCAAGCACTAGATCAGTCTAGATCACCAAGCAGTAGATCAGTCTGGATCACCAAGCACTAGTCAGTCTAGATCACCAAGCACTAGTTCAGTCTGGATCACCAGCACTAGCTCAGTCTAGATCACCAAGCACTAGTTCAGTCTAGA
>WLWD01000743.1_pt1 | contig 23871 bp, 14 predicted proteins | sample 6712731 | NCBI WGS metagenome assembly WLWD01 (sample SAMN12718690, study PRJNA576275) | sponge metagenome | isolation source: marine sponge | host: Mycale hentscheli | place: New Zealand: South Island, Marlborough, Capsize Point | collected 2014-11-01 | reverse complement strand
TGAACAATTCTTGATCATAGGTAATTGAATTTCATAGTGACATCAGAGCTACAAGGATGTGCACCTTCCTTCACCTGTGTGTTATAGTGATGGTGGTAGTTAGCAGGGGTAGGATGCTTGACCTTAGACAGTATCACTCTCATTTCCCTAAAGAGATAGCGAATAGCAGTAAGGAGGGGGGTGGGGGGAGAGGGATGGGAGGAGAAGGGGTGGGAGGCAGGGGGGTAGGGGGAGAGGGATGGGAGGAGAGGGGGGTGAGATGTAGGGAGCATATATTCACGCTATGCATATTGTATAGTCTGAGGGTGGGAGGTTGGAGGGGTTAGAGCCCCACCCCCCTCCCCCCTCCCCTCCCCCCTCCCCTCCTCCCAAAGTTTGCATAATTGTACATAATATAAGAGGCTACAGTGAGATAACCCTTTTCCATAAAATAAATTATGCATCTTACTAAGGAACATGACCCATATTACAGCTGCCTACTGGTCAATTGACATTTTGTAGTCTTGCAAGAGGAAATAAATTAATATAACTCCCCTCCCCTTCTCCCATTAGAGCCTCAACCTCTTATACATTGTAACTCATTCTATGCAGTATTATTGCATTATTGCAATGTATTTTATCTGCACAGAGCAAGGTCATGGTTGTGGGTGAGGAGGAGGATGAGGAGGATGGTTGTGAAGCTTTCATTAGATGTGGTGCAACTCTGAGTCAGAGACAAAGGCTCTCTGTTGGCTTACTCGCTCCTACACCTCAGCAAGTAGCTTGAGCTATAAGCTAGTGGTGTGTGATATCCAAACAATGGCTGTGTAAGCTGTAGTGGAGAGGTCTTGTTAATTTAGGCAATGCTCACTCATTATTTAGCAATATTGCTGATCTGTCACTATGGGAACCTCAATGCACGTGTACACTCATCCAATAGTTTCGATCTGCCGCAAGTAATAAGGCAACAATGTCCCCCAGTGTGAATGCCAACCCTAATATGTGGTAGTCTTCAATAAGACAGATGATGAGAGGGTCAATTGGATGATTGAAAACAAACAAGAAGGCCATGCCGACTCATAGAGGTGCTTACAAAAGGATGATGATTACTTCACTTGGCAGGGAGATATTTGGACCCTGGGAAAGAGAAAAGAAGAATGTAGAATAATAGCAGTCTTATCTGTTCACAAAGACAATAAATTTATTATTATAAACTTTAGTCAGATGTTTCAATTTCGTGCCAAGGTCATTCTCAGGGGCTGCAAAGGTCAAACTGTCAGTAGTGATTCATTTATAGCTATATGCAGTAAGATGTAAGGACTAATTGAAAATAACCTTTCAAACTGTTAGCTATAATTATAGCTAACATACTTTTAATACAATCACAACCACCAAAAAAAAAACAATCCACTGTAACATAAATACTATTGGAAAATATAACAGCCATAACAACAGCAACAACAAAAAGAAACAACAACAACAACAACAGAATATAGATGAGGAGAATGTAGACAAGTGTCTCGATGGAGGTTTGAAATATGGGGTATTGTTAGAGCAGGTGTGAACAGTGTGAATTCAGGGACTAGTCTATCCTCGCGAGGAAGCTAGGCTATAAGTCTGCCAGCACATACTGATATGCACTGTAGCCACAGCAACAACACTGGTACGATATTTACAAGGAAGACCTTTAGAGTTCTGAAGTTTCGAGGTTTAAGTTGGGTCAACAGTGAAGGATGAATACACCAAATTTAACTAGTACTACAAGAATAAACTGTATTTATCATCTTAATGTGTACTTTATTAAAAGTTATTATTCATTAGTAACACAAATAAGTCCATAAAGATTAAAAAGAGTAACAAAGGAATCCTAATTGTGTCCGCCTCTTCTTGTTTTTGTAACCTTATAGTATAGGATTTTTCCCTTAATAGATGCCAAAATAAGGAATGTGCAGGGCAAGGCTTCCAATTAGACTATTTATCAACACTGTATAACTGGAGACTTTGTCGAACCGGTTAAACATATTCACGACCACAGTGCCACTGGGCATATTCTCTCACCAGTTGTTAATAAACTACCAGATTAAAAAAAAAATTGGGCTGCAATCAATCCAAGATTTGAGGCGAGGTTACCCACCCATTCTTTTATATGCCATCTGATAGAAACATGGCAATAATCTCATTCACTTAATTTTTAATGAGTTTCCAAAGGCTACATTTGACATGTGAAAAACATTTAGCACTTAATCAAACCAAAACTTATTGATAGCTGATAATTGTACTTTCATTACATGCACACTAAATGGAAATTGTTGCTTTGAAGCATTCATGAATACTGGAAGTGATATACAGACAAAGAAATTAATTAATAAATTAAAAATTTTTTTTAATTAAAATTGTTTTTCTTAATCAGCCTGGAGTGAAGGCATCTCCATTAGCCATCACAGACACTCCGAGGGGAGACGGTGACTTGCAAGGAAAGTTCCTCGGAGTCCTTTGGGAAAAGCTGTCCTCGACAGCAACACTGAAGCCCGGCAAGTTCCTGGGAAGGGAATTCTTTCCCATTGAGCTCGACACAGAAGGCTCACACGAGTTGACCAATGATTCATCTTTAGCCAATGCTGAAGAGTTACAGTCTTCCAGAGAGCACGTCAAGATCATCTTCAAGAACTTTACTAAAGGAGTGTAATCGCTGATGGCGTATGTCAGCAACACACCCATGGATAGCTCCAGAATGAAGGCGAGGCACTTTAGAGTCATCCACAGAGCTGGGTGCTGCTTTCGGCCGCTAATAGTCCCAACACATCCTTCAAAAATAGTCAGCACCATCAGCACTAGATTCACAATGCTCAAGACGGAATAGAGCATGCCCAATACCACTGTGATGTACGTTATCAGAGTGACTTTGCGTATGGACTTCTTCTGTTGCCCTCGGACTATTTTCCGTAGCCTACGGTTGGTCGCAGATCTTGCATGTTTGCCACTGTTCTGAAACTTTGCCTTGTCAATGAGGTCGTGCCGATTGACATTAGGTGAATCCTTACATATTATGGAGCTGCTCTTTGCACTTTTCTTCACCGTGCGTAGAAGTCTAAAACCAGCGATCCCGAAGAGAAGACACACCAGAAACCCCCAAAGAGAGAATATCGCCTCACAAGCCACTAGAAAGCTCACAACAACCAAAGGTGTCCGAAAAGGCAGTGCTGCAACTATCTCAAACAGAATAGCGACTCCATAATGCAAAAAGCAGAGGGGAATGAGAATTTTGAGTTTTTGGATCCAAGAAGTTCCCAGTCGAATTCTGGCACTGATCCACAGAGTTATAAACACTAGAGTGTAGCTAGCCGTGAGGCTGGGAAATCCCAATGATCCTAACAATCTTGAAATGATAACGCAAGCTTGGTGAGTGCAAAAACCAGACTGCCCCCAGGGATCCAACAGAATAAACAAAGATCTGGAGATGCCCAGAGTCATCAGGGCCAAATCAATGGCTATAAAAGTTCTCACTTTAAACCTCTGTACCAGGTGTCTTTTGATCAGCAGGAACATGCAAGCCAAAGCAAATCCCAGAAAGAGGACACCAAATATCACTAACACAACGTAAAATACTACAAACCATCCATCAGAGCGCGGATGCCACACTGGAGACGTGCTGGGAACCAAAACTGACAAAACTTCAAAAGTAGAGTTCCCGGGCTGTACCTCACAATCATCGTCCCTCACGAGCTGGGACAAGTTGTTAGACATTTTCTTTTCGCAAAACTGCAGGGGCGTTGATGTATTTCGTTCTTATAATTGGACGACGTTATGTGCAGAACGGCTGACCCTCACCTTTGACCTCAGAGCGCAGGCCAATCAAATGAACTTTGAACCTTAAGCATATGCGCATGTGGCTGACTATCTCTGCGCGGCTGACCATCTCTGCGGGGCTGACCATCTCTGGGTGGCTGAACATTGCTGCGGGGCTGACCATCTCTGGGTGGCTGACCATCTCTGGGTGGCTGACCATTACTGCGGGGGCTGACCATCGCTGCGGGGCTGGTGCCGACAGACCCACCCCAAGCAGCACCTCAATCATGCTAGTACATTGGAAAAATAGCTGTAGGTACACATCAATATTTTGCAACTGTAGTTTTATAATTATAATACTTGTTCACACAACAATCAAAGGGTGTGGCTTCAATTTTGGGCGTGACTGCTTATTCTAAAAGTTGACACATATTCTTAAGTGGACAGACCACAACTTCATAAAATGAATGGAGCAAACTACATGATTGTGATGTATCTAGTAGCGACAGTGAGAGCAACATACAAGTACATTTCCTGCGTCCATGCATCTCACTCGCCTCCTCCTCCCTTCCCCCCACCCCAATTTGTTCATAGAAATGTTTCTCCAATGTGTTATAGTAAATGGTAGCATCATTGTATTACTAGTTAATACAACTTAAGTACGATCGACGTGATGACTCAAGGCAGCACTAAGAGGTCACTAACTGAAGAAACCTTGAGAACTATGTTAGTCAACTTTATTCTGAAAATGCAGTCTGCTTGTAAGCTAGTATAACATTCCCAATGCCATTGACAAAATACTGATGAACTATTCCATAAAAATAAAATACTGTAAATTTCCAGTATGAAGAAGCTCTTAAAGAGTTGGATTATGACAGTGTCAGTGATAAGTTTAGTTGTCCTCAATGTTCCAGTAGATTTTCCTTCAAACAAGGATTGAATCGTCATTGGAAACGTATCCATGGCAATTCCTTGGACACTCTTGCATCTCAAACCTGTAACAAAGAAGGGAAAGTAATTACATGTTACCAAAGGTCCAGTGCTCCTTTCAGGAACACAATGCTGTTTTCACTACAGTACAGTACAGCACTTGATGTTACACTGCTCATCTCTACTCGATAAAGGTCTCAATAATAACCATTAAATAGGAATGCTTTAGAAAACTAAATATACATTATGAATGTAAGAAGGAAAAAAAAGCAAGAAAGTACCTCTTACTAACATGAATGAAAGAGGAGACCACAGTGGCACTTTATATACTACACACATGTACATGTGTAAGTGTATACAATATATGAGTTTGTACATGAGCAAACAGGTGTGACGAGCCCCACAACAAAAACTTTAATTTGTACAGACATAGCAGCTAAAGCTCTACAATTTACTCAAGGGATGATACAATAATTTGTAATAATTGAAACTATCATTTCTCAATGATTTTACATGCCACAGTTGTTCATGTATGTGCATGTGATACAGAGAGTACCAGTACTTATGATTGCAACATTGTGCTCATATCTATCAGGATCCTGTACAAATGGCATCAAAATGTTGGATAGCTTCACTAATCTTTGCTCTAATTACAAAAATGGGGTGTTGCTTGCCAGTCAGAAAGTATTCAGATGGACTCCTTTTGTTACAAACAATGCAAAAGTAGTAAATTTAAGAGCAATGCAACAGTGGTGTAGGAAGATGATTCGGTATGGGTGGGCTCTAAGTAGTCTCGCGGGAAAAGGGTCTGGTAGACTGACATTGAGCAGTTTGTTCTTGCTTAGTCAGCAAGTGGTTAACTGTGGTTCAATTAGTGTGGGTGTAAATCGTTAAATATTTTCAGGCGCGTGAATTGGGGAGGGGGGGAGCTGGGCCATTTTAACCAAAAAATATATAACAATTATAAGGGCGGGGTAAATAAAACAATTAAGTGGCATATACAATACAAGTATAGAGTATTGAAACAAGATTGTTATAATAAGATAAATAAACTGAGGTGGAACACATCACTGATGATGAAGAATCCGCGAACATTCTCACTAGAGAGATTCAAAGAGAAGATTGCAATCCTATCTGATATACAATACACAAGGTGTTGTGGATCCTTCTAAAGATCAATGCTTACTTGCATTACAAACTAAATCCCAACTACAAACGTATCAGCAATACTTACACACAGTGGTCTGTATTGAATTTACATTCAAAATAACTAAAATTTATATATGATTTTAAATGAATAACGCTGGTGATTGATGAATACGAAGAACATAAGTTAATATTAACACACAAAATCGTTACTATTATTATTAGCCCTCAGTGTGCATGTACAAGAGGGACTATCCAGCAAGTTGAGGACTTGATCCCAGCGTAGTCTATTGACACGCACTACACCAAGCAGAAACAGAGTAAGAACAGTCAACGACAGTGTTCTGGGTGAGTGATAAATATAAACAAAAAATGGAACATCGACGATGCACGACGATCGACGGTACACGAAAATAAGAACAAATAAGCATGCGTGAATACTAATGATGAAATAAAATGTAATGTTATAGTTGTTCTGGCAGTCAGAGAAAACATGAAAGTTTGAGAAAACATGAAGTTGTTGGCTTCACATAGGGTACTAACTGTTGTGGAAAAGGTCCCCCTATCGTCACGTCGTAATCATGTGAGCAAATAATTTCTTGCAGTTTGAGATAATCCTGAGAATTTAACAGAGAGCGAAATAAAGATAGATTGTAAAATATTCCACTAAATGTTTCTAAGCAGTACAAAACATCAGAACCATCTTTACATAAGTACTTCGAAGAATACTACATATGTTACACTTGTAATACATGTAACTAAACTATTGGTCGCTCAATGTAATACACGTACATTACATGTTATTTCACAAAAATGGGCAATGTGCTGCTACAGGAAGATTGGCCTTTCTGATATAGATACAAGACATGTTTGCAGTAACATTTTTAACACATGGTGGAATTCTAATATTAAATTAATTTGCTTCCATCAGCTCAAAGAATACACAGGAAGTGCTGAGAATACATAGGCGGTGAGCCAGAGAATACATAGGCAGTGAGCCTGAATGAGCCTGAGAATACTAGGCAGTGAGCCTGAGAAAACCTAGCCAGTGAGCCTGAGAATGAATACATAGGCAGTGAGCCTGAGAATACCTAGCCAGTGAGCCTGAGAATACATAGGCTGTGAGCCTGAGAATACATAGGCAGTGAGCCTGAGAATACATAGGCAATGAGCCTGAGAATACATAGGCAGTGAGCCTGAGAATACATAGGCAGTGAGCCTGAGAATACATAGGCAGTGAGCCTGAGAATACATAGGCAGTGAGCCTGAGAATACATAGGCAGTGAGCCTGAGAATACATAGGCAATGAGCCTGAGAATACATAGGCAGTGAGCCTGAGAATACCTAGCCAGTGAGCCTGAGAATGAATACATAGGCAGTGAGCCTGAGAATACCTAGCCAGTGAGCCTGAGAATGAATACCTAGCCAGTGAGCCTGAGAATGCATAGATGGTGAGCCTGAGAATACATAGGCAGTGAGCCTGAGAATACATAGGCAGTGAGCCTGAGAATACATAGGCAGTGAGCCTGAGAATACATAGGCAGTGAGCCTGAGAATACTAGGCAGCAATGAGCCTGAGAATACCAGGCAGTGAGCCTGAGAATACATAGGCGGTGAGCCAGAGAATACATAGGCAGTGAGCCTGAGAATACTAGGCAATGAGCCTGAGAATACTAGGCAGTGAGCCTGAGAATACTAGGCAGTGAGCCTGAGAATGAATACATAGGCAATGAGCCTGAGAATACATAGGCAATGAGCCTGAGAATACTAGGCAGTGAGCCTGAGAATACTAGGCAGTGAGCCTGAGAATGAATACATAGGCAGTGAGCCTGAGAATACATAGGCAGTGAGCCTGAGAATACATAGATGGTGAGTCTAAGAATACATAGGCAGTGAGCCTGAGAATAGATAGGCAGTGAGCCTGAGAATACATAGATGGTGAGCCTGAGACTACATAGGTGGTGAGCCTGAGAATAGATAGGCAGTGAACCTGAGAATACATAGATGGTGAGCCTGAGACTACGTAGGCAGTGAGCCTGAGAATACATAGGCGGTGAGCCTGAGAATACATAGATGGTGAGCCTGAGAATAGATAGGCAGTGAGCCTGAGAATACATAGGCAGTGAACCTGAGAATACATAGGCAGTGAGCCTGAGAATACATAGGCGGTGAGCCTGAGAATACATAGGCGGTGAGCCTGAGAATAGATAGGCAGTGAGCCTGAGAATACATAGGCAGTGAGCCTGAGAATAGATAGGCAGTGAACCTGAGAATACATAGGCGGTGAGCCTGAGAATACATAGGCAGTGAGCCTGAGAATACATAGGCGGTGAGCCTGAGAATAATAGGCAGTGAGCCTGAGAATACATAGGCAATGAGCCTGAGAATACATAGGCGGTGAGCCTGAGAATACATAGGCGGTGAGCCTGAGAATACATAGGCGGTGAGCCTGAGAATACATAGGCGGTGAACCTGAGAATAGATAGGCAGTGAGCCTGAGAATACATATGAGCCTGAGAATACATAGGCGGTGAACCTGAGAATACATAGGCAATGAGCCTGAGAATACATAGGCGGTGAGCCTGAGAATACATAGGCGGTGAGCCTGAGAATACATAGGCAGTGAGCCTGAGAATACATAGGCGGTGAGCCTGAGAATACATAGGCAGTGAGCCTGAGAATACATAGGCGGTGAGCCTGAGAATACATAGGTAGTGAGCCTGAGAATACCTAAGGAGCAAGCTTAAGAAAACATAGGCAGCAAGCCTGATAGTGTATGCAAGAATAGATAGGCCCTGGGCGTCAGTGCAAGATTAGGTAGGCAAGTCTGATAGTGCAAGATTAGATGGCAGTGAGTCTGAGAGTGCACAGATAGAGTATGACGATGTGCAACTAGATAGGCAGCAAGTCTGAGTGTGAGGATGGGTAAGAACAAGAACAATACTCAAGCATGATAATACATTGGTGGTGAGTCTGGCTGTGGCAAGGAAGCACATAGGCAGCGAACCTGATAGTTGGAACTAGATATCTGGGTGTGGGACTAGATAGGTGGCTAGTTTGAGTACGAGAATACATAGGCAGTGAGCCCGAGAGTGCATGATTACATTGGTGAGCTAGAGAGCAAGAATGCCTTAATAGCATTGGGTGTGAAAACAGATAGACAGTAACTTGAGTGTGAGAATAGATAGTGAGCCTGATAGTGTGAGAATAGATGGCGGTGAGTCAGATAGTGTGAGAATAGGTAGGCGGTGAGTCTGCTGGTGTGAGAATAGACAGGCAGCGAGCCTGAGTGAGAGTGAGAATAGATAGAGTGAAGGGCAGCGTCCCCTGCATAAACACTTTCAAAGGGGCCCTAGACAGACCACCACACCTTTATTTGGTGGAAATCTAACTACATATATGCAGGGCCGTAGCAGATAGTTCGACCAGTCCAACCTTGGTCGGACCGTTTTTTTAGAAAGGTGGGTGTGTCAATTGGATCATTGATTGTTTCGGTAAAGGGTCTCACCGCACGCGTGGTTAGTAGTTGCTCCCGTCGATCTTGTAGCTATCGCAGCAGATTTATGGCTTCCCCGCCTAGTGGTAACAACGATGGAATTGCTGACCAAGATTTTCTGGGAAATCTTCCAGAGCTTCCACATCAGCCTCTAACCTTCAGTTTTCCTAAGAGAACGTTTGGAAAAAAGACTAGAGTGGAACGTTGCTTTCAAGCCAGTTGGTTTCAGCGCTGGACCTGGCTTCATTACAATGAAGCCAAAGACACAGTACATTGCCATCTCTGTTTGAAAGCTGTGAAGCTAAAGCACATTTCTTTTAAGAAAGGAGATGATGCTGCTTTTGTAAGTTTGTTTTGGGGGGAGCTTCTTTATGCTAATGTCATTATTAATGAAGCTGTTTCGACTGAACCAGTTAATGATTCTTCACATTCATAAAGAACTTACAGATAATCTCAAAATGAAAGAAATAGCAAATGAATTTATTAGTATGAATGACATATTTTTGGAAAATTCATTTAGTTTGTCACATCAGTTCTTGTATTCAATGTATTGTTTGTCATGAATGTACCAATCTTTTCAAATACTGAGCTATACTTATTAAATTAAGACACACCCTATATTCAGATAAACCACACCCACTTCCTGGTCTGACCCTCTTGAAAGTAGCAGAGACGGGCCTGATATGTACTAGAACCGCCTACCCATGCTCTATATAATGCCACACTGGCAATAGTGTAGTGTGGCTTATGAGTCCCAAGACACAGCACTACAGTTCATTCTCTAATCTCTCTCATTATGTAACCCCTATTTGCTCCGCCTCCCTTCTCATATAACACTCTCATGTCAGCATAAATAATATCAATTACAGCATGCAACCTGACTGATTCAGGAGTTTCCAAGCTTTCGAGAATACTGATCACTTTGACAGAGCCAATCTTGGCAATACGGCCATTACTAAATACTGCACATAGTTACTAACATGCAATGGACAATGATGATCATAAATTTTTGCATGAAGGTTCGAATAAGAATAGTGGGAGCCGGCAATGCACCCCACACCTGTAACGAAGGCCTACGCCTGATCATAACGAGGGTTGGCAGCATGATTTCGTGATTTAGAGATTGCAACTGTTGGGTAGAGTAACAGCATTAGAACTAGAGTCCAACTCTTAACATAACTGTACTAGTTAGCAAGGCAAATGGACCGGCAGCATGCCCATGTATTATCAAGCCATAGAACTCCTATTTTCAGCTGAGTGCATCAATGAAGGCCATCCACCACTGATTGATAATTTAGATCCTATTAATCCAACCTGACCTACAGAAAGCTAATTACATAGAGTACAGTAGTGTATATCTCCAGCCCCTTACTATTTAAATAATACCACCACTGCTGATGAGCAGCCATCCTTAGAGAGCTAACAGTTCCGGGTGAACCAGCCATTCTGGCAAGGAAGTAACAGGTAGCTACTAGGCTTAGGCTACAAGCACTGAGAACAGTGGCTATCAGGACTAACGTACTTGTGCCCGGATGCCATTGCTCCACATGTGACACCCCACACGTGATCGCTTAGCCGAATGGTCGCAGTATTTGCAGGTCCTCTGCCGACCTTTACCTGGGCTCGAGTGATGTGATGGTGGGCTTAATTAGTGTGGGTAAAACCACTAAGATAATAGCAAATTTTTCTCGTTCTAACAGCCAATAATTATTTCAGCCGAGAATGACTGAATAACCACTAAGATACTTCATGGCACATGAATTATTCAACTCAGTCAGCCATATAGAAATACAACACACACAAAAAGTTAGAGCAGTCTTACGTCACACGATATACCACCTTATTATGTCATCTATTGTTTGTGGTCTTCCCAATTAGTGAGGGGAACTGAACAAACTACTTAATGTCAGCCTACCCGCCGCATAGCAGTAGGTAAAGGGTCCAGTAAAGCGAGATTAATATGACGTGATCAAAATAGATCCTAAAGCCTGTCAGGAATAAATAATGTGCTTATAAACTACAAGCCAGAGACACAGATGGATAAAATTTGAAAAATTGTTCAGATGTGCCCACACTTGACTGCCATTGCAGGGCTCCTCTAAAAGGTTCTAAAAGAACTAAAACGTTCCGCAGACTGGAATATTTTTAGAGATGTTCCAACTGAGGGAAACCAAGCATTCTACTTGGTACAGCTACAGCTGGTAATTTAGTGATATGAAACTCATAACAACTAAATGACAAAACTGACTAACAGAACAGAACTTGTTATCCTACATATAGACTCATTGCTATGTAGAATACATGGAGGCATGGCCTCCTAACTAGAACTGAACTAGACACAGCTGATGCCAATGCCACTGAAGGTCATAGATTACACAAAATAAAGTTAGCTGAAATAATAGACATCTTCCAACAGAACAGTCACAGGATCATGTGTTAATGTTACTGCATTAGTCACTCCTTATGACTGCAATAGTGTTCCCCAGGAATTAAATCGGCAATTTTTGGGAGGCACAAATTCACTTAGGGGGAAATCACAGGTTATATTGCATAAGATCAGCCTTCAGAAACTTGCCAGAGTACGGACTAGCATTCAGATCACTAAGATTATCAACATCTTGCGATAGTACTAGTCTCATATACAGTGACATCTGATTACATTACTTGACATACATACTTACATGTATATTTATTGACACAAACACACACACACTTTTGTCCTAGGTGACCACAACAAGCTAGCCAGAGCCACTAATTGCTCCGAGTGTTGGTGATACATTCTAGCAATATAGACCTATTGGAATCAATACTTCCTTATTACAAACACACTCTAGAGAACACTCACCTTGCCATCACTTCAGCAATGTCAGGTAACTCTATGATCAAATGTTGACACTTCTTGAGCCATCATTCACAGCTAGTCTAAGTCAGAGACATCAAAAGCAGCTTCACCCACTCCATCCCACTACAAGGAAAAGCAATAGAAAAACAAAACACACAGAAGTGAATAAATGCAATCATGAATTCAACTTATACTCTGCAAGCTAATCCCGCCAAGAAATTGTTAGGAACAGTTTATCAAACTCTAGCTGAGAGGTATAGTCTCTTGAAAATATTCACTAACACGGCAGTTCTGGATCTCTAGATTGGAGTCAGTTGTAACACAACAAGAGGTAGAGGCATGCATGAACACATACTGTAGTATAATGCAGAAATAGAACGGTCAAGACAGTGTGGTAAAAAACCACAACAACATTAATTTTAGAGGTTAGTGACAGGGAAGAAACGTCAGCTCTATATATTATAGAAGAAACATTCCTACACAGGAAACTAGTTGCACACACAGGCATACACTACTAATGAATGACAAGATTCAGTTTTGATCAATACTCATTCACTGATTAAAAATTTAGGTATCACAAGTTACGACCAAGGATGAAGTGATGGTAAAATAACTTAATTAAGTATTACATAAAGATTCATTATTACTACATAAAAATATACAGCTTCATACTAAAATATATTTATTTTTAATTTCTGTAGTATCTGTGGAATAATAGTTCAAATGTTTCGGCTCCATGTAGCCTTCATCAGTGACTTTTTAAAAGTGATAAAATAAAATACATTTCTCTTCCCATCATATTTTAATGTATAAAGTAAGGCTACAGAAAAAACCCAACTTCATACAGGTAAATAAAGTGGTTTCAACACAGAATAGTATGACATTCACTTCTAACATTCAAATAAACTGAATCAAACCTTCTCTTGCTTGCTGCTCTCACACTCCTAGCACTCTTTCTATCATTACAGATTCATCACCCCTTCCTACTAATACCTGTATTAGGTAGACATCTATTGCTACTGGACTTAGTACTGCTTGATTATACTGGCTTCCCTGAGGCTCCATCATTACTTTCTACAGTTCTAACCCTAAGGAAAACGGCTGCACAGGTAGCTAACTATCTGTCCTTACTTTCTTCTTCTCTAACATGGCTAAATTCGCCAGAAGCTTTTAATAGCCTCAAAGGTTGAAACAAGAAGCCGTAAACTCCTGATCGAATGGTACAAAAAATTGGTAAAGGTTACATAGCAAAAGAAAGTTTTAGCCATTGTCAGAATGAGCAGTCTTTTAGACGTCTTTTGATTACCGTATGCCACATATAGCTTTAATATTGTATTTTTTATGATTCTTTAAAGTGATCGACTTCCGTGGCTGCATTAATCCGGCCGCAATTGTTTTTGTTCCCCATTTAACTTCAATAAATCCACCTGATTGATATGAATTCTCACTTCAAATAAATGCTTCGCCCAGACATCTTGAGAACTAGTGTGGAGTTGTTGGCTGCAGCTACTTATTACAAATTTCTATATACATAGTGAATGCCTACTATAAAAGACATCAGCTGTGTTCAGATATCGATATAGAAGCCGTTGACTTCCATCCCATCATATTCATACTTGATTATTAAAGTTCAAACCACTAGTCATACCTAAATGTTTTTATTAATCAAACATTTAGGCTGCTATTAAAAAACAACAACATTGAACTTTAATAATCAAGTATGTTTATGTATACCTAGTCAAACAAATATTATCCAAGAAATCCCATCATATTGAACTGCTGCACACTAACCACTGTCAATACGATAAATATATCTCTGGCCAACTCTTAGACACACTTCTGAGGATCTCATGACCCATACTGATTGTAGACAAGTTCAACACCCTATTATCCCTATCATCATTAGGGCTCTTCCGGCTTGTCACCCAAGGGGGAGCTAAGTTAGACAATGTGAATGGGGGGGGGGGGGCAATCGACATTAAAAAGTTAATCATGCAATACACCTTATAAGATGTAATTCTGTGTCAAGACTTAGAATAAAAATTTCCCCCCTCTCTTTTTTTGTTTTTGTATTATTTATTTTTCCTACTTAGCCTTACACCTTAGCCACTGTCATCATGTATACCACTGTTAATTAAAAATTGCCAGTACACTAATGGGAAAAAACAACAACACAATCTCACTAAAGTACTAGGGAGGTGGGGGGGGGGGGGCATTTCATTAGTTACAGTGGCCGAGTGTTTACTGCCACTCCTGACGATGATATGGAACATGTATATGAAGAAAACCAAAATGAAACAGGTTTTGAGTTTGTTCTCTCAGACTATTCCTTGTCAGATGGCGTATTGTCACAACAATTTCTAAATCTAATAGTACGGCACGTAAATTGCCCATTCAAAAATGTGTGGGAAAATCACTCTTCAATTGAAGTCGCACAGAGAAAGTGAAATAGTGCGTAACTAAGTGAACTAGCACGTAACTAAGTGAAATAACACAGTAACTAAGTGGAAACTAAGTGAAATAGCACAGTAGCTAAGTGAAATAATACGGATAAGTGTGCGTGCATGCAGTATTAACCTTGGAAATGTACAGTTGGAGAGATTCTAGTTGGAGACAACGTCATTCTGTACCACAGAAGCTCTACCCATATTAGACGGAAAATTTTCAACATTTTAAGAGGAGCCATAGGTTGAAACCGAAATTCCAGAGGAATCTAATCCTGAAATACAAAGATAGTGAGTGACTGATACAGTGTAGCTACAAGTGCAAATGATTAAAAAAAAAGAAGATGGCCTACTATTAGCGAGTAATAGCACGGGTAACCTGTACTTTTGGGATCAACAGCACTCGTAAAGCAATTGAAATAGTACTTGGCGAGTGCTATTTCAATTGCTTTACGAGTGCTATTGATCCCTAATAGCACTGTTACCCATGCTATTACTCATACTACAATAATATAAAATTGTATTCGATAACCCACACTTTCAGCAATGAATTGGCAGCAGATAAAGAAAACTCTGTTTTTTTTTGTCATGTCAAATAATTTGCAAAACTCCTAAATACAATTCATTAGCTATCTATTAAACACTACACATCACAGTATTTAGTACACTTACTTGTTGTCGCATAGCATAAGTGAATTCCTGCCGTTGCAGTCCTCTTCTCCTTTATCATCACTCACAGGTAGAACAAATGCAGCCTAGCCCACGAGCAACCAACCTAACGAACCACCTCCTAATCAATCTTGCAGGGTCACCAAGGACAACTTTCCACAAAGGTCGAAGGTGACAGCTAGCAACAAGAGCGCGCGCAAAGACATCGCGTGAGGTCAAAGGTGAGGGTCAGCCGTTCTGCACATAACGTCTTTCCTTATAATTCAGCGAAGCGAACGAAGCGAGCGGAGCTGACTTATTTATCATTCCGCGCTATTTTTTCGTTAAATTCTGCGAAAGAGAGACAAACAATTTTCCTACGCGCTTGCGCGGGCCGGGTAACCTTTTCTGTTTCGTTTTAGCTCTCCTCCTCCTTGCCCTGCCTTTTTCATTTCTTATCTCTCTCCTTACTAATTTTTCTTCTGGAGTTTCTAACGCCCTCAAAGCTCTTGACAGAGCGTTTCTAACGTTTTGTCTCTCTTTCGCAGAATTTGTTTCACTGGGCATCGCTACTTCGTACGGCGGGTAAACAAAACAAAATGTTGCTAAGAACAGGTAGCAAAGTAAAGAATCTTTCTTTTTGAAAAGCCATTAAATGTTCCTAATTTATTTATTAGACTATTCCTCATCATAGAAAAAAGCTACCACTATTGTTTTCTCAGTTTGACAGTATTTTGTAGCCACACCAAGCATGCATGGAATAGCTGCAATTACAGGGAGCATGCATCGCTCGCTTCGCTATTTTGTGCTATTAGAGCGCACTAGTTAATTTGGGTCGTCGACATTATTACGGAGCATGCGCACTTTAACTTGGCGCTCGTTCCGTTTTGCGCAGCTGCTGCGAAAAGGAGGTTAAAATATTACATGCATAACAATCAATGATTTTAGCCATAATATTCATTTTAGGGTATTCATATCCTCCTACATAGAATGGAATTTACTAGCAGCCATCATTTCACAGAATTGTGGCTGTGGAATTTAGCTTCTTCATTAGCTATATATATACGTCTTAATTCTAATATAGATGGCTGTCATCATGCAGGAATCTTTGCGAAACAAGGAACCGGCATCTGCATTCCCACTACCCCGATACTGCTTTCATGGTCCTTCACGGCACTACTATCCTTTTGGGAACGTTCCAGCAGAAGATTTTCTGGAAAACTGCATTGGAGCACCTAATCCTTCAGTCCTGGTGCTTGGGTGTGGGGACATTCGATCCTGCTTCTACACCCTGTGGAAAAACTTTGACTCTGCCATATCCAATGCTCCAAAAAGGTTTGACGGTGTCAGGTTTGTCTTGAATGATTGCTGTGCACCTGTCATAGCTAGAAATGTTATATTCTTGTATTTGTGCACTCAATTCTGCGGGCGAGATGAAGAAGATATAAAATTGCTCAGCTCCATGTGGGCCATCTGGTACTGTCATGACATATACCCTAGCCACAATCGTATCTTAAATGCCACACTTGAGAACCTCATAAAGTTCGCAGATTCTCGAAAGCATTGGAGTAGCCACGAAAACCCTCTTCACCAAATGGTCCAATTTACGACTTCTGATTGCCTTATTAAAGTGAGCAAAGTGTGGAAGATGTGGCTTCACAGAGAAGTGAAGGTCAATTCTGAAGCTATGCACAAGGATCGAATCAAAAAGCAAGAAAAATATAGGTTTTACAACCAAAATAATACTGCTAATTTTATGGCAGAACACATGCATTATGTCTATGGTGAAGATGTAGGGAAGACCGAACATAGAACCTCCAGGTTAGGTAGTGAAGTATACTTATATTATAAATCGGGAAGTTGCTATGCAGAAGAAGTTCTTGGTATTCAGCTACCCCTTCAAGAGCCTGATATAAATATTACCATGTACGAGCGAGCTGACGGGAGGTACACGTGCCAACATAAGCTGCTGCCTTTCCAAGGATATTACCATTCCCTCGACTTTGTTGAAAAAAGTTTTTCTTGTGAGGGTTCGCTCCTACTTTCAGCCTTTAAAGTTTTGCCAAAATATTTTGATTCAAGTCCATATTTGGCTAACAGTGTGCAGCAGTTTTGCATGTGGGTTTTGTCATCCTGCAAAGTCCTGAAGAATAAAAATGTCTCCATATCCTTCACTTTTGAAGGCAGTGATGCCATCAGGTATTGCCAAGAGTTAGCACAAAAATTTCAAGTTTGCAAGACAGGCTTCGATGTAATCACTACTTCTAATCTTATAGATCACATAGGACTACCTAATCTTGTCATGTCTTGTATTCCATTGCTGAAAGACAGTGGCATTCTTGTGACCACCACTATGAAGATGAGACAGCTAGATGTAACTGGTGAGCACTTCATACGGACTTGCTTTGGGTTTCAGTGCGAACTCCTCCCAATTGTCTTGGGGATTCGATGCGTTGGGTATGATGGGAAGGAATACTCCAATCCTGTCTTCATGAAGCCCTCCCCACCAGAACCAAGCCACTTTACCCCAGGTAAGGTCAGCACTGTGAGAACATTTCTTTGGATTAAACTACCTACCTCTCAGAAATTAATATTTCCCCGGTTACCTCCACGAGAGAGCGGTAATGTCACGGACGCACTCGTTAACAGTGTCACATCTTCTTCCTTTGCCCTGTCTCGCTGTGGCATTCCCAACTTACTGTGTGCTTCTATTGGAATAGAAACTGCCATGGCCATGCTGAAGTGCTTCATATCGCGTTTTGAAGATTTTACTAGCACCTATGAGTTCTGGGAGCCATTGTGCAGTGCACTGAAGGAGACAGCAATACCATTCCTCCAGTGCCTGCAGACTCAAATGCTCCTGCACAACATCCATGCTCACCTCACTCTTTCTGAAAAAGACTGCCCTTTATGCACCAGCAAAGCACTGCACGAAGTACTGGGTATGTTCCAGCTTACCATTGACTTGTCAACATATGATGGTAGCTCTTTCAATTTTGCTGCTTACATCCACAAATTTGAAGAACCAGATGCTAATGGCCTGCACATGAAAGCACTTGAAGGTCAAGATGTACACCTGTTTGATTGCTGTGGTGCTACCTCTACCGATGATTTCAAGGTAACACTGGATTTTTTTGCCACACTTTCCTTTTCCAATAACGGGTATAGGGTTTCACTAGTAGGAATACAGAAAACTAATTTTGTCAATAAAGTAGCCATTGTGCAATCAGCTTTATTGAAGTCCACTGAAACGTCATGGAGGAAATATACATTTGTTTCCAGTGAAGCGTTCTCCAAGCCTTTACCAAAACGAAGGAGAAATGACTTTAAAGTGGTGTTACATAACTCTGATCAATCAAAATCAGAAACTAGAATAGTATTGGCAAGAAATACTTCAACTGTCATCTCCTCAAGAGCAGTGAAGACAGAAAAGGTGTCCTCGACTGTAGTGAAGATTTCTTGTGGCTCTTTAAGTTTCCAGTTTTATTCAAGCTTTCCCATTAAATATGGTGATATGAAACTTAGAATATCTCAATCTTCACAGTCCATGACTCTTTTGTGCCAGCGATGTCCGTACAGTGTAGGAGATGAGCGTCCATGTTTCATAGTCAGTCCTAGTCATTCACTATCTATAGTGCCCATGGCTTTGGGGGAAGACATGATGGAAAGGCAAGCTGAGATACAAATTTCTCTCAAAGAAAGAGAACGTTTTCAAAATGAACCTTTTCACAAGTTAATTGAAGAAGTTCCAGAAATGAATGTGAAAAACTTCCTCAGATGGCTTTTTGAGAATGTTAGCAAAGGTTTTCACTTGTACAGCATAAATTCAGACGATTGCTGCTGTCTAATATTAGTCAACAATTTACTGTTTGATTATAATCACAAAACTCCAGCCATCGACCTTGCATTTTATTTCTTGCCTGATTCTGATAAGACATTTCCCAAACCAAAATGGAGTCAGTTATGGGAGCAGTTACCACCAAAGTATTACAACCTCACACTAAGAGGTTGCCATTTTCTGAAAGAGGTGATGTTTTACTTTGCTAGAAGAACAAATGCAAGTTTACTAAATGCAGAGAAAAGTAAATATTCAATTCTACATGCTCAAGGTATTGCTGGTTTCTTTACTAGAGCTGTGATCTATTATATCTCAATTGATCCTGATTTGAGATGGGTATCCAATGAGACTACCATATCAAAATGCGCCCATTGTAAAGTGACAGGTTCTCATCTGGTAAAGTGCACTCAATGTGGAAGTATACAATATTGCAATCTGACATGTCAGCAATCCCATTATTCTGAACATTGGATGCTATGTACTTACATAAAACATGGAACATACCAACCACTTGTACACGTTCCATTTATGAGTGTTGCATTTCAGAACTTTCACTAGAACACAAGTTTTTATTCCATTATTTTTTCTGTTAACATTATACACTTATACATACATTGAATAATTAAAGTTAAAGAATTCTTTGACATTTAGCGATGTAAGGTGTCGCCGAAACCGAAAACGTGACGCTCTCTTACCTTCCCATTAAGTTATTAGCTACATTGACGACCGCTTACCTTTCTATCAAGTACAGTATTAACGGTGTCTCAGGCCGAACTCTTTACCGAACACAAACTACATGGACGAAGACGACGCTGTTCATAAGCCTTGGGAAACTGAGTATGAGAAAAGCTGGTAAGAATTTTATTCACCTAGTGTTGTTGTCTTTTCAAAAACTAAATTGTGAAAATTTATTTTTTTTGCACTCAGGGAAGTCCTGCAAGAAGATGCACAGGGTCATTTGCAACGCCTGCAAGATGATGAAGCATACAAGGCTAAAAGAAGAAGGTTAGAATTATATCTAGCGCTGAATAATTATATCTAGCACTGAAGAATTCTATTTTGTACAATGCATAATATTCCTGTCAGTGCCTTATTTGCTTCTGCATGTATGATTACAGAATGTTTGACAGACCTAGTTCAATTCGCCTTGGAATGGTAAGTATGACAAGTCAGTCACGCATGTACGCTCAACACATACTCAGGCGCGCGTGTGTATGCATATTGTTTAAGAGATAGTTGCCATGTGATGTTGATGATGCCTTACCAGATGAGACATTTGTTTGTGGTACTGGATCTCTCAAGGAATATGTCAGAGAAAGATTTGAAGCCAGACCGGGTCACATGCACCATCAAGGTAAATGAATTATGAACTTTTTTTCAAACCAAGTCTACATAAGCTTGGTGTATGTGCATGCGTATGTGTGTGTGTGTGCGCGCGTGTGTGTGTGATGTTAGGTTTTGGAAAATTTCATTGGAGAGTTCTTTGATCAGAATCCCATTTTTCAACTTGGGGTTATAGCCTCTAGGCGAGGAAGGGCTGAGAAACTGACAGAACTGAGTGGTATGTTTGTGTGTGTTAGTGCACTAATGGCTAGCGAGTCAGCTGAGCTAAGCTACTTCAATATCATTAGATGTATTCTCTCTCTTTCACAGAATTTTTTTTAACAATACGGAATTAAATAATGTTTGGTCACCACCGGGAATCGAACCCAGGACCACTTGCTTAACGCACAATCACTTGAGTAAAAGAAGGCTGAGAAAGAAACTGTGAAGTGAAAATTTACTTTAATGTCGGGAAATTGCTGTTTTACTTCCTCAAACTAGTTTTCTTCCATTTGGTTGTATACCTGCAGTTAGCATTCCAGCTGCTGTGTCGTTAGGATGACATTTTTTTTGTAGTAGTTTCATTTCTAGGAGTTCAAGTATTAACTGTTGATGGCTAATTACCACAGAACACATTCCTACCTCAATTTTCCTGTTTCAATTGTTCTTACAGTGAAGTACCAGTAGCTATCGACAACAAGCCCTTAGCTCATAGATACTACCAGCCAAGAGTATGAAATTTCATCTGGTAAAGGGTCATAAAACAAGCATTTCAAGAACTACACAGTACTGTTGTAGTACCATAGTAAAGTGTGGGTTAGTTGTAAGAGTTGTATTTTTGGAGAAAAAATAACCATACATACACTTTCATAATCCGTACACTTATATAACATTATAATCAATTATACACACTGTCGTTCTCGCTTCATTCGTTTGCCAAAAAGAAACATAAAATATAATAAACATCAGCCACAAAAAGACATAAAATTCAAGAAACCAGCAATTTGTGGATTTAAATCTGTAACACAGCTTTGAAACTCCTACAGGTAGTACAGCATAAGTCCACAGATCTCAGACTCTAATGCATCTTCTTCAGTAATTGATGTTATATGTGACAGGCTCTGCAAAAACCAGGAATTTTGGCAAAAGTGTCAAAGCTGTAAAACAGTAAAAATACTGACTGTGGTCAAATTTGATGCATTTTTGAATTTTTCACTTACTATTAAGTACAGTAATTGTTCTATCATTATGCCAAATTGCAAAGCTTAATAAGTTTGTATCACATCAAGTGCACTATTGCAAGAAAATTCTTTTTTTTTTTTAACATTTTATTTCTTCTCAGCTTATACGGAAATTAGCAATACATAAAGCGTGGGATGTGTGGGAACCCCGTGTGAACAATAGCAAAGTTTTCAGGGTTTTCTGGTTACTCGAAAGGTTGGTTACTACAAATAATGGAACCCTTGGTTAATTACTCACTATTGTTCAAGTGATTCTTACCGTACTTTAGAAAAGCCTATTCTTCTTAGTAAGTGGCACACCAGAAACCCATGGCATTTTTTTGACTCACATTTTGAATGTCCATAGTAAAAATCCTGTGTAGTTCAAGTTGAGTAATTTTCAATAGGTATCAGGATTTTCAATTTTTTAAGCAAATTCCTGGATTTTGCAGAGCCTGTCACATATAACATCGATCACTGGAAGATACATCAGAGTCAAAATGCCTGAGAGCTGTGGACTTATGCTGTACTACTTACTTGAGTTAAAAAAAATTAATTTATTTGTATATTCATGGAGTAGTTAATAATGGAATTATATTAAAAAGCTCTGAATCAGCAAGTCTCCTGTGAATGAATTGTTATGCAATTAGATAGCTCAACTGCTGTAAATTTGTTTTATTATTTATTTTTCCTGTGATTTTTTTCCCCTTCTAATATGGTGGACAGTTGTTGCTTTTAGTTGATACAATTTTCCTGATTTGATTTGTTAATAGGTAATGGTAAGACCCACTGCACAGCTCTGAAGGGTCTATCCGGTTCCAAGGAATGTTCTGGAGATATTACTTTACAGAACTCTCTAGAAATGGCAGCCAGAGCTCTCCAGTATGTTGTTGTTGTTGTTATGGTTACAATAGTTGGTCATTCTGGAGTGGGCTGGGTTGCTGTAACTTATGGATGTTTTTTTTTTATGCTAATAAAAAAATTACAGCTGCACCCTTATAATCTGGGTAATATTAAATTTTGTGGCAGTTCTTATCTTAAGTAAATTGTTTTTATTTTTGAAGACCACTTACCCATTGTGATTTTTCTTCTTTCCCCCCCCCCCCCCCCCCCCCCCCAGGCACGTCCCTAACCATGCCAGCAAGGAAGTAGTGGTTGTCATGGGATCTCTCACGTCATGTGATCCAGGAAATATATTTGACACCATACAGGTATGTGGGCGGAGATTCCCAGCGAGGACTTTTGATAGTTCTTATCTTTATAAGACTAATTCACAGTGCAATCAATCGCAGGGTTTCAGTCAGACTGTGGTAGCCTTGTGGTTTACTCCCCTAACCCCCACCCAAATTGTAGTTTGCCCCTTAAATTGAGTTTTCCCCTACATTTTTTTTACCTGACTGAATTTTTTTTATGAATGAACAATCTTAACTCTGTAGTTAGTTCATTAAAAAATTTCCAGTACTTCTTCAAATCAACACTTTCTAGTTCTGCTTTTTTACACACTTAAAACACTAATATGAAGTGTTGACTCGACAAATTCCCCCCCCCCCCCCCCCCCCGGAAAAAATCCTGTATGAACCCTGAACCATATAGCTTGTTGGATTTGTTTGTTCAACTAAGCAGAATGGCTTTAGGAAATGTAGAACTCACTGATAGTACACAAAGTCCTAAACACATGTTATTACTAACTACTCTACTAGATGTTAGATTACTAACTACTAGATGTTAGATTACTAACTACTAGATGTTAGATGACTGGTTATTTATTTATCCTTTGTTTATATTATTTACTTTATTTATTTGCTTATTACTTGTTTGTGTAGCGGTTGAAGGAGAAGAGTGTTCGTGTGTCTATAGTTGGGCTAGCAGCTGAAGTGAGCCTGTGCAAGAAGCTCTGTCAGAGTACACAAGGTGAGGGGAAACTGCTCAAGTAACACATAATGTAGGAGTTGTCTTAGCTCGTTTTATTTAGCCTGTTCTAGTACACAAAGTTAATGCTAATGTAATCTATATGGGCCTGCTCAACCACCACATAATGTGGAGGCTGTGTTCTTTAGCTACTTCTAATATACAATATGTCTGTGTTGTTTGTGTTATCGCTATATAATGTGATTTTTTTAATATTATGATATTTTTTATGTAGGTAGCTATGGTGTGATTCTAGATGAAGCACACTTCAGAGATGTCCTACTGCAACATTGTAGGCCTCCTCCAGCAAA
>WLWD01002090.1_pt1 | contig 23875 bp, 20 predicted proteins | sample 6712731 | NCBI WGS metagenome assembly WLWD01 (sample SAMN12718690, study PRJNA576275) | sponge metagenome | isolation source: marine sponge | host: Mycale hentscheli | place: New Zealand: South Island, Marlborough, Capsize Point | collected 2014-11-01 | reverse complement strand
AAAGGGTGGGTGTGGCCACATTACTTAACTGGGTAAATTCAGCATTAACAAAATTCGGTAAAGGGATTTCAAGCACTATAAGCTGCTAAATATTTTTGTTACTGAATGGCTGAGGGTGTCCAAGGAGCTCCAGGACCTTCAAAGAAGGCAAAAAAGGGAATGCCACTACCTTAATGACTGGCAAACTCATGGTATAAGTCGGAGTAGCAGAGGAAAGAACTTTGGTTTTTGCAAACTTTGCGGTACTCATATAAATATTTCTCATGGGGGTGTGTCAGATGTAAGGAAACATTTAGCTACTGCTAAGCACCAACAGATGGTTCAAGCTGAGGGTGAATCTATGGATTTAAGGAAAATGATTTCTCAGTCTCCAGTTCGAGATGGTGCTACTAGAGCAGAGATTTTATTAGGTATGTATGTTGCTGAGCACAATACTTCCTATTGTTTTGAATTGGATACGCCTGTAGAACTTATAAAGACTGCCAAGCATGCCACTATGGACTATAATAGAGAGCATAGCTAGATCATACTTTTCTGTTTATGCTTCAATGTGTTTCTTTAATATGTCCTGATTTTTTCATTAAAATCCTGATTTTTTTTTTACTGTTTGTCCTGATTTTTTTCACTAGATGGTTGACAGGTATGGTATGCACATCCAGCTGTATGCTTGCAGCATCATGCTTACACTGGCCTATCCTCTACTCCCTCCTGGTGTGGCTGTGTGAGGAGTTCTGGTAAGTTATAGCTATGTAGCAAGGCAGCCAACTAGCTAATTTCTACATATTTTTTCAGAAGCATGGATTGGAAATTATGCTTGATATGCCAGAAGGCCACCAAGGAAGTTCTCAGGTGCCCTTTGAATGCTTCAGGATCAGTGAACCTTTTGACTCCATATGAAACCTTCCTTGAGCGTTCTGCCAAGTTCCGAGAGCTGAACAGCTTGCCAGTACCTTTTGGCCATTTCGGAGAGAATGTTACTGTTGAGGACTTGGTAGAGAATAAGGCCAGTTGTCACAGGTCATGCCAAAAAAAGGAAGAGGGTTGGAAGTGAGATACAAGGTACTGATATGAAAAGAGCCTGCCTACCGTGCCAGTCAATTGAGAAGTTCGCTTGCATTTCGTGTAGAGAGGATACTGATACTGTTCACGAATTTCAAACATTTGATGCCGATGCAAACATCAGGAAGATGGCAACAGATTTGCAAGACACTGCATTACTGGCCAAACTTGAAGGAGGGGATCTTATCGCCCTGGAAGCTAAATATCACCTGGCTTGTTTGACAAAACTCAGAAATCGCCACAGATCGTTATTGAGAACAAACAAGGAGTCACCAGGCAATCACATTGAAGAGAGCCAAAAGAAGGCCAGAGCCTTTACTGAGCTGGTCGCCTATATAGAGAGAGTGGTGTAGAAGAGGGCACTTTTTGTTTCAAATTTGCAGATCTGTGCCATCTTTTTGGACAACGTTTGAAAGAGTTTGGAATTGATACTGAAGTGAACAAAGTTCGTTTCAAAGAGAAAATTTTGTCGTACTTCCATGAAGCGCAAGCACAGAGTGATGGGAAGAATATACTCCTTATTTTTCAGCAAGGAATGCAGCAAATTCTGAAGCACGCTCTAAACACGGACTATGAGAGCGATGCAATGATTCTAGCCAAAGCTGCAAGAATTATTCGTAAGGATATATTCAACTCTCATGGGTTCCGCTTCAGTGGTTCTTTTCCTCCTGGATGCCAGCAAGAATCTGTGCCAGTCAATCTGAAGTATCTTTCATCAATGCTGCTTAATGGACTCAACTTAAAGGATCAAGATTCAACAGATTCACAGGCTTGCCTCACTCTATCCCAGATGATCCTTTTCAACTGCAAAAAAGGTGGCTCAAACATGGGTAAGTCTCGGCACTCTCTAGATCTAGAGCCACCACTGCCTCTGTATGTTGGAATCAATGTTCATACTCAAACTAAATCCAAAAGGTTAGTCACACAACTATGTCAGTTTGGCCTAAGTGTGAGTTATGATAGGATCATACAAGTTGAAAACCAGCTAGCCACTGGTGTATGTCAGCACATTGCAGAGATTGGTCTTGTGTGTCCTAGTCAGCTACGTCATGGGCTTTTTACAATAGGTGCTCTAGATAACCTGGATCACAATCCTTCCAGTACTACTGCTACAGATTTCTTCCATGGCACAGGTATTAGTTTGTTTAAGTTCTCAAGCAGTTCAGGTGGTCATCAGAATCAAAATGTCATACAGTTACACCTGCCAGCAGTACACCAAAAAATCAGCAGCTACCTGCTGATTACACTACAGTACCAGCAGTTGTACTCACTAAGGCTAGTGTCGCTGTCCCCAAGCCTCCTAATAGCATTGTTCAGGTATCTGGGCATCTAGAAGGAGCACAGAATCAGGAGAAGTGTTGGCTAGAACATGCTGCTGAACTACTGAAAAGAGATACCTTGGAGAAAAGTGACACAGTGGCTTGGGCGTCTTATCATGCTTCTAACCAACATTTCACTGCTGATCCCCACTTAGCTCTCACTCAACTTATGCCTCTCTTTTATGAGAAGGCAGCTACAGCAGCCATGGTAAAGTATGGCATGGTTGTGCAGCGTCGTGCTACAGAATTTCTCAATCCTGGGCAAATACCAGTTACAGCCTTTGATGCTCCTTTGTATGCTCTAGCCAAACAAGTACAGTAGAAATGGCCTGCCACACATGGTGAAGATAGGCATGTAGTGATGCTGGGTGGCCTTCACATTGAAATGGCTGTGTGGAGCACACTTGGAGACTACTTGGAAGATTCAGGCTGGACAGCTGCCTTAACCCAAGCAGGGATTGCTTCTTCAGGCACTGCTGATTCCTTCCTAAAGGCTGCACACCTCACAAGAACAAGCATGGACATCAAGTATGTGCACTAGCTCTGTCGAAGCTTCAGCAAGATGCCTTCCTTTCCTTGGAAACATTGCATGATGAGGAAAATAAAGATGCTTGGAGACAGAAAATGGTTGAAGAAAGCCCTACATTTCAGTTCTGGGATTCTGTGCTCAGAATTGAGATCATAGGGCTAATTTTCATCAGGGCTCATCGTGAAGCTATTTTCCCTCTTCATGTTGAATCTCTACATTCTTTGGTTCCTTGGTTCTTTGCCTTGGATCATCACAACAACGCTCGTTGGGTACCTGCCAGTCTTCCACCATCCATTCTTGAAGAGTTTCAAGGACATGGGCACTGGGTTGTTCAGAAAACCCACAATCGCTTCTCAGCTATGCCTATAGACCAGGCCCATGAACAAAATAATGCACTGGTCAAGGGGTCTGGTGGAGCAGTGGGGCTCACTGAGAATCCATCGTCCTTTCGAAAATGGATGCTTGCTGGTCCTGAGCAGGCGCGACTTCTTACTGAATTTGAAGCACAGTACTCACCTGAAGTCAGAGAAAACTATTCTCATCACGAGAAAGGGCTTTCTGCACAGAGAACTTTCAAACAACAAGTTCTTGCACTGGTAGAAACCATTGAAGACATGGGCAATCCTTTCCTTGATGATACTCCTGAATTGCTGAGTTTGGACAACCGCCACATTATAGATGAATCTGTAGCTGATTCCATTCGCTCTATAGAAGCTCTTGGCAAAGAAAAGTTCAGGGAGTATGAAAAGGCTGTTATTTTGGATCATACAAAGTCCATTTTCGATCCTATTGAAAAGAACTCACTTGCACTTTTCAAAAGGCCAAAACCCAAGCCAAAGTCCAAGCAAGCAAAAGGTTGCAATGCTAAAAGACAATGTTTCACTTTTCTCACGGCTCTACATTGTGGCAAAGCATAGAGATTGTGACATGGTTTCTTTTTTCAAACATGAAAATCAGCATTACCCCCCCCCCCCTCTCTATTTGATTATATGGTAAACTGCGATTTGCAAAGAAACCAGATCTGCTACACATTCTTGCTAAGGAAAGTCAGCAAGATCCTCCAAGCTCATTTGATTCTATGGCCTATGATGGTGCTGCTTTAGTAGTACATCTCCTCTCTGCAAAGCAGGTTGCCACATTTGAAGAGTATGCAAGCAGTGTCTTTTTGCCCCACATAACGCGGCAATTGGAGACGTGTACTAGAGTTGATGTGATCTGGGACAGCTACTTTAGTGATAGCATTAAAGCAGCCATGAGAGAAAAGCGGGGCAAAGGCGTAAGAATGAAGGTAGCCAGTAAGAGCAAGGTTCCACAAAACTGGATTGGTTTTTTACGTGACGAGAGCAACCAAAAATAACTTTTTCAATTTCTGACGCAATAAATTTCATCTTTTGACTATCCTGAAGGCAAACAGGTTTTTGTCACATCTGATGTCAACGTTCTTACCAAAGGCTCCAATCATGACATGTTACCATGTGATCATGAAGAAGCTGATACCAGGCTTTTAGTTCACTTGATAGACACACTGAAGAGTGGGTGCAGCTCTTGTGTGATACGCACTGTGGACACTGACGTTGTCGTTATCCTCATTGGCAATTTTCATCAATTACTTACCATAAATCATTCAGTTAGTATTTGGGTAGCCGTTGGTGCAGGAAAAGCATTCACTTACTTCCACATCAACTCTAGTTGCCATTCTCTGGGTAAAGACAAGTCTTTGGCTCTGCCTGTGTTCCACAGCTTTACAGGATGTGATACTACCTCAGGTTTTTTTGGCGAAGGGAAGAAGTTGGCTTGGGAAACTTGGAAGTGCTATCCTGATGTGACAGAAGCCTTTACTCACATGGCACTGAACCCTTACATCCAATTAGACAATGGCTCTCGGTACTTTCAATTGTTGGAGCATTTCATAGTAGTGCTTTACAATAAAACCAGTGAACTGGAATAAGTTGACGAAGCAAGATTGGAGTTATTCTGCCATGGGAACAGGACAATGGAGAAAATTCCACCAACAAAAGCAGCTCTTCTACAGCACTCAAAACGTGCAGCATATCAAGCTGGTGTCTGGACCACTACTCAGCTAACAAAACAGGACAGGCCTAGTCCAGAAGGTTGGGGCTGGAGTTGGGATGATGAAATCCTGTCATGGACTCCTGTGTGGCCAACTCTACCTATTGTTAGCAAAGCTTGTGCTGAACTAATAAAGTGTGGCTGCAAGAGTAAGAGTGGTTGTGGTGCCAGATGTGGCTGCAAAAAGGCTAACTGGGCATGTACTGAACTCTGTGGTTGTAATTGTACAAAATAGAGCTGTTTATTGCACCTCCATTATGCAAATTGAATATTTTTAAATCAAAATTTAATTACTGAGTGTTGTGGTTTTGTGGTTTTTGGGGCCTAGCAAAAATTTGATTCTTATGATCTGAGGTAACTCTGAAAAAAATTTGGTGCTTTTGTCCAGATCGTCCCCATCATTTTGCTAAGCCACCTGACTATACACCTTCACATCTCCCAAGTACAAGTGTGGTGTAGGTGTAGTCATAATTGAATTAGTGGCAGTCATTCTGGAGTGATAGAACACTTGAGCTAATAAACACATAGCTATAGTTAGCTGTACTCAATACTCTATAGCAGATGGTCTAATGTATATAGTCAAAGGGAGAATTACCTCGACTTCGGGACTGGGCCCTGCATGGGAGAGAAATGAAAAGGGGATGGAGCCCAAACTGTGAAGTAGTTGCAGCTGGGATACGAGATTGCAAGAGGATTAACCACATCTTTACGGGATAAGTTGATTAGGAAAAGAAAAACAGAACAGTGACTAAATTTTATTTAGTCAAATGATTGTTTTTATGATTTTATATTTGTGTTTTTATGTAACAAATTTGTATTTAGCTGTGAGAAACGGCTTGGAACACACAAGTGGACCTTACTGTATGTGTGTAACTTATCATAGAGCACATTCACTTAAAGGAATGGACATGATAGTATTTGTAACTATATTAGATAAGTAACTCCATAAAATGCAATATGCCAGCCTATTGTTTCAAAATACATAATTCCAAATTTTATGTGAGGCTTACTGGAATGAATAGTTTAAAAGAATGGATGTGATATGACTTTTAGTAATGCTCATCCTCTCTTTTAAAATGTTTTGATTTGTGCAGTATACATTTTCATGGCTAGTTAAATACACATAGCATTAAAATGTAAGTTCAGAGCTCGCCTGTGCCCTTCCACACAATAAATCTTAGGGGTAAGCGGTCTCCTGGCCCACTTCAACTTCCATAATCCTTGAGGCATAGCCAATTTTATTTTTCTACACTTCTCGCACATTAAAAATATTGACATATTACAACTCATGCAGTCCTTCTGTCATTCTTGTTTGTTTGACCACATCCATCTCTCAATCAGTTTGGTCATCTTGTCTGTCTCCTATTTCCCAGAGTCTGTCGTCTATGCCTACACATAGAGTCAAGCAAATAATGTATAACACGATGAATATACACACTATGTTGGTAATAGTAATAAAACACTAGCTAATATAATATTATTTCTGAATTTAGTAAATTATGCAATTTTTAAATTTATAAAAGTTTGCTAATCACCACATTATTCATGGCATGACTTAAATTAATGTGAATATCAGGATTACTAATAATATATAACAATAATAACATGCTATTTAATATTCAGTGTATATTTTTAATTTAAGGTTTATATATTCCATGGGTGAGAGCCAAGTTCATTCGTGGCTTGCCGTACTGGCACAGCAATACTCCAGAAACATGTGAAATTTAATTCAATGCTCCATAGGAATAGACATGTGAGAATATGCATGTTATTACTTCAAAATAGAATGTAATATTGCATCAATAATTTTAACATTTGCGTGTCAGTTTTGTAATTATGTGATTTTAATGGCGAAATCATACTATCATTGTCTTCTAATATATAATACTTTCAGACACATTTACCAGGAAGAATGAAATATGAACAAATATTTGAACAAAAGGACAAAAATAGTGCAATGAGCATTAAGTAATGAAACAATATCATTTGCGGTTAGTCTATCTGCAGTATTGTCACACAGACATCTTCTTATTAGATCAACTAGCTGTTCATGATGAACTCTACAGAGCAAGCCAGTCCGATAATCCAGTGCAGGAAGTTGTCCAGCTAACCACATCTTTACGGGATATGTTGATTAGGAAAAGAAAAACAGAACAGTGACTAAATTTTATTTAGTCAAATGATTGTTTTTATGATTTTATATTTGTGTTTTTATGTAACAAATTTGTATTTAGCTGTGAGAAACGGCTTGGAACACACAAGTGGACTTACTGTATGTGTGTAACTTATGTTACTATGTTTTAGCTTAGTTCATGCAAACACTATAATAGCAGTTGTGACCTTTTATTTCAGCAAACAAGTACAAAATCACTCTCTTACCTGATTAATGGTAACTTTTGTAGTATCAAACATCTGCCATTTTGATAATCTCAATCACCAGTAACTCTTGAACAAGCTTTCAGCTACGATAAAAAATAAACCAGTGTTATTATTTGTAATTTTAGCCAACAAATATGGAATTACTACTTACCTCATTCTTGAGTATTGATAACTTCTGCAGTATCAAATTGAAGTTACTTTGACCATCTGAATTACCTTGAATTCTTGACAACAAGCTCTCACCTACAAAAACAAAAGACAATCAATTTTAGCACACAAATACAAATTACTTTCTCACCTCATTTTCTTGAGCAGTGGTAACTTTTGTAGTACCAAATTTGAGTCCTTCTGACTATTTGAATTTACCAGTCACTGTTGACAACAAGCTCTTAGCTACAAAAAAGAAAGGCCAGAGTTATTTTGCATATTTCATAGTTGCCAACTATCCCGGTTTTGCCGGGATTATCCCGGTTTTTTCAGCCTTTTTTCCCGGATCCCGCCCGGTTTACTTACTTGCAATAGGATTTCCCGGAATTCTTACATAAGCCCACATAACTTTTTCCAGGAATTGTTACATAAGTTAGCCACACACCTGACCACCACCACAACAGAGAGCTGCACAGTCATGCACAGTCAGCAAGTCTGGATAGAGTTAAAACCGATTATCCGGCCAAATACTCGAAATCGAGTACCTTTTATTAGGTCCACGTAACGCCAAATAATACTCGATTCCGCGTACAACAAAGGGGGTTAATAACTATTAGCCAACAGCTGCACACAATAGTCTGCAAGTTAGTCTGCTTAATATCAGTGGTTTGTGTAGTGGTATAGCTATCTGTACAGCATATCTACAAGGGTGGTTACTATAAAACATTTTTCATATAAACTTGGTTGAAAACACTGAAATAAAGAATAAAATATTATTGTATGAAATTATAGCATAACAGCAAAAGTTCATCATTTGGTACAGGTGAGTGAATCAAGAATGGCTGAAGTCTTCTCAAGGAGGTTAGTGATTATTCAGTGATATTCAGGATCCAGAGTATGGTGGAACAACTCATCATCCAATAACCATATTCATACTATCTTAATGATATTCATGATGGTTAATTAGTGGGTGTGGCATATCCCGATTTTTCATTTTAGAAAGTTGTCAACTATGATATTAAATTTAGCTAACAAATATGGAATTGCGTACTTACCTCAGCTTCCCTCAAGTAGTAGTAGGTTCCTTAGCATTAATACTACGGCATTCTGACTACCAATAACTCTTGACAACCAACAAGCGGCACTCCGTATCCCCTAAAACGGCGAAGTTTTGAAATTAGGTCTGGAAATGGGTCGTTAATGCCATAGTAACCGGTAAAATCAACTTTTTGTTTCTTGAAAAGCAAGCGTTTTCGCCGGAATTTTCTCACACTTTGGAGCTTAAGTATCAAGTAAGGCTTGCTTAATGCTGTAGTTTCAGAATAAACTGGGGTCAAGCCTAAAAAGCCGTGTTTTTTTGGAAAAAAACCGTTCCCCGCGCGCGCGTTTAAATGGCATACACGTACCATCCATACATACATACATATAACATATACCCGATTTTGCATTATCCACCCCTAATACTGTCTCGCTCGCTACGCTCGCTCGCCAATAAACAAACATCCCCGATTTTCAATTGTGTTACCCCTGTAAGTGTCTCGCTCGCTACGCTCGCTCGCCGATTACGTCATTGCTGCTAGGGCCGATTCTGCGGAAGAACTGGCCCTGCTAAAGGGAGCGAGAGTACTGCAGTCGTGCAAACAACTTTTACTTTAGAAAAATAACGCTAGATTCGTTTTAGAATGACGTGTACAGATTAAGCTAAACTCTATTACGCTAAGTTTTGATGAAGACTCACAGTTATGATGGATTTCTACTAGTCTGACATTGTCGACCCTTTACCTTCCCATTAAATGTGGGCGTCGGGGAAGGAAAGTGTCTGGTGAGAGCTCCACAGCAGATTTGTACCCGAGTTACTATAGTGGCGCCCAATCAGATCGCAGTATTGACAATTAGTGGCATTCCATTGAGATTGTACTAATGCGCGCAAATTTAAAGTGAATGTACGATGTACATCGGTTTTAGTCTTAGTTCTATCAATGTACTTTCCTACCCATCATGGTTAGAAGGTTAAATAATTATCACCATCATGATAAGATATAATAATAATAATAATAAATAATAACAATAAACAATAATAAATAATTATAATAATAATTATAATAATAAACAAAAATAATAGCTAATGAAGATTATAAGAGATAATGGGCTAGGCAGTTTTAAGATTGTTTGCTAGAAATGTCCCCATATTCTTTAGCATGTCTGCACAATACTATATTGTGTATTTGTCACAAAATTTTATAGGCATAGAAACACTTCTTGAGAATATTTTTCTTTTCTGCTGTCAATGTTGACAATACTCACCTCTCTTCCTGCTTTTTTGGATTCATCAATTAAAACCATTGATTTTTGTAGATTAGTCACTAAGTCTGATTTCTGTTCGTAGAAAACGCTACGTCCTATTAATCCTCGCAATAGAGCCGTGAGTACGCACGTATGACACGACGTAAAAACGCTCACTAGAACGCTAATTTACACGCCCCTTAATGTTGACGTCACGTACGGAGGTGAGTACAAATCCGATGTGGAGCTCTCACCAGACCCTTAATCTCGCGTAGCCGGACCCTTTACCAACCTTAACTGCTATGCGGGGAAGAAAAGGGTCTGGGAACATACAATACAACGACTTGTTCAGCAGCACCCCAAAAAGGGTGCTCCAATTATCACATTCCAACGCTTGCGGTAGTCAATTACGTCACGGCCACATCCCGGTATCAGGTCTCCTATTCATGTTCGCACGCTTATTGCTTGTCAGGAGTGCTTATAAATCGCCTACGAAAAACAACTTCACCAGTTTAATGAAGTCGCGCAACGTTGTCACCCTCCCAGATGTGATGTTGACGTCACACAGTATACCGCAAGCTTGCTGGAATGTGATAATTGAGCATCCTTTTTGGGTGCTGCTGAACAAGTCGTTGTATTGTATGTTCCCAGATTCTTTCCTTCCCCGCGTAGCCGTTAGGGTTGGTGAAGGACCTCGCTACGCGAGACTACCAGACCTTTTCCTTCCACCCACGCCCATATATAATGGGAAGGTAAAAAGTCGGCCACGCCAGACTAGATTCTACCATGTCAATTGATAACTGCCAGGATTTTAGTGATACTTCAGGTAATAATAGTGTGCACAGCTCAAAAATTTTAAATGAAATGTTATAATAATAACTTGTGTTTCAGAGAAAGCAATAAATTCCAAATTTGAAAATTTTCATTCATAACTTCTGCATCTCTGCATCACTGTCTCAGTTACTGTAAAGACTCACACTGGTTATTGTAGTTACATCTACAAACAACATCTGCAGTTCATAATTGTATTAGTGGCATAGCTAATAGATAGAAAGCAATGATTACAGTAAAATTATCACTGATAAAGTCCAGAAATTTCAGCAGTAGTAAAGTGTTGCATGTAGTTAGGGGCAATGATATTATTTTCTGATGGTCATTGACAAAAATGATTTAAATGTTTATGCAATCCTCCTTGCCATACTATAATATCAGTCACTCTCTATTTAGAAAGCACACTACTAGACCCATATGTTATTTTATGAGCTACTGGCATAAAGATAAAAAAGAGCATGTTTCCAGTAGTGTTAGCTGTATATTAAGAAGGTCCATACCATTTAGTACAAATAAAACAGTGAGAGTGGTTTAGGAGTTGCTGTCACTCGTACCTTACCAATCTATTTACAGGACTTCTTGATGTGAATATGTGTGTACAGTGTATCACTATAATAAGGAATCATTTTGACTATATCTGATACTGAAATTTACGTTGAAGAAATAAACCAATGGTTAGTTTAGTTGAACACATTGAAATTGGGTGAAATTGAATCCTACTTCTAGTAGGGCTTTCTGTAATCCATTTATGCCTTTATGGAATGCGCACACAATTAAGTCTTAAATTATACTCTGACCTATATAGTAAAGCACCCAAAGGTACCAGTCCACACGTTTGTCTGAAAATACAATGTCACAAATTGAATTAAATGACCAAAGTGATAGAACACTTGAGCTAAGGTGGAAGTGGGAGGAGACAGAGCAGAGCTGCCACCTGAGTGTCATGCAGAGCAACACTACACTTATTATCAGGTCCCTTAGCTTCCAGCTGCTGCCGTTCAAAGCAGTACAGGAGATCTATCTTAGGCTTAGGTAATGTAAGGCTCAAGATTGACACTGAGGGATGCACATGCTCAACTGGCCAGTATACAGAGAACCAGCTGGGCATGCCTGGGTGATCAGGTGATGGAACCAAAAATAGAATAGTGAAAATAAGGCAAACAATGAGGGTCAGGTGGAGTGTAAATGGAAATGTTATTAGCTAATATATAATATGAGGTTCTAAGGAAAGTGTCTGAAGGGGTGTGGCTAATAATATGGGGGAGTGGTCGCTACACCACAATAGCTAGTTGTACTCAACATTCTATAGCAGATGATTTTAATGTATTAAGTCAAGACAAGAATTACCTCGACTTTGCAACTGGGCCTGTGTGGGTGTTGTCAAGATTGACTGATAAATTCAGTTAGTCAGAATTGATACTACAGAAGTTTCCAATACTTAGGAAAATTAGGTAAGTAGTAACTCCATATTTGTTGTCTGAATTACAATAATAACACTGGCCTATTTTTTTCTTCTTGTAGCTGAGTAATTGAGGTAGTGAGAATCACTTAAGTTTGATACTACAGAGGTCACCATTGTAAGAGAGTAATTTTGTATTTCTATCAGTGTTGTTTTGGTTTTGAGATTCCAGATTTTCTTAGTTTTAGTTATTCATACTAAAAAAATCTTGAGTGCTTGTAGTTTTTCCCCAAATTTTCCCTGAAGATTTAGTTAGTTTTTGGTATTTCTTCAATATCATGTAGAAAATTTAGCTAGTTATATTATTAATTGACTTAGGTTTGGTTAATTTACGTTGTCTCCCAAATTATTCAATAATAAGACTCCTTAAAGAAAGTAGTATTGGTGGTTTTCCCAAATACATTCTAAAATAACATATTTCTATGAAATCTTAGGTTTTATAAACGAAGTATGATATATTGTATATAGTTTAGAGAATAATTACAGTACTTGGTGGCAATTTATACCTTCATTTAATGATGACATAAATCAAGGTGAATGTTTACAATAAAAATTGCTTAGTTTTAGTTTTTGTCATCCATTTTATTGTTAGTTTTAATTATTATCAATTTACTGTCTTCTAAAATATTTAGCTTTTTCATGTTTTCTACAGCTTAGTTTTAATTATTCTTACCAAAAGTAAAATACCCATAAAATAAGCAGTTTTGTTTTTAATTTTAGTAAACTAAAACAACACTAATTTGTATGCTAAAATTAATGGTCAATACTGCTATTATACTACTGTTTTAATTGAACTAAGCTTAATATAAATTATGTAGTAGCAATACTGCAGTTTTATGTTCCCTAACTGGGCAGGCTCACTCACCATTTGTGCTCAAGCACATCACTAGTGATTAAAAAATTATAGGGAGTCAACGGACTTCCGGTTTGGTTGCGGAACGACCGCTCCCTCTCCCGAATATAAATCCTGCAAGAAGCTGATTTAAAACAATAGCGCTGACAATTTCGTGGTGGGTCAATTTGACACCTGTGTGGGAGCTTGTCTCCTCCTTTGCTGCTGCTTTTAAAAGTGTGTACGAATTAAATTATACTAGCTTTTACTAAGGAAAAACATTGTGTAGCTATACTGTATTATTTCCAGAACTATTGCAGATATTTAGGTAGTTCTAGCTTTTTCCACTGTTTTTGGAAATCCCTTATTGTGTTGCATCCCTGCCATTTTTCACGTTGAATTTTTGAAACATCTTGGTTTGTATGCATTTTTACTCTCTATTTGGAGTATAAGCACATTGAGTCTGGATGCACAATACGATTGGAATACATAAAACGCACGTATATGCAAACACACTCATGTATAGATTGATCATACATGTGTAACGTTATTGGCTTTCAGGCTAATGATATTAATAATAGCAGTATTTTAAATGCACCTGCTAGCTATTCAAAGACAAGTAGTATGTAGCTATTCTTTGACTTTCACAAACATATGAACATGACTTTTAAGGTAAACAATGACTTCAGCTTAGAAAACTCTTATGTTTACCTATCATGTGCTATCTCAAGAGACTTGCTGGCATCTGCTAAAAATGGCACTATTAATCACCATGCTATGCAAGGCAAGTAGCTACACTTCGACAACTGTGATGTCAAAAGACAACTATTTAAGACTTCAGTGCACTCACATGAACTTAGGTAAACTACTGCTTAGAAATAATTAAATGAGCTTCTTTTCAATGCCCATAGATGGGAGTACATCAGCAACCTTTTGCTAAACACTACACTTGAGCATAAATAATAGATAATTGGGAATTTGCTAAGAAATGGCTTTGGCACATAGTGAAACTCTCTTTGTAGCTATCTTTGAAGCTAGCTATATATCTTCTAACTTCAATACATCTATCAATAGAATAGGAATAATACTAAAATGCACACATGTTTAATTAGTAATCTTTCTTGTGGTCAATAATATAGCTGGATAACTTGTTAGTAATCACACTGTTGTTAAAAAAGAAAAGAAATAGATGTATTGGTAATAATGTAGTCAAAATACATAATATCAAATGTGTACCTAGGGTAATGACAGAAGAAGGGTGACGAAACAAGGACTAATTATTATTTATGAGTTATTTAAAATTTATAGAAATGTTATCATAATTACAGCAAAACTATAATATTAAACAGTCAGCAGCATAAAAAAATAGAAAATGTCATGATTTTTGTAATTGTTTTTTAAAATCTCATATCTCATTTAAAAAATCATTTGGAAATATGAATTGCAATGATAATGATACAGCTTATAACTGTATACAAGTAGAAAAAGACAGTGGTAAAACTGCAGAATATTGAGATTTTATTTATGGCTTTCATCGTATAGATGTCAGTATTGGAATTGCCATAATTATAGCCCTACAACAAAATAGTAATGTCAATTATTACAAACAACAAATGCCATACACTGTTTGACGATAAGTGTAAGTTTTACACGATAGTTTGTGGTCTAGCTATTCATGGTTAAAATGCAACACAGCAAATGATAGTAGGCACCATGTGGACCAACAAAAATCAAGAAAGGAGGGGATGGTTGGTGTGGGGGGAAGTGGGTGTTATGCACACCATATGCTCATTATAACTGTAAATGATGGCTTTAGATGAATAATTGCAGTACATGTATGTATATTGACAAATTTTGGTGTGTTTTATACACTTTATACTCTAACCAGTAAATCTATTGTTTCCACATCTATAAATTTGTCATTTAACTTTATATATACAGTACAACCTCCCTTATCAGGACTCCCAAGTTAAGGGCACCTCCCTCTACCTGGCAGCTGTTATGTGCCTTGTGGTTAGGTAAAGTACCCCAACTAGCAAATTTGACAGCTGCTTTTGGATGGGCAGTTCAGCTGGCAGCACTATTTTGAATGCAAAATTGTGTATATTCTGAGATAAGGGCAAATCTGAGATACAGGCACCCCTTGAAACCAAGGTGCCCAGATAAGAGAGGTTCTACTGTAGTAGGTGAAATTATTGAATTTATTGAACTTGAAAATTATTGAACTTTCTTTGTAAATTTAATCATATCATATTAATTTAATTTATTTAACTAATGTACAAAAATATTGGCTTAAAATATACCTTTAATGCCAGGAGTAATCCTGGCACTACACAAATGATTACTGGTATGAAGCACTGAAGACCCATTACCACAGCCACAACTACAGCCAGTATGAGAGGAACAGGAGAGGGGCGTGGTCTTTGTTCTACTTGTGCGCTAGGCTGCTGGTGAAGTGGGTCATCTACACTCTTAAGCACAAATAAATTTGACGAAGTTATACAATTCATTCTGCTATTCTTTAAAAAATATACTTAACTTGTTAGTTATAAATAAATGACATTAGCTATTCAGTAATACTATTATGCATATTACATATTTGTGGAACTATTTTAGAATATTTCATCATTATTATGTATATATAGTGTCTCAGAGTTCAGAATTAAGCGAAACCGATAAACGAGCATATTATTGAATAAATGAATTTCTTCTTGAGCTAATTCATGGGACTCATCACGAGCAATAAGTAATAGTTTGGTTTGGTCCTCAATGTTGTATGAAACAATGTATTGATGCTAACAAAGTAAAGGTTCATAACTTTAATTTCTGTTAGAAGTATTTCACAGTATTGTCAATTTTTAGAATCTCTCATGCAGAAGTATTTTGGCAGAGCTAACAAGTTTCATTTAATGACATGAAAAAGTGTTCACCATTTTTTCTTGGATTAAGTCAACTTTAAGAGAACAATGAATATGCTAATAATTTTGAAGCAGAATAAAGAATAGATTAATAACTCTGAAGTTGTAACTGAGCCAACTGAATATTGTAATGATAGATTATCATGAAACCATTACAACATTATTTACTAAAACATTAATCAGAACAGAATGCTAATGGTTGAACTATAATTAAGCGAAACCGATAAACGAGCATATGATTATCCGATTACACGCCGAATTATTACTTCACCGCGGTGCCATGAGCCGCTGTATTTTTTCCCCGGAAGTAACCTTTACAGGAGAAGCATCTCAGTTTTCAACAATTGATGGGAGGATGCCTAAGGCTATGAACATTTTTGTGATCTCTTAGCGTCCTTAGGGTGCCACTTCATGTTGCTTAGTTTCACCGTGCTAGTTATGAGCTTACAATAGAAGACAAGTTCAGAGATATGAGTAAATGAAGCAAGAATGGACACTAACAGCAACTTTTAAAGGTGAGCTTTTAGAAGACAAAACACACGCCATTTTCAGATATATATCAGTAAGAATGAAAACATCCAAATCTGGCCAATGACATCGACTTTAATTACTCTGTGACATTCTTGTGTTCTTTTTATATTTTCCAGGTATATTATAAACTTTACAATACTACTAATTATTCTAAAGTTATGGATCAGCTTGGAAGTTGGAGATACTCTTGTGTTTCCTGCATCTTTGTAGTGAATCCACAGTCAAGTCAATAAACCTCTTGAGAAGACTAAGTTATGAAAGTGTCAAATAATCATGAATTATTGTTCTTGTTTTATAATTTTATATGAAATTGTTTGATAAACTTGAAGTGTTTTGTAGCAAGATTTATCTGAAAATTTTTATACTGTAACCACACTTGTAGATATGCTGTTGCATGATAGATAACTGGTAGACTCATCATGTATGCAGCTGTAGCCAGATAGTTATTACCCCCTTTCTTGTACCAGAATTGCCATATTTGGCCTTTCAGGACAGCAATGCAGTATTTGGCACTTAATGCAATGCAGTATTTGGCACTAAATGCAATGCAGTATTTGGCACTTAATGCAATGCAGTAATTTGGCACTTAATGCAATGCAGTATTTGGCACTTAATGTAATGCAGTATTTGGCAGGTAATCAGCTGGTAATCTGTTATTGGGCTTCATTATTTTGAGAAAAAACAAAATGATCTATTATAGTCATGACATACATATGCTGGATTAAAAAATGAATAGTAATTTTCTTGCTATGTATTCTATTCAAAAAGTAGATATTAATACGCAAAAGATAAGCTTTTTCCATACAAAACACTCTAAATCACATTTAATTTAATATAAAATGCTGACAATATCAATAAGATACACTATGAAAAATTTACTAACTGTGTCTCTTTCTTATGGAGTTTGTATACTGTAATTCTATCAGTAACAATACACTGCCTCAAAACTGTCCATTGACAACCATAACAAAATCTTAAATTAGTGTATAATGTGTTAACTAAACTAGTTTGTTAACCCCTACAGCCTTGTAAATTTTTTGTTAACTCTAAAATTATCAAGACAGTTTATAGACTTTGCTATGGTTGTAAATGGACACTTTTCACCCTGTGAGATTTTTCACAAGTTTTATTTACGTTGGCTGTGTACAATTCCTTAACATATTAGTAGTCAACACACACCATGTAAAAAATAACAATTATGTCTATCTTAATGCAAAACCTTGCTGATATATGAGAGTGAGGTTGAGGAAGAGGGCTGGGCTATTATCCAGATATAAATCAGGGGGTTCCCAAAGTTTAACTGTTTAATACTATAGGATTCTGTAAAGAGGTGATTACATTTATTGGGGTATTATTTGTTACCACATCACTTTGTGCTAGCTACCTGCACTGTAATAATTATAGCGTGAAAACCCACCAAATTCACACCAAACTGGTGGTGTGAATGCCCACCATCTATGCATAGTGTATCCTTAGCACTAGAGTTCATAGCTATTTTGATTAGAGTTAATCAACTACTAGTGTTAATAGTAAGTTGCTGCATTTTAGGGAACTAATAGATACCTTGCTAAAAATAAGTCAAAGAATTAGTTATTAGCTATCTGCAAATTATTTACTTAATAGAAATAGACCCTTTGTAAAAATATTGTCTAGCTAAATTATCTAGAAAGAGCGATGTTCATTATATCTCCCACATTTAATAACACAACATACTTGAATTCCAGAGGAATTTGGGTTTTCTAAAACTGTTTTGGCGATTATGGACTGGTAGCATTCATTTTCTTGCAGTAGGACGACAGGTTCGTAATTGTCATCTTCCTCAGTTTCACACCGATTTCGCTCCGTGGCTTGGCCGCTTTCTAATGTGCTGGAAGCCATAGTTGGACAAAAAAGTTAACTTGTACGGGTTGACACTTTCCTTTACCTCTACCCTCTATCTCACAATTGCTTTTCTGCTCCTGCGCTTGCGTAGAAGGCAAGGCTTTTGATGGATAGCTCGCCGTTTATTCCAGCTTTTCAATTACAGTTATAAAGACGTAGTAGAAGGGAAACCATTAGCTATTAAATAATATTTACTATTTTGGGATACTCAGAAAAGTTTGGAAACAAGAAAAGTTACCTGGAATGCTATCTAAAGTCTAAAAAATGCAAAAAAAAAAGAACACAAAAACTAACAAACAAAAAGCAAAAACAAGAAAGAAACATAGTTTTCTTCTTTCTACATCTCTAAGTCATGGCCAGTAAACTAAGAATGGTCATATTATTTTTCTTAAGCAAAATTACCTATTAGTAAAATCAGAACTGTGAAGTAGCTGCAGCTGGAATACGAGATTGCAAGAAGATTTACCACATCTTTACAGGATATGTTGATCAGGAAAAGAAAAATAGAACACTGACAAAATTTTGTTTTATAGTCAAATGATTGTTTTTGTGATTATACATATGTGCTTTCAGCGTAACCAATTTGTATTTAGCTGTGAGAAACAACTTGGAACAAGTGGACCTTACTGTATGTGTGTCACTTATCATTGTACACCATCAGAAAGAGAAAATGCACATTCACTTAGAGGAAATGGACATAGATAGTATTTGTAAACTATTAGATAAGTAACTCCGTAGAATGCAAAATGCCAGCCTATTGTTTCAAAATACATAATTTCAAATGCATGTGTGGCTTACTGGAATGAATAGTTTAACATGAATGTGGTATGACTTTTAGTAATGCTCCACTTCTGTTTTCATTATCTGTCACCAGACATGTACATCATGAAATGTCATAACAATTATATAATGATTGCTATGATTGGTTGTGTACACCACTAGTTTTGCTTAAGATTGAGTACAATGAATTGAGAGGATTGTGTCTATAGTATTACTAACACCACAGTTCACGCTGAACCTAGTAAAGATAAAAAGTTTAAATAGATATGCCCTAGATCTTATGTACAACAACATAAGAAGTATTACATAATGTCAGAGACTAAAATAAATATACATCAAAGTATTGGTTGGCAAAGTCTACTCACTATTTCCAGAATTAATAACATACATAATTACTTAATGGCCTACATACCTCGTCCTGTTTTTTCAGTCTAAACAAATTCCAGTCTCTTATAGTGCATTTGTACATTAGACATTACTTTTGAAATTGCATAGCTGGCACAGCAATACTCCAGAAACATGTGAAATTTAATTCAATGCTCCATAGGAATAGATATGTGAGAATACGCATGTTATTACTTCAAAATAGAATATTATTGCATCAATAATTTGAACATTTGCGTGTCAGTTTTGTAAATATGTGATTTTAATGGCGAAATCATATCAACATTTTCTTCTAATATATAATACTTTCAGACACATCCACCAGGAAGAATGAAATATGAACAAATATTTGAACAAATTTGCGGTTAGTCTATCTGCAGTATTGTCACACAGACATCTTATTAGATCAACTAACTGTTCATGATGAACTCTACAGAGAAGGCCAGTCCGATAATCCAGTGCAGGAAGTTGTCCAGTTAACTTCTCTAAGATAAAAGCTCCAAAACTATAAATGTCCATCTTGGGAGACTGAAAGTTGGGAGTGTTAGCCTCAGGAACAGCATATGCAGGACAGCCTGGATTTTGAGTGTTAAGCTGATGGACTAGATTGGCTGCACCATAATCGGTAACTTTGGCCTTCCACTGTTTTGGTGGAGCAAGTTGTTCCAGAAGCACATTTGAGCTACTTGGGTCACGATGAACAATTGGATCTGGCTGAATCTGATGAAGATAGTTAAGAGCCACTGCAATATCAAGGCTAATAGATTTTGCTATGCTTGGTTGAAAGTATTCATCTTTCTGTAACTGTGCTCTTAGGCTTGAGCTCATAAACTCCATCACAATCATCATGGGTCCATCCACAGTATATGCAATAAACTGTACCAAGTTGGGATGGCGTAGTCTCGATGCTATGATCATTTCTCTGCGAAATAGCTGGGAATTGTGATGAGAGTTAAGAACATTATGTATTTTTTTGAATGCTACTTGTGCTCCTCTAAACTTGGCTTTAGTAACAGTGGCCCAAGCTTCTTGTCCAAGCTCAGGTCCAGTAAGTTCTATCTCCTCCTTTCTCAGTATCCATTGTGAATCATAAGCTAAGAGTCGATCTTCACTCATTTGCAATGTCTGCCTTATCTCAGACAAACACTTGTCCAAATGGTCTACCCTTTTTTGTGACTCTTGAGCTCTTTTTTCATATTCTCTTGCCTGTTTACTTGTAACTACTACTCTTCTTGAGTACTGATCTGAGATCCACGAATGTGCTGTGGTAGACAACTGATTTCTTCATCATTTTCTGCTATCCTTTTCTTCTCGGTCAATCTGCTGGCAGAACCAAGCCTTGTGTGGTCTACTGTGTCAGTTAAGAACCATTTTCTTTTAGTTCCATATTCTATATAAATCCAACAAGGTTTAATGAATTACAATTTATATCTTAAGTATAGTCATAGCTAAATTTGATGTCTTATTGACCTTATGTGAGTAACGTTACAATTTATTATTATTGCTGTTTGGTTCACATAAATTAACTAGACCTTGCACAAACATTAATGAAAGAAAAGTTACCAAATCGAAGAACCGATGAGTCTGCCACTATTTTTGAGCCAAAGTTTAACATTGAGTATAACACCACTTTTCTTCCAAATATTAAGACTTCAGTGAAATTAGAACTGATCGCAAATGAAGCGGAAATGTGGCCATATTTCTCCATCAACCATATTCAGGTATTGATATAGAAGCCAATGACTTCCATCCCACCATATTGAACTGCTGTCATTGTCACTGTCACTTATCTCTGGCCAACTCTCAGACACATTTCTGAGGATCCCATGACCCATACTGACTGTAGACATAATCAACACACGTTATTATCATCAGGCTCTTTCGGCTTTCACCCAAGGGGGAGCTAGGTTGGACGATGTGAATATGGAGTGGGGGGGGGGGGGGGGGGGTAGGGGCAGTTGACATTAAAGTATATCATGCACTAAATCTTTTAAGATGTAATTCTGTACCAAGACTTAGAGTAAAAATATTCAATTCACCCACTTTTTTTTGTATCATTATTTTTTCCTACAGCCTTACACCTTCACCACTTTCATTATGTATATACCACTGTTAATTAAAAAATTACCAAAAAACTCAGACAGTCTACTAAAGTACTTGGCCGGGAGGGGGGGAGGGGGATATTTTATTAGTTACAGTGGCCGGGTGTTTACTGCTGTAGAGAATCACTCCACATGAACATAATCATTTTAGCTAGCTATGTTTTATATCTTTATCATTATTATTGTACTTTAGTTTGCACACCATGAATCAGACAACATCGTCCTCGCTCCATCACCTTGTGTATTTATTTGATTGGACACTTGAATAACTACATCATTATTCACAAATTCATATTTAAGCACTGTATCATTATTCCAGTTTAGTTCTGTCTAAGCAACCAATATTATATAGACTGCTGTTAGCTAATTTGATTGACAGAACTCGAGTCAAGAAAGAGTAAAAGGATTATAATTCCTACAACTGCCATGCTTGCAATCACCAAAATTCTTACCTGAGGATGATATGGAACATGTACTATATGAATAAGAAACCAACGAAGAAACAGGTTTAGACTTTGTTCATGTTAAGTTATTGAATGTGCTTCATTACTACCTTTGATAATGTTTTCAGAGGTAAAAAATTCTAAGTGAGTGGGGATTAATACTAGTAGGGAAGGGACATCCCCACCCCTCTGCCCTAGTGTTGCGTAGCCAGACCCTTTACCAATCGCTACACGGGAAAAGGGTCTGGTAGACTGACATTGAAGAGTTTATTCTTGCTTAGTAAGTGGTTGACTGTGGTTCAATTATTGTGGGTGTAAATCGTTAAATATTTTAAAGTATGTGACTTGTTCAGATCAGTATAGGCAGAGCTCGTTCTGTATTGCTGTGAACAAATGTTGCTTATGCAAAACTATGCTGGGAAATGTTGCGGGTTAAATTTAATGACACTGATCTTGATTCTTGACTAGCATTATTCACCTTCAAGCATGTCAAATACTGAAGGTACCACGGCATATACAATGGCCCTATGCACAAAGCAACAACTAAGCAAAAATTCCAACTGCAAATATCTTTAAAAAAAAACTAGTCCAAGTCATTGCTTTTTAAAGGAAGAGTTTGACATGGCTGTTGGAGAGTTGTGTGTCAGAAATACAACACGCACAAAAGTTTGAGCAGTCTTACATCACAGGATATTACATCACTTATTGTTTGTGGTCTCCCATACTAGCGAGGGGAACTGCTCAATGTCAGTCTACCAGACACTTTTTCCACGTAGAAATTAGTAAAGGGTCTGGCTACACGAGACTACCTCCCCCCTTACCCCTAAAAGAAACCCAATCATACTATAGTATTAATTTCTCAGACTATTCCTTGTCAGATGGAGTAACGTCATAACAATTTCTAAATTTAATATAAAATTGTATTCAATAACCCACCACTTTCAGCAATGAATTGGCAGCAGAAATGATTATTTCAGACTGTTACATGCTTTACAAGCTTGGCAGGGGAAGGGGAGATGTTTTTAAGGAAAAGTCTGGATTTTACCATGACATATAATCTGTCATTCACCATAACCCATAACCCCTAAATGCAATTCATTAGCTATCTATTCTACACTACACACAGGAGCGTAGACAGGGGGGGGGGGGGTTCAGGGGGTTCACGTGAACCCCCCTTTCAAATTAATGATATTCATGAATCAATCCTTCAAAAACTGATTATATTGCTCAGTTAGCTATGTGCATATTTTCCCTCAAATTTAACCACTAAACTAGCATGGAGCACAAAAATGATAATAGCTAGGTGCATTCTAAAGTGGTCAGTATGCATTCCTCAAGGTGGTAAAACTGGTAGGACCACTTTAAGATGGAGTTCAATAGAGTAATAAATAAAGTACTAATTAATGTCTGAATTGGGAATGAATGCTCGTAGCTACTCATGAATAGTTGAATAAAGTGTAAATAAAATTACATTTAGGAAGGACTCAGCACCATAGTTGCTGTATATAATACATACACTAAGCAAGAGCAATAGCTTAGTTCAGTTGCAGCTGAAATCATGAAGAGACAGAGTCAGTCAGGAGATTTAAGATCATGTTTCAAGAAACGTGCCATTCAAGAAGAAGGTAAGTCAATTTTCATCACATGCTGCTCATCCAATCCAGTCCTGTATTATTATAGGTCCGCAATCAGCAGAAATTCAAAGCTCAGATTGTGAGAATGATTTAGCAAGTTTATTATCAACTGTAGAGCAGCCTGAGGTGTCCTTGACTGGAACCAATGAAGATCATGGACCATGCGATATTGGCAGTTTATTTGATCCAAGTAAGTCAATGGATGATATCATCACTTCAATAAAAAAGCTTTCAAACGGTACGAAGTATTCATTGCTATATAACCATGTCAAACCTCCAAGTGTATGTCCATCT
>WLWD01005337.1_pt1 | contig 23929 bp, 18 predicted proteins | sample 6712731 | NCBI WGS metagenome assembly WLWD01 (sample SAMN12718690, study PRJNA576275) | sponge metagenome | isolation source: marine sponge | host: Mycale hentscheli | place: New Zealand: South Island, Marlborough, Capsize Point | collected 2014-11-01 | reverse complement strand
CAAACAGCTACCAATAAGGACCACCATCAGTGACTCTTATGGCCATTTTCTCTCTAATAATACTTGCCAAACCAACAAATACAGCTGATAAACTTAGAAAGTTGTGTTTATGGATATAGATACTCTTGTATCACACTAGCAAAAAACAACAACAACAAAACAAAAAACAAAACAAAAACAACTGAAGATGTATTATGAATTTCAGCATTAATAGAATATCACAATGGTCCATGTTGAACAAAAGTTATATTTAGCATAGAACATTATGGAAAAAGATGTGTTGTTCACAATAAAGCAAAGGGCTTGAAACAGAACTTGGTAGGATATCTATTCCTGCAAGAATAAATAACGAGATTACAATCAATAACTCATTCATTCAATAATTAATTCATTCAGTCTTCACACCTGTATCAAATACAGTCAAACCTTTCTTATCAGGGCAATATTGGGATCAGGGGTACCCATTATGTAAAAAAAAATCTCCGTATCTTGAAATATTAATTTTCCAATACAGTAATTACCATGTTCCACAACCACAGACTTTGAACACCCCCACACTGACTAAATTACTGAGACTTTCAACTCATCACACTTCTTTTTACACATCACTTCTTTTTACACAATGAGAGTATACATACATCAGCCAACGCAAAAGCACGACCGAACTGGAATCGTAACACAACAGCGGGCGTGGCAGATGAGTGGGCGGAGTTTTAAAACGGGGTGGTGAGACTAGGAGATCTGACGCAGACGTGCTTCCCAAGTATTAACCATGGCTAGAAGACATGGCTGGTCTAGATCCTTTAGAAGAGATTCTAAGTTACAGCAGTATTTCTTAGATCAGGTGGTACCTACAGGGAAGACACTTGGAACAGGTTCATATGGCTCAGTGTTAGAAGTAAGTGGACTGTTCTAACTTAGCAAAGCTTGGAATACTATCCCCGTAGCTAAAAGTTCGGTTAGACTTTTGAAAAAGCTGAAAAAGCCACACCCACTTTTGTTTCCTTCATTTGTTATTCTATAATAACTGTACCAAAGCTAACAATCTGTTCTGTGTCTACTACTTCAATACTATAGGTTCATTGAACACTGTTAGCTAGCTATATTACATCTTTTCTTTAAGGGTGCACTGCTTGTAAACAGCTCCTCATCGTAGTGGAGGGTCTGGTAGCTCTAGTATCTATGGCTTGTGCCAGCACCAAAAAGTGGTGCTCCAATCAGATTGCAGAATTGTTAATTAAGTACATTCCTCAACCACATATTTAATGTGCCCGATTTTATTCAGCATTATGTTAGCTATGGAAGATCAAAGTGAGATTAACCCTTTCACCGCCATAAGCGCCATATGGCGCTCAGCAGTACGGCCGTGTTTTAAAAAAGTATAAAAAATCAACCGTTCATGCTATTGACACGCAACAAAGCTTAATAGCTTTAGAAATGACTGTTTTAGTACTGTTCTTAATATAGAATAATTACGTCAACGGTAACTAAGGGTAATATTTCCTGAAAGTTCAAAGTTTGAGTAAAGAAATGGCGAGGCTATCGCGAGATGAAGTCCTGGCGTATGTCCTGGATAGTGACGATAGTGACGATGTATTTGGCCTAGTAGATAGCTCCAGTGAAGGTGAACAAAATGGAAAAACAGAAGAATTTACTGCTTTCATGGGCCAGCAATTATTATCAAGAGATTCTCTTGACTATCTTTCAGATACTGTGGCAGACCGTTCAATTTTAGATGATACGAGTACAGATGATGAGCAGTTACTAGACAACAAGGAGATTTTAGTAAGTTTTTATTTAAAAGAAGAACAGTTTATAAATAATACTGATTGAATTTAGCTATTGAAGAATAAATATCATAATTTATTTTGGTTTTTTGGTGTATTATGAATACAAGTCCCATGTAAACTTGGCGGTGAAAGGGTTAAGAGCGCATTTAAAGAGTTACAGTTTCCTGGTGAAGCCTGAGCAGATGAAAGTATTGAAGGGAATTTTAAAATAATTTATTTGTAGCCCTCTTGACAGAATACGGAAAGAGTGCTTGTTTGCGGAGTTTTGCACTTGTACATGACCAACTCCTACCCAAGTGTGAACCAGCCACTATTGCTATTGCTGTTCTACTCATTTCTAGTGGGAAAGATGAAGAAAGATTATGAACATTTTTGTTGACATCTTTCTTATTAGCAACGAAATGTTTTATTCTCGCTTGAGTTTAGCGTAAACGTTAATGGTGACGTAATAAACCTGTGATGTCATTTGCACATGTCATTGATACTAGAGCTACCAGACCCTTTCCTTCCTTCCTGCCCACCCATTTAGGGAAGGAAAGGGTCAGCGATGCCAGACTAGGAGCTGAATGTCCATTAGGTCACTTGGACTCAGACTAGGCCATCCACATGCACAGTATACAGAACATGTAGGGAAATAGCAGATAATTCCTTGATCCAACAGCTATCAATATTGCTGTAGTTATATGTTAGGAGTGGCTAAATCATTTACTTCTGATGGGGGTACAACCGAACCCTCCTTGGCTACAGGTATGATTAGGTCTCAGTGTAATGTTTTGAAGCTCATGCGTCAATGGTATCAAGTTCTCAATAGAAATTTAAATCATTGTAGTTTATACATGCTATCAATTAATTCTTGTTTTTAATACTAGACCAGAGCCTTATTTAATTTATTTAACTGATACACATTGGTATTTCAGGTAAAATATAGCAAGGTTATCTGTGCTGCTAAGCGTATGCACGAACTATTACTGGATCCTGGGAATGAAGGAGTTCGAGAGACTGTAGACAGATATCAACGAGAATGTCAACTCATGGCAGGTCTCCGACATCCTAACATAACACTGTTCCTTGGTCTGTGTTTCGTAGAGGGATCAGAGCTTCCTCTACTGGTGATGGAGAGACTAGAAATGAGTGTGGACGACCTTCTGGAGTGTTCCCCGAATATTCCACTTGCAGTCAAGATCTCCATTCTTACAGACACAGGCAGCGGTTTAGTTTACTTGCATAGTCGAGGACCTCCCATAATCCACAGAGACCTGACTGCAAGGAACATCCTCCTCACATCGTCTCTGACAGCTAAGATCACTGACATGGGAAACTCTCGCATGGTAACCTTAAGACCAACTGAACTAGCCCAAACACTCTCAAAGAATCCAGGGACTACTGTGTACATGCCACCAGAGGCTCTCAGCGAGAGCCACAGATATGGCCCATCTCTAGATGTGTTCTCATTCGGACATCTTGCCCTGTACATACTAACACAGGTAAAATGAACTTGAATATAAAACATACACTATTAGTGCATAGCTGTTAAAATTCAATTAATTATTTTCTTGGAACTGTGTGTAAGTGTTCCGTGTTATAACAAATAAAAGATCACTAATATTATTAATCTAGTTATTTAGTATTAGCATGTGCACATTACATTAGGTACGTATTCAACATTACTAATTTTTCTAAGCACACTTGTTTTACTATTTGTCTCCTTAATTAACCCATTCACTGGCACGAGCCTCGATAGACTGAAGGATGACGTAATGCTGAATTTTATCAGCCAGTGAGAGGGTTAAACTCTTCCTCCCCATACCCACTGTTATCTGATTCATGTGTTCTATTAATGTAACCATCTTCACCATTTACCAGCTTTGTTCCTCATTCACTTGTATACAATTAGTTGATTATACACTACTAAATGCTACTGCAGTCCATTACCCAATGCTGCAAGGCCACGTTTACTGCTAAGAGTGATTCTATTACTAGTCAGCTGGTCCTTTGTGTTGTACTCCCTACCCTATGTTGTATGTTCGTAGCTAGGACAGTTGTCTCATTATCCCAATAGTTTGTGAACATGAGAATAATCTTGATAGTGAATTATTGTGATGTTTGTTGATCATTACTCTGGATATATATATTGTTATAATGTTTATTGACTATCACACGAGAATCAATTCAATTTTAATAATTATTTAGATATTTCCAGGAGAGCTACTACAGCATACACACTCAGATCCACATAATCCTGGCCGACTTATTGGTCGCTCTGAAGTAGAGCGTCGTGAGGTGTACATGAAGAAGTTGGAGAATCTGCTTTTGGAATCTCATCCTATACTAGTAGAGATGGTGACTAATTGCCTGCACAATACTCCTCAAACAAGACCTACTGCTGAGCAACTACTGGAGACACTAACACCAGTACAGGATGCAATGGAGAACATACATGGAGGGAATCTGGGGAGATCTCTCAACATAGCCAATGTGTTACACATGAAGGAAGCAATAGAAAAGAATAAAAGAATAAAAGAACTCGAGGTAACGTCAATATGTGAACTGCAATCATTTGTTAAGTCTACCAAATAGTAATTACAATAACTACATTCTTTACTTAGTTCAAGTTAAGTTGTCACAGAGTACTTACTTGAACACTCATATCAAGCAACCCAGCTTAGCTTTTTATATAAAATTTTTAACCCTAATTATTTTGTCGTAATATATGGGCAAACTGTTCACCGATTGTACGTGAGTTATTACTGTGATGGTTGATTATAGAAGCAAGCATATAATTGAAGCCTGAACTCTTCATTAGTGTCATCAACATCTTAAAGATATCTTTGTCGTTATGATCGTGTAATATATACCTTTCACGCAGAGATTATTTTATTTGTTAGTTTATAAAGTAGTTGTTCTAAAACTTAAGATTATCATAAACAGTAGCTTCTCAACTCTACAAAGGTATTGCTCAAACATTGATTGCTTTGTCAATGTTTGTTGCAGTATTAAATGTTGTATATTTGTATTGTGTTATATTATTAGATTTCTGAAAATAGATTAGAAGCAGAAAATAAAGAATTGACTGAAGAAAATACAAAACTAGAAAGTGACAGAAAGTTGCTTGAATCATCAAATACACAACTCATGGAAGAGAAACATCAATTGGAGACAAGTGTCATGCAAGTACAGGCAGAGAACAATCAACAGAAGACTGAAATCGATCAACTGAAGAGCCAGATAGCAGCTGAAAGAATTCAGTCAGAATCTCGCCATCAAAGAGAGAAACAAATTCTCCAATCTGAAGTGGAGCGACTAACAAAGGAACTGGAGCGTATCACCACAGTGTCTATCAGCAAGAAATCAGTAGTAAGTATTGTGTATTCATAAACAGTATTTTATTTAAAAATAATTGGATGTATATAAATAATGTATGATAATATTGTATGAATAACAATGTAGTCATCAAACTGTAGATGAATAATTTTAACATCATAACACTTAGAGTAGAAGATGTAGGTATTTAATTATTTATATTGTAATATGTATCAAAATGTCAATAGTATGTAAACAGTAACCATGGCAACAATATAATTTTTTTATTTAATGAACATAGTGTGCAATATAGACATGAGTATTACTATACAAATTTACTACAGATAATGTATTTGTTTAGACATTCCCACTAGAACTAGACTGGAGGCGTGGTCCTGACATGCCAGTGGCTATGAGTGACTACATCCAATCAGTAGAGATAAATGATACAGTGTATGTTGGAGGAGGAGGGACTGACAGAGGTGAGGATAAGTACATAGTGATGGCCTATAACACACAGTCCTGCCAGTGGCACACTCTACCTCCATACAGTACCATGGGGTTTGCTATGACTACCATCAACAACAAACTAGTTGTGGTGGGAGGAAGCAATAGAGATGGCTCTGATAGCAGTGAGCTAGGAGAGTGGCAGCCCGACAGCAACCAGTGGACACACCCCTTCCCTCCTATGTCTACACCTCGCTGTGTGCCTTCAGCTACTTCATATAAACATTGGCTGGTGGTGGCTGGTGGTTACCATGGAGTTTGTTTACAAGCTAGTGTTGAGGTACTTGATGTATCCAACATGCAGTGGTCCACTAGACCATCTACACCAACACCATGGGGTTGGATGAAGTCTACTACAATAGCAGATACCTGGTACCTCATGGGGGGACAGTGTAAAGTCCGTATGAGTCCTGATGTCTATAGTGTATCTCTGGAGGCTCTTGTTTCACACTCCTCATCAGACAGTTCCAACATATGGAACAAACTACCTTCACTCAACTGTACACGATCCTGTCCACTCAACATTGGAGGATCTCTACTGGCAGTCGGTGGTTGGGATGAGAAGAGTAAGAAGTCAGTGTCCACCATCCAGCGCTATGTCCCTGAGACTACTACCTGGGTCCAGGCTGGACAACTACCACATGCAATACTTAACTGTACCTGTATCATGACATCAGACAAGGTCCATGTTATGGGAGGATTTGATGGGAATAGCAGACTTAAGAAACTGTTTACTTCTACTATTCACTAATTAATATCTTTGTTTTTATTGAATTTTTTGTATAAGTTAGCTATTATAATTTTAATAATGGTTTCCATGGTTACTGTTTATATTTTTTCAAAATAATAAAAAGTATATTATAATAGTTATTGAATTATTGCAGAAGTTGGTCACAATGTATGCAGTGGGTGTAACTGAGTAGCTAATAATAATAATACTCATTATAGATTATGTTTTTAAATGTCTCCATGTTTTAATTTATAGTAACAGTTGTCATAGTTTTTACTGAGTTTACTATGAGTTACATTGAATACAATCATTATATATTATATCATCATTAAACTAACACACATACATGTATATTCATTACAAGGTGATTTTTATCCCATCACAACATTCAGTTTTAGTATGAGTTACTTTGAATACACTTGTGTGGTTCCCTGTCATGTGAGGAGTCGTTAGTGTGGGGGCGTATATCCCAACCTGCCTCCTCAGGTGCTCACACAGAGGGTAAGTGGTGGAACTCAGAAGAGGCCCAACTGCCAGCTCTCAATCAAGAGCTTATCCTATGCAGAGTTAATTAAGATGTGACAATTGTCTACCAAGTCCAAATCCAGTCTAGTCTATCTCAGCTGTTGCATAAGCTAAAGCAAACTATCTACAAAGTCTACAAGCTAAATATTAATTAATTGAAACGTGCTCAGGAGTGAAAGGATACAAATTGTGTTTATATGCATACAAGAGTAATAAAATATCAGTTGGTGTGATGTGGTAGCATACAAATTTGAGATGTAAATGTTATCTCTCTCTTGGCCAGGCTAGGGAAGGTGTGCTGGACAATTCTAGTTGTTTGGTTGACGTTAGTATTTTTAGTATTATACCTTACAAACTAATCAGAATGCTTATAGAAATGGTAAACACAACTGCAGTGTATTGATTACAACATAAAATATAAATCTTCCACACACTTTATATTTCTTTACTGTTTTTGTTTAGGTCTCATTAAGTCTTACTTTGGGTCTTACTCTTGTAGCTCCATCATAGCATTCATGGAACTCTGTTTATGTTTAACTCTCTAAGTTTGTTTGATGGGTGCTGCTCACTGATTCTCTGGTGGGGCTTAGAGAGATGGTTACTCCTTGTATTTCCACACTCCAGGGCATGCTGCCCACAACCCAGTGATAACAGTTTAATATTGCCTTCACTCTGTGCCTAGCAACAGAGCTTACACATAAAACAAACAAACACTATGTTCAGATGTCACTATGTTTATTGTTTGCTGCTCTCTCTCTCTCTCTGTAGCAGTTGCAACCTCACACGTAATTTAATCCTAAAATGTTTAATAGACCAACAATGAAATGCATAGAAAAAAGAAATATTTTTTATAAGCTAGACAAAATAATGTGCTGTCAGATATATGTTTGCATATTACTTATTAGTTTCAATAGAAATTTTTTCTAGTGAGTCTGGAGTTAAGCCAATGGTCAAACTCACATCATTCTTTTATGATCATCAGTCAATACAGACAATAACAGAAAATATGACAATACATAGCATCAGTTCATAAAATTGAAAAGAAAGAAAGACAAGAATTAGCTTCTTGGCTATTTAGAATTATGTGAAATGCAATCAGCATAGCTTATAGATTCCAACTTTCTCCAGTAAACTTCAGAAACCATCCTCCCACCCCCACTTCCAATACTCGACCAATACAGTTTCAGCAACAAAAAAAGTATGGCTGATATAATCGTGAATGGTTGACAAAGTTTCTAATGTTTTGTTCTACGATGTCTAGGTAACAGTGAGATAATGTCACAGCCATGACTACATTTTTGTAGCTTGCAACGGTACCATCATCATAGTCATTGTGGGCCTCCCTCGTTGAAGCTCATGAGTTCCTCAGTTCAGGCTCACACAATGGTGACTACAATTAAGCTGCTGCCACCACAATCAGTATCTTCCCCCCTTGACAGCCCTCCCTCGAAAGGTGGACAAAGGAGATCAGATGGCACGAATGGCAACTGAGAAACTGACTGACTGTACACACAAAACACGAAGTCTTATATGCACTGCCCGTACAACACAACAATGAACAACAGTCATGGAACCAATAGATCTTCTCATGTTGACAAGATGTACACACACACACATACACACACAGGTGACATGACTTTAAAAATTAACTAAGTCCCATAACCGAAAATACATGTAACTGAACATCCAAAACAAGCACCACGCAAGCACACATACATAAACATATAATGTTCTATTAGTAGTTCCTGGAATGGTTTGAGTTACCTGTTATCTGCCATGGATTTGTTTACCAGCTTTCTTTTTGCTATTACTATGTGAGTTTACACAGCCCAAGAAACTGCACAATGTTTATTAGCTGAATTCTAATATGGTGTTCCCAAAGCAGTACTATCTGATCAAGAATTAATTTTTCTGTCAAAAGTGCTCTCATTTTTGTATGAAAGATTGGCAATTATGAAGATTTGTACTAACCCATACCATCATGAAACTAATGGCAAACTGGAGAGGTTTCATTCATCTTAGAAGTCTGTCAGGATCTGTATGTCTGATAAGAAAGATTGACCAGCTGTTTTTTACATTGTGTTGTATTCCTATAGAAATTTTACACTCATTCTATAGGCATGGTCATACACCATATGAACTTTGTTAAACCATCACTATATATTCTGTCTTCTCTTAAGTCCTTTTGGTTGTCATTTGAAAGTGAATCTGTAAACTTGTATAGTTTTACCAATAAGTTAGACTCCTTAACTCTTGTACACTTCGGGCACCAAGCTAAACAAGGGTTGAAAGATAATGTAGTTTGCCAAGAGAGTTGTGCATGAGAGTGTTATTTTGAGAGATTGTAGTGTAGGCCAGCTTAAAGATGGACTATATCAGCAATATAGATATAGTATACTACATTTAGTATTTGCCGCGATCATACTGCTAGGGACATGAAACAAGAGATAACTGTGAAGCTATACTTGAAGATAAGCTCTACTACTCTTGAGCAAGCTTTCTTTTTGTTCAATCTTGCTATATTTAGTTGGGCGGTGAGTGAGCAAGTGACTGAGGATGTTGCTGGTGTTGCTTCATCTTGCTGTATAAAACACTTCTTACACAGTGTTCACCTTAAAGAATCATTGTCTTTAGGATTTCCATGGCCATCAGGAGAATAGAAGAACTTGGTAGAAATTTAGCACCAGGCATTGTTGAGACTTGACCAACTCAGCATTGTTGAAATCCAACTTGGCTGGGCTTGATGTTACTTTTAAACTTACAGTGCTATTTGTAAACGGTCTAGTGCTAATGGTGAAACTACAACGCCTGGAATGTAGCTAGAATATCCAATCCAGCTACTTATAACTTGGACTAAACCATGAATGCTGGAGGTATTTGAGAAAAAGATGTTGGAAAAAGAGCTTCTGAGGAGGCTATTATTTGCCATGCAAGTGAATTCATGTGGGTGTGGTTGAAAGATCACATGTTGTAGAAATTTCTAACTGTCATACATCCTATGATTACTGTGGGACACCGCCCACTGAATGAACTGACAATTTGTTATTGGTTCACTTGACACTCTACTTGTTTCAGAACATTCCATTTATTGAGCGTGTTCTATAGAACATTCTATAATTCACACATGTGGCGTGTGCAGTGTAGCACACTTTATTTATGTTTCACCCGTGGGTGGACTAGCTATAGTATATTGCATGGCTTGGTCCACTCCTTTTTTAGTTAGTCTCACCATATGTTCACCTGCATCATTGTACAACTAAAATATTCGCACCTATAACTTTGTGGACGCCCCTGGGTGGTTAGGAGGAGCTATTAGTTAAATGATCAACAGGCAGGATATTGGTTATAGACAGACTCTGGTGGCAGTCTACCATGCTTAAAGTAAAGTCAGCTTAACCCCCTCACAATTACTATTACATATCGCTTTGGAAACAAGAGCACTTTATTGTGTCAGCACAACAGATGATCTTGATCTACCAAAGTCGAATAAAGCTGGACTGCCAAGATTAAGATTACTTTCATGCTCAGTTGATTTCTTTTCTTTTTTTACAATGCATTATAAACAAGTTCATGACAACAAGTTTAAACGAGATTGAAGACTTGCGATGATCGACGAGGACGAGGACTTGGGCTTGCGTGTGGATTAAGACTCTAGGCATCCTTACTGGCCTGGACACTATTTTTCATGCCCCCCCCCCCATGTTATTCTAGATTTGGTAATATTGTCATCAAAGATGACTCATTTTTCAATTGCAGCATTATACATGAAGCCAAAAGTTAGGCTAATAAATGTTCCAATCTTTGGGATCAGACACTGCCTGTAACTCAGAAATATCTGTATCTGAGAAAAATTATATTTGCACTTGTATTTTAATATAATAGGAATTGTAATAACTTATTCATAATTACAATTATACATACTTTGAAGAACAGCTACTTGTATCTAAGGACAGCACACACCTTTTCTGTTTAGATGGAAATGATTTGCTATTGCTTTGCTTAGTAGGCTGCTTAGTAGAGTGTAGACATTTATGATTGGGGTGAACAGGGTGGGAGCCCAGCTGGGAAGATAATCCAGCTGCTGTAATTTTACTGTACCTGTGGGAGGCATGATGAAGGGTGAACAGACAGAGATAAAGAAAGAGATGAAGAGAAAGATAAAGAAGAAGATGAATGAACTGTATGTGTGTCATGAAAGTCAATTATATGTGTATTTGTTATTAGCAGTGTGTCATTATTATTGTATGTTTTCTAAAGTGTATGTATGCGCATGTCATGATTGTGAGTGTGTTAGTTCTGTCCTGATGTTCCATGACCACTCCCTCATTTTGTGTGCGCATGCGTGTCCTCGGCTACATAACCTTAGACACGCATGCGTATCATCAGTTCCCCATGGTTTAGTATTAACTCCAAACTGATTGAGAGCTCAGGGAAGGGCGGACTTAGCTACAAGGAATTCTGTTGGCAGCAAGTCACCAGAGTGTATGAGTAAGCTGATTGATAGCTAATCTTCTACCTCTGACGACTTTACTGTTTCTTGTCATTGGTGACTGTGCTGAGCTGGGCTGTGTCGAGCCGCAATCCCATAATTGGGGACTGTGGTACCTGTCATCCCCTATAGAAACCTATATGACATCATAAATGATGAATGCTTTTGTAGCTGTGGTATTGATGTGTTTTGTAATCGTAGCACTTTTGAACATGAGGTTTTGGAAACACTGCTATGACCATTGAAATACATAATATTTCAAGAAAGATACATTCATAAAAAATGCTCACTGTATTAAACAACTGCTCAAGGAATAAGCAGATAAAGTAAAACAATATTGTTGAGAGTTTACTCTGAATTGTGTGCTTTACTTGTACAGGTCACCCCAATACTGCATTATAGGTGTGGTAAGGATCAGCTGGTCATTCTCATTGTTAATGACACCTTGATTCAAGGTTTACTGGGGCAAGATTAGTGGACAATATTCTGTATACTCGTTAATTCAGTTCTATCACTGTAGGAGAGTTGTAGCACATCCTTCAGTTCTAAAAATAGTGTGAGTGTGGTACTATGGAAATATGCAGGATTTAGAAACTACTCAAATAAGGCGCCAGGCTGTAGCGTCAGAATTTGTCAGAACTTTACAAAGGCGGTAAAAAATAATACCTATAGTATTTTCTAAACTATATTTCTTGTCAACCTGGTAAGTGCTTTCTAAGTGCTGCTGGACGTGATTCTAAGTAAATGATTAGATTCAAGCAATGTAGTACCCATGATAGTGGTTACCATGGTATGTGTTGTGCGCAGGCTAAGAATTTCCTGTGCTTTGAATAGAGTAGTACTTAACTATTGCCAGTGCCGGTGCATGAATACAAACGAACAGCTACCAATAAGGACCACCATCAGTGACTCTTATGGCCATTTTCTCTCCAATAATACTTGCCATACCCCCAAATACAGCTGATAAACTTAGAAAGTTATGTTTATGGATACATATAACTATTAAGATACTCTTGTATAGCACTAGCAAAAAAAAACAAAAAAAAAACAACAACTGAAAATGTATTCTAATATGTATTTCAACATTAAAATAGAATATCACAATGGTCCCATGTTGAACGAAGTTATATTTAGTAGAACATTATGGAAAAAGATGTGTTGTTTACAATAAAGCAGAAGGGCTTGAAACAGAACTTGGTAGGATATCCATTCCTGCAAGAATAAATAACGAGACTACAATCAATAACTCATTCACTCAATAATTCATTCCTTCAATATTCACACCTGTATCAAATACAGTCAAACCTTTCTTATCAAGGCAATGTTGGGATTAGGGGTACCCATTATGTAAAAAAAAATATCCCCGTATCTAATTTAGACATTTAAGCTTTTAGAGTCTACTTAGCTAGGATAATCCAATATTTCATCTAGCAAGCTACTTTATGTTGCTATAGTCGCCTTACTTTTATTGGCTTCAGGTCTAATCCTGTGTAGCTTTGCAATTTGCAGTGTCATCATAACTCTTCCCCATTTAGTCATTCCTCTGCTGCACTAACTCAAAAGAATCTCTGTTGTGACAGGTAATAGGCCCACTTATAGAGCCAAATCCCCAGCCTGGCCTGTGCCCTATTCATAGTTCCAGAGATATTCACGCCCTGGGATATTCAAGCCCAGGTGTAAATTCATTGTCTAGAAGTCCATTTTAGGCGTGTCCTGACGAAAGGTCGAGGAGCCATTAAAAACAACGAGAGCACGGACGAAGAACTGGAAATCGTAACACAACAGCGGGCGGGCGTGGCAGATGAGTGGGCGGAGTTTATTTGATTTCTACCTCCCCCGCACATTGTTATTCCTGAACGGGGTGGTTAGACTAGGGTGGTGAGACTCGGGTGTGAAGAGTAGATCTGACGCAGACGAGCTTCCCACCGGTATTAAGGTATTAACCATGGCTAGAAGACAGGGCTGGTCTAGATCCTTTAGAAGAGATTCTAAGTTACAGCACTATTTCTTAAACCAGGTGGTACCTACAGGGAAGACACTTGGAACAGGTTCATATGGCTCAGTGTTAGAAGTAAGTGAACTGTTCTAACTTAGCAGCTAAAGGAAAGCTTGGGATACTATCCCCGTAGCTAGAAGTTTGGTTAGACTTTTGAAATAGCTTGAAAAGCCACACCCACTGTTGTTTCCTTCATTTGTTATTCTATAATAACTGCACCAAAGCTAATAATCTGTTCTGTGTCTACTACTTCAATACTATAGGTTCATTGAACATGTTGATATCAAGTGAGAAGCGGTTAACTGGTAGCATTATATCAGTCTCGTGTAACAAGGCTTTCAATGACCACTACGATGAGGAGCTGTGTACATGCAGTGCACCCTTAATAGGCCTTTCATGTTATAAGTTATTTAATAACTGGATTATGTTACACTTTATAAAGAAAAAATGTGACTTAGCTAGCTTTATTCGTGCTGTTATATTATGAGAGTGTAGTTTTGTGACCAGGGAGCTGAATAGTCTGGCGTTGCTGACCCTTTTCCTTCCCTAAATTAGTGGGCAGGGATGAAGGAAAGGGTCTGGTAGCTCTAGTATCTTTGACTTGTGCCAGTACCAAAAAGTGGTGCTCCAATCAGATTGCAGAATTGTTAATTAAGTACATTTTTCAACCACATATTTAATGTGCCCCATTTTATTCAGCATTATGTTAGCTATGGAATATCAAAGTGAGATGAAGAGCACATTTAGAGAGTTACAGTTTCCTGGTGAAGCCTGAGCAGATGAAAGTATTGTAGGGAAATTTAAAATATTTTTTTTGTAGCCATCTCGACAGAATATGGAAAGAGTGCTTGCTTGCGGAGTTTTCCACTGGTATATGACCAACTCCTACCCAAGTGTGAACCAGCCACTATTGCTATTGTTGTTCTACTCATTTCTAGTGTGAAAGATGAAGAAAGATTATGAACATTTTTGTTGACAATCTTTCTTATTAGCAACGAAATGTTTTATTCTCTCTTGAGTTTAACGTAAGCGTTAATGGTGACGCAATAAACCTGTGATGTCATTTGCACATGTCATTGATACTAGAGCTACCAGACCCTTTCCTTCCTTCCTGCCCACCCATTTAGGGAAGGAAAGGGTCAGCGATGCCAGACTAGGAGCTGAATGTCCATTAGGTCACTTGGACTCAGACTAGGCCATCCACATGCACTGTATACAGAACATGTAGGGAAATAGCAGATAATTCCTTGATCCAACAGCTATCAATATTGCTGAAGTTATATGTTAGGTGTGGCTAAATCATCTACTTCCGATGGGGGTACAGCCGAACTCCCCTTGGATACGGGTTGATTACTCAGTGTATTGTTCTGAAGCTCATGTGCCAAGTTCAATTTATTTCACTAATAAAAGAGTAACAAACAATTACATTGCAGTTTTAGTCTTAATTGAACATCTATCAATATTCCTGGACCCCCCTTGGCTACAGGTATGATTAGGTCTCAATTTAATGTTTGGAAGCTCGTGCGTCAATGGTATCAAGTTCTCAATAGAAATTTAAATCATTATAGTTTATACACGCTATCAATTAATTCTTGTTTTTAATACTGGACCAGAGCCTTATTTAATTTATTTACTGATACATATTGGTATTTCAGGTAAAATATAGCAAGGTTATCTGTGCTGCTAAGCGTATGCACGAACTATTACTGGATCCTGGGAATGAAGGAGTTCGAGAGACTGTAGACAGATATCAACGAGAATGTCAACTCATGGCTGGTCTCCGACATCCTAACATAACACAGTTCCTTGGTCTGTGTTTCCTTGAGGGATCAGAGCTACCTCTACTGGTGATGGAGAGACTAGAAATGAGTGTGGATGACCTCCTGGAGTGTTCCCCTAATATTCCACTTGCAGTCAAGATTTCCATTCTTACAGACACAGGCAGTGGTTTAGTTTACTTGCATAGTCGAGGACCTCCCATTGTCCATAGAGACCTGACTGCAAGGAACATCCTCCTCACATCGTCTCTGACAGCTAAGATCACTGACATGGGAAACTCTCGCATGGTAACTTTAAAACCAACTCAACTTGCTCAGACACTCTCAAAGAATCCGGGGACCACTGTGTACATGCCACCAGAGGCTCTCAGCGAGAGCCACAGATATGGACCATCTCTAGATGTGTTCTCATTCGGACATCTGGCCCTCTACATACTAACACAGGTAAAACAAACTTGAATATACAACATACACTATTAGTGCAAAGCTGTTAAAATTCAATTAATTATTTTCTTGGTACTGTGTGTAAGTGTTCCGTGTTATAACAAATAAAAGATCACCAATATTATTAATTTAGTTATTAAATATTAGCATGTGCTCTTAGATACGTATTCAACATTACAAATTTTTCTAAGCACACTTGTTTTTACTATTTGTCTCCTTGGCTTAGTTAAGGGTGCTGGCACATAGCAACGCGCGTGCACCAAACCACGGAGTTGTAGCCTGTGGTTGGGCTTAAAGAAACACGCGCACACAATCCCGCCTACAACCTCGAAAATTATAGTTGGCGATCTCGTGGCTTTTATTGCGTTATCAAAGCAGAGGCTCGTGGCCTGTATCTAATTGTGGTTGGTATGGCTAGCAGAACAGGCACAAAGAGGAAGCAACAGCTTTCTGCAGCAAAGGCAGAAGAAAATATGCTACTCCAGTAGAGGTACCTATAGCAAAACATGATAACATTGATATTTTGAACATCATAGTTACAGAATACAATCTGTCAACAGTCATGTTTTGAATCATTCTAAATATATATACTTAATAAATATATTCCATGTAGTGTATGGCACACAAAAAAGAATGGTGCATGGCTGTATATCATAATAAATATTTTTGTTTTTAGTCTAAAATTTATTCATTTTTTTTCGCAGCAAAAAATTACATGTTTTTTTGTTGATAAATCTGATGTACAGTCTCATCTATAATATTGTACAGGTCCCGAGTTGGTTAGTCATGATGGAGGTGACAGAAATCTGTCTGTGCCCTCCAGCGCAGGTCCGTCTGTGCCCCCCAGCGCAGGTCTGTCTGTGCCCCCCAGCGCAGGTCCGTCTGTGCCCCCCAATGCAGGTCCGGCTGTCTGTGCCCCTCAGCCCCCAAGCGTAGGTCCGTCTGTGGCCCCCAGTGCAAGTCCAACAGTGTCCCTCAGCCCAGGTCCATCTATACTTTCTGGCTCATGTCCATTTGTACCAGCTCAAGCAGTTTCCTCTAGAGAATCCAGCACTGATATTCCTGGGCTGACTGATAGTGAGTAAGGCACCACCGTCTGCAAGTTTCATGTTCCTGAGGCAAAGCCGGCTAATTTTTCTGGATCAGCTGTAGCAGATGTGCCTAGAATTGTGTTGAACAACAGTGAAGGTATGTTTAATTAATTAGTTATTTCATTTTCTTTGTCTTTCTTGGGATGAACACGTATATAAAATATATCAAAATTTGAATCTCTCTACTGTGTGTGTATATATGCATCAGGGCTTCACACAGAAGGGAAGTAGCCCTGGTATTTTACTCCCTTAATTATAATCATAGATCTATTCTTATAAATCAATTAATCAATCAATAAATATAATCGTAAAAATATGTTAATAAAAATAATTTTTTAATTAATTTTTTACTATCACTTACAGTGTCCAACTCTGATAACAGCGAGTTTCATGGAGGATGATGATGGCTTACTTGCAGAGGAGTTTGATAGCACCCTCAAAGATGACTTGATAGACCGGTTGTCCCTGCTCTGTGATGACGACATCAAGTTTCCTCACGAAGATGACATGATTTCAACATGCACATCTACTGGCACAGTCAGTTTTTGTCATTCCATGAGCCTTCAGATTCACCATTCTAGCTGTTCATAGAAACAGTACTATCCAGTCTTATCGTTTCTGATCAGTGGTCATTTGTACGCTGATTACGCTCGCCTGAGTAGTCTGCTAGGTCTGCCAAGTTGCTCGAGCACTCATAGCCAAGGTGATCCAACCTCCTGGTTCCATCCCCAATATAACTTTTTCCTCTCTGGTTCGGACCAGTCGAAACATTTCTGCTGCTGGAATTATATAAATACATTATAAATAATTAGAGTTGTAATATTAGTTCTAAGGTAACAGGTATCACCTCCAATCTTTTAAAGAGTAAACGGCCACTGTCTGTTGTGTTGCCAAAATTTTTAGAGTGGATTGCAAGTAACACCACTCTAGTCAGTGAAAAAACAGGGATTCCTCACTATTCGGGTATGCAAAAGTACACTGTAAACCAAAAGGTATGTAGTTCACACCAAATTAAGCGTGAATCACTTGTAACAATAGTCACACCAAAATATGGTGTGATGCGCACACCTCATCGTTTGGGTGTGAAGTACACACCAAATTTAGTGTGAATTCTCACCACAATCACTATGAACTCATACTTACATTAATGCTGAATTATTTTAAGTTACATTGATTCTAGTATTACTTGTCAACATTTTATTTCCAAAAAGAGATTGGTGTAATCCCAGATCTCATTAATCAGACGACTAAAATCTTAGTCAACTCTGTTATCTAGCACACAAGTGTACAAAACATTTATAAGGTAGATTACAATGATAATAGCATTGGTTTTTGCCTGCACATGAATATAATTAATGTTCGGTAAAGGGTCCATGCTATTCCATTGAGTGTGAATTTCACACTAAGTGTGCATTCACACTAGGAAGAAAGTGTGAAGGACACACTATGCATAGGTGGTGGGCATTCACACCACCAGTTTGGTGTGAATTTGGTGGGTTTTCACGCTATAATTTTTACAGTGTATTATCCCTTCTTTTTATTCATTTTTAATCTATTGAAGTTGACATTGAAAGTATAAGCTATAATAAGATTATTTATTATTATTATTATTATCATTATATTACCATTATTATCATTATTATTATTACTATACTACTACCTACTACTACTATTACTACAACAACTATTAATAATATTAATATTATTATTATTATTGTACCACTATTGTTATTGCTATTACTGTTGTTATTACCTTACTCTTCCCCATGTACTGGCACTTGAGAGAGTTTTGCTGCATCCATCACTGAGTGGCTGTTTGAAGGAACTCTCCTTTCTGACTTCTCAGATGCAACTGAAGAAGTGGCTTTCCCAAAAGACTCTGTTTATCAAAGCAGCAGCACTCACCAGGTCCTTAGGAAAACCCAGTGTCACACCAACACAAGCCAAGAAGCTGGTTACAGAGGGCTTCGACCAGAGCCTATCGCTTCTCCACCGAACCAGCCTTACTGAGGACGACAGCCTGAAGAAGAGGGGAGTCAGGAGCAAGCCGCTCGGGGAGAAGCTGTTCAAGGCGCTCAGTTCCCGTTAGAAGTCTGCTGTTCGCCGCCTTCTCCATTCGTTGTTCCCGTGTTTTGTTTATTTTTTTCCAAACCGGCTCTTCTCGGAGCCACTCAACGAAAGATTTCGTTGACAACAAAATGCGCGTATTCCTTAACCGCCCGAAAGGGCGGGGCTGTTATGGAATAAAGTATGCGGACCAATACTTTTAGCTTCTGCAAGCTATTTCTTGCCAAAACTACAGAATGACGTATCAGAGCCGTTCTACACTGTAAACCAAAAGGTGTGTAGTTCACACCAAATTAAGCGTGAATCACTTGTAACTATAGTCACACCAAAATATGGTGTGATACGCACACCTCATCGTTTGGGTGTGAAGTACACACCAAATTTAGTGTGAGTTCTCACCATAATCACTATGAACTCATACTTACATTAATGCTGAATTATTTTAAGTTACATTAATTCTAGTATTACATATCAACATTTTTTTCCAAAAAGAGATTGGTATAATCCCAGATCTCATTAATCAGACGACTAAAATTTTAGTCAACTTTCTTATCTAGCACACAAGTGTACAAAACATTTATAAGGTAGATTACAATGATAATAGCATTGGTTTTTGCTTGCACATGAATATAATTAATGTTCGGTAAAGGGTCCATGCTATTCCATTGAGTGTGAATTTCACATTAAGTGTGCATTCACACTAGGAAGAAAGTGTGAAGGACACACTATGCATAGGTGGTGGGCATTCACACCACCAGTTTGGTGTGAATTTGGTGGGTTTTCACGCTATAATTTTTACAGTGTAAATTTGGAATAGAGTTACACAAGACTACTACAAATAAAGTTACAGAGAGAAATTACGTAATAAAGGTACACAACGGAAGTAAAGCGTCAAAGTTTGTCATGAAAGAACTGCTGCTGTGCATAATTAGAAAAGTAAATTGTGAATCCGAAAAAGCTTCTGTAAATTTGTCGGGCTTGAGCTCCAAGGTCCGTAGAATGCTTAAACGGGCGCTGTAGCCTTGAACTGCCAACTGTAGCTCCCTCTGTAGGGTGTGAAATTGGAGGGCTCATGCCTTCGTGTTTCTTGCCATAGGAGTCCAATTTCAGGTAAGCTTTCTTCTGGAAGGGTTCACTTCACAGTCCGCTGTATAGAGTAGGCAGCAAAGAATAGAAAGTATATAAACTTGGGCCATAGCAACATAATTGGTTTAGCTAATGAGTTTGCGTGGGCGGATACGTATCCGGTGTGCCAGCACCCTTAACCCATTCACTGACATGAGCCCCTATAGGCTCAAGGATGACGTAATGCTGAATTTTATCTGCCAGGGAGAGGGTTAGACTCTTCCTCCCCATACCCACTGTTATCTGATTCATGTGTTCTATTAATGTAACAATTTTCACCATTTACCAGCTTCTCATTCGTATACAATTAGTCGGGTATACACTACTAAATGTAAGTCCATTACCCAATACTGCCTGGCCACTTGTACAGCTGAGAGTCAGAGCAGGTCATCTGTGTTGTACTCCCTACCCTATGTTGTATGCTCGTAGCACGAACAGTTGTATTATTATCCCAATAGTTTGTGAACTAAGCATGAGAATAATCTTGATAGTGAATTATTGTGATGTTTGTTGATCATTACTCTGGATATATATATTGTTATAATGTTTATTGACTATCACACGAGAATCAATTCAATTTTAATAATTATTTAGATATTTCCAGGAGAGCTACTACAGCATACACACTCAGATCCACATAATCCTGGCCGACTTATTGGTCGCTCTGAAGTAGAGCGTCGTGAGGTGTACATGGAAAACTTGAAGGATCAGTTATTGAAATCTCATCCTGTTCTAGTGGAGATGGTGACTAATTGCCTGCACAATACTCCTCAAACAAGACCTACTGCTGAGCAACTACTGGAGACACTAACACCAGTACAGGAAGCAATGGAGAACATACATGGAGGGAATCTGGGGAGATCTCTCAACATAACCAATGTGTTACACATGAAGGAAACAAAAGAAAAGAATAAAAGAATAAAAGAACTCGAGGTAACGTCAATATGTGAACTGCAATCATTTGTTAAATCTACCAAATAGTAATTACAATAACTACATTATTTACTTAGTCCAAGTTAAGTTGTCACAGAGTACATACTTGAACACTCATACTCAAGCAACCCAGCTTAGCGTTTTATATAAAAATTTTAACCCTAATTATTTTGTCGTAATATTATGGTCAAACTGTTCACTGATTGTACGTGAGTTATTACTGTGCTGGTTGATTATAGAAGCAAGCATATAATTGAAGCCTGAACTCTTCATTAGTGTCATCAACATCTTAAAGATATCTTTGTCGTTATGATCGTGTAATATACCATTCACGCAGAGATTATTTTTATTTGTTAGTTTATAAGTAGTTGTTCTAAAACTTAAGATTATCATAAACAGTAGCTTCTCAGCTCTACAATGGTATTGCTCAAACATTGTTTGCTTTGTCAATGTTTGTTGAAGTTTTAAATGTTGTATATTTGTATTGTGTTATATTAGATTTCTGAAAATAGATTACAAGCAGAAAATAAAGAATTGACTGAAGAAAATACAAAACTAGAAAGTGACAGAAAGTTGCTTGAATCATCAAATACACAACTCATGGAAGAGAAACATCAATTGGAGACAAGTGTCATGCAAGTACAGGCAGAAAACAATCAACTGAAGAGTCAACATAAGACTGAGAACAATCAACTGAAGAGCCAGATAGCAGCTGAAAGAATTCAGTTAGAATCTCACCACAAGGTAGAAAAGCTTCATTTAGAATCTAGCCATCAAAGAGAGAAACAAATTCTCCAATCTGAAGTGGAGCGACTAACAAAGGAACTGGAGCATATCACCACAGCATCTATCAGCAAGAAATCAGTAGTAAGTATTCTGTATTCATAAACAGTATTTTATTGAAATTGGATGTATATAAATAATGTATGATAATATTGTATGAATAACAATGTAGTCATCAAACTGTAGATGAATAATTTTAACATCATAACACTTAGAGTAGAAGATGTACGTATTTAATTATTTATATTGTAATATGTATAAAAAATGTCAATAGCATGTAAACAGTAACCATGGCAACAATATAATTTTTTTATTTAATGAACATAGTGTGCAATTGACGTAAACAATATTCTTTATATAAAATACTAACAATATAGACATGAGTAATACTATACAAATTTACTACAGATAATGTATTTGTTTATTATTTAGACATTCCCACTAGAACTAGATTGGAGGCGTGGTCCTGACATGCCAGTGGCTATGAGTGCATACATCCAATCAGTAGAGATAAATGATACAGTGTATGCTGGAGGAGGAGTGACTGACAGAGATGAGGATAAGTACATAGTGATGGCCTACAACAAACAGTCCTGCCAGTGGCACACTCTACCTCCATACAGTACCATGGGGTTTGCTATGACTACCATCAACAACAAACTAGTTGTGGTGGGAGGAAGAAATAGAGGTCGCTCTGATAGCAGTGAGCTAGGAGAGTGGCAGCCTGACAGGAACAAGTGGACACACCCCTTCCCTCCTATGTCTACACCTCGCTGTGTGCCTTCAGCTACTTCATATAAACATTGGCTGGTGGTGGCTGGTGGTTACCATGGATTTCGTTTACAAGCTAGTGTTGAGATACTTGATGTATCCAACATGCAGTGGTCCACTAGACCATCTACACCAACACTATGGATGAACATGAAGTCTACTACAATAGGAAATACCTGGTACCTCATGGGGGGAGAGTGTGTGGGTGTGCGTTGGAGTCCTGCTGTCTATAGTGTATCTCTGGAGGCTCTTGTTTCACACTCCTCATCAGACAGTTCCAACATATGGAACAAACTACCTTCACTCAACTGTACACGATCCTGTCCACTCAACATTGGAGGATCTCTACTGGCAGTCGGTGGTGATGACATGAAGAGTGGGAAGTTAGTGTCCACCATCCAGCGCTATGTCCCTGAGACTAATACCTGGGTCCAGGCTGGACAACTACCACATGCAGTACGTAACTGTACCTGTATCATGACATCAGACAAGGTCCATGTTATGGGAGGACATGATGGAAATAGCAACCTTAAGAAACTGTTTACTTCTACTATTTACTAATTATCTTTGTTTTTATGGAATTTTTTGTATAAGTTAGCTATGTATTATAATTTTAATAATGGTTTACATGGTTACTGTTTATATGTTTTCAAAATAATAAAAAGTAAATAATTGTTATTGAATTATGTATGTATGCAGTGGGTGTAACTGAGTAGCTAATAATATAATACTCACTAGTAACCATATGTTTTTAAATTTCTCCATGTTTTAATGTATAGTAACAGTTGTCATATACTTTTTACTGTGAGTTTACTATGAGTTACATTGAATACAATCATTATATTATATCATCATTAAACTAACACACTTACATGTATATTCATTACAAGGTGATTTTTATCACATCACAACATTCAGTTTTAGTATGAGTTACTTTGAATACACTTGTGTGGTTCCCTGTCATGTGAGGAGTCGTTAGTGTGGGGGCGTATATCCCAACCTGCCTCCTAGGTCACAGGTGCTCACACAGAGGATAAGTGGTGGAACTCACACAGCAAAAAAAGAAGTATGTATATCATACTTTTTAGGTATAAATGTCATACTTTTCTATTTTATACCGTAGGTATGGTTACCTGCAAGTATGATATACATACTCCGAGAGTATGTCTAGTATACTCTAATTAAGTATAAATTGTAAAACGTATAAGATTCATACTACAGGAAAGGTATAATTTTTATATTTTAAATCTTCTTTCTAGAATTGACTCACACAGTTTCCAGCAGTTGAAATTGGTTGCTTGCGGTTATCATGACGTATGAAAAGAACTTCATACTGTGACTAGAGCAGGCAAAGATGAATTCCATTCAAATATCACAATGTATACAATTCTAACATTTTACATATATTATCATCAGTTGATTAGAGTGTTATAACTTAGATACTTTAAACATTAAAAAAAATTTTTATTTAATACTACTTATTTGCTGTTGTCTTGAAATAATTAAATATATAAAAGTTTTTGTTAAAATATTAAAAGTTAATTATGGAAAGTAAAATACCTTATGTTTTCAAGGTACCCGCCACCTGACTCAGTAATTA
>WLWD01001493.1_pt1 | contig 23944 bp, 14 predicted proteins | sample 6712731 | NCBI WGS metagenome assembly WLWD01 (sample SAMN12718690, study PRJNA576275) | sponge metagenome | isolation source: marine sponge | host: Mycale hentscheli | place: New Zealand: South Island, Marlborough, Capsize Point | collected 2014-11-01 | reverse complement strand
TCAGAGATAACCTAATTCAATTTCCTTCAATGATAATGGTAACGATCAATAAACCAAAGGATTGTTTAGTTCAGTATGGGACGGATCAATTATCAAGCGAACACAAAAACATGGCGTCAACGTACAAAACGACACATGTACGTCCTGACATAATATATAAACAAAAATATCCCCCATTTTCATTTTCTATTACTGCTTACAGTGACACGCTAACTCGCCATATTAGCAGTATTAATAATAACAGTAAGTAATATAAAATGTGTTCCATATATGACCAACATGTGTTCACACCTTTCTTCCAAGTCTGTGACTTTCTCCTTTTCTGCCACAAGTTCTGTCCACATCTTTGAACTGTCTTCCTTGTGCTTGGCTATCTCGTCATGAAGCTCCTGAAGCTGTGGGTGTGAGATACAATACTATTATAATGAAGCACCATACATAGGTATGAACCCTCAGCGCTATTAAACACTACCAAGCTATTAGTAATATAATCTCCTTCCAAATGAACAAGCTATCTGTTAGCCATTTTAATGAGGCATCACTATAGCTCAAGCAATGAAAATGGCACATGGAAACACTGTCTTGATAAGAGAAGCTAAACAGGCCAAAAACACTCACCAGTATACATTTTCAATGTGAAACTTCACTTCTTTCAAATCTGTTAACTTCACTGAGTATAAAGCAAACTACACTGCTGGCTGCAAGAAAATATTTGCTCACGTGATCACAGCGTGGTGTGAGGGGGGCATTACCCATAAAATCTGGTACCTACGTGGAGCTGAAAACTTTGCGTTTTCTCAACAATTTAGCCCGAAATTAAAAAAAGTAGCACAATAAAAGGTTCTAAATCTTTGTTCTGAGTAAGTTGATCCCTAAATCAATGGTTAATTGTCAGTAATCTCCAAAATCAGAGCGTGACAGACAGACAGACAGACAGACAGACAGACAGACAGACAGACTAACAAACAGACAGGGGAACTACTATAACCCTCTTGCGCATGCACGCTGAGGGTTAATCAGAAGAAGTGTAAACCAAGGTGGGAAGTACGTGGGAAGTAAGTAGGAAGTGGGCGGGGCAAGGTGGGGCAGGATAGTCTATAAGCAAAACCTGACAAACAAACAAACAAAAAGAGACTGGTACCTCACGATTTAATAGATTAAAAAAAAAAAAGTTATGGTCAATAAATAAATTAAAAAAATATCATTGAGTAGGTACAGATACACACTCATAGTGAACATACCTTCTGTTCACTCTCTGTACTCTTGCTGGACAAGTCCTCATCTTTCTCACTTAGTTTATCTTGAGTCTCCATGAGCTGAAAATTATACAAAAGGAATTCAATCAGTACCAAAACACTTATGTACATAATTTGCTTCAGCAATGTTAGTTTCCTGGACATGAAATGTGTAAAGTCACATGACATACTGTAGGAAGTTCACATTTTAAGGTGAAATTTTTGGAGCAAATGACGAGTCGACATTATTTCAAGAGGTAAGGTGGCAGTTGAGGAAATTACCCTTCAAAAATCCCTGAGCTCATTTCTAAACTTGGAATAGTTAGTACTTCATTGAACTTCACATAATCCTAATCCTTGTACTACCTTAATCTACTTACTACAGGTACAAAACTTACTTTCTCTCTGATGACCTGCAAGTCTTGCTCTGCTTTATTTTTTTCCTGTTCCAACTACAACACACACACACACACACATAATCAGCCTTATCTTATCACTCAATCCAGACACTTTACTCCACCAGGTACCTCTAGGCATGTGTGTGTGGCAATCTTTGCCAGCTAAAGTGAGCTCATCTCTACTATTATTCATTGCACAGAATAATGTATGGCCATTCACAGTAGCTTCAGCTTCCAATACAGATTCATGTCCAGTCCCAAGCCATTTGGCTAGGATTGAGCATTCTCTTTATAACCTATTTTCCACTCAGCATAAGCAGCACCATTATATGCCGTTTCAGCTTCCGATATATTTATTTTTAGATCAGTGTAAAGCCCCAATCTGCTTGAGGGCTGAGTATCTCATAATAACTTACTTTCTCCCCAGAAATTACAATCTAGACAACAATCAGTACGTGTGCTGGAGTAGCAATCAGGGACGACAGTACATACAGTCATATCACTTACACGGTCATTCCCAGCAGAAATATTGACAAGTACTCTCTGTTCATACAGTCAATAAAATGTACTATATTAAGGTTTAGCCCAACGTTTTTACCTCTCTAAAAAAAAAAAAAAAAAGGTACCCCACCAACACATGAAGCTTCCCTAATATATTATGTACTCCATAGAGGAGTGGTTGCCAAAAAACATTTTCTGGTTAGGATTGAATGCTCTGGTGTTTGACTGCTCAATGATATCTACATATTCATGCAAGTGGGCTGATTAGAAACTCTAATAGCTCATAATTTTCCTATTAACATCTCAAAGTACATAGCCACACCCTTAACACTGCCTGCCCAATTTAAACCTGTGTGCATGCCTGTGAATACACTGCCTAATTTGGTCAATGTACCATTACCATGAGAATTCTCTAGTGACTGAAGTTACCCAACACACACACACACACACACACTCACACACACACACACACACACACACACACACACACTGGCACTTTTACAGAGACATGCAGCCAACACATATAATAGTGCTCTTCACATGTACGGTTACTGTTTTTAGACTAAGACTACATGCATGTACAAAGATTCCAGCCAGTCTACTCACCAATAATACAACATACTTCCTTAGAAAACCACATCAACAGCACACAAGCCTGGTACCACACTCGAGTTCTAGCTGCACTGGGTACTCACATTAAAGAACCAAAGAATGAATGATACCAATATAGACATAGGTTTGACAAGAGCTCAACCTAATGGAGTGTGGAAAATGTATGTATAATTCAGTGATAGCTAGTTCCTTCCATTCGCCCCCCATCCCTCCCCCCTGAAAATGGTTTTTTTTTCCCACTGAAAATTATTATGACCTTTCTGGTGAAAGTTGCCTGAAAAGTTCCATCAGGGAAACGAGAGACCCCCCATGAACATCCAAATGTTGATTTGACCTCTAGTTCTAAAATAAATACCCCCTCGTTTCTCTTGCCGCAAGCGATCTCTGCTTGGTGCTATTAGCTTCTAGTATCATGTTACCAAAGCCGTACTCACACACACACTTGTGCCACACCAATCTAACACTCTTGGCAGACACGCTCAGTCGTCATGGCAATCACATGACACCAAATAAGGGAGTGCAATGAGTGCCCTTGAAAGGAACATTGGCACATCAACATATTATTGCTAAGTTCAGACTCAATTAGATCCCATTAAATACATATTGGCACACAATCTTAAATGTCATATGAAGTTTAATGTGATTAAATCAAGTGGCAACAGTGGCAAAAACAATAACAACAAAAAAGCATAACAAAAATAGGTTAGCTGTGACAAAATCATATAATTTTAACCCTTTCGTTCCGGTGTCAAGTAAATTTGGGTATCCCCAAATATGGGTGTCCCGGGTACCTATATTTACGAAAAAATGGGTGCCCCCATACCCGTATTTCCAGAAATATAAGTACCCCCGTACCTATATTTACGGGAAATATGGGTATCCCTGCGGAAATATGGGTATCCCCTTTTTATTAAACTGGTTACTGAGGAGTGGAGCGAGCGAGTTGAAGTGGCAGAGCAGAGGAGGAATGGGTAAAGCTTAAACCAGTGAGTTAGCCTTCTAACAGCGCTTAAATGAGGGCAATTATCTTTAATTTTATACTAAAACTGTGTAGTATGTTGGTTCTCGCGTTTTTTTAAAGCTACTTTCTACAAGCAAACCTATACAGAGGAGGAATGGTCAAAGCTTAAACCAGTGAGTTAGCCTTCTAACAGCAATTAAAATGAGGGCAATTATCTTTAATTTTATACTAAAACTAGATTAGCTAGCTAGATAAAATATGCTAGCTACTTATGTTAGCTATATAGTGTGCTTATGGCAGTTCCTTTTATTTTTACCAATAATATTATGCTCATAAATGATTTACATTTTATTTGCATTGTTTTACCCAAACTTCTTCATGCATTGTCCCCAAAATTTACCTTTTAATTTTTCTAATAAAGTACCAATATTTACCATTAGATTGTAATTGACAAAAAAAAATCTCACTAGCTACTAGAGGTGTGCTAAATGGCACAAATGGTATGTGAGCTCTTAGTTTCAATTAGCTATTTTTGTATTTATATAGTTTGTTCTTCTATGATGGCACTAACTTGACTATTTATAAGCAAGCTTAGCTATGTGTAGCTATATAATTTATTCTGTTAGGGAAACTAATTTAGTAGAATTAGCTTTTCTGGCTGCTAGACAATGCATAAAATTTTAAACTTTGCAGCTCTTTTTTTTTTTAAGCCAGTTTCCTCTTTTCCCTGCAAGCAGATTGTGAAGAAGCCTATTTTCCCTTTCCCTGAAAATTATTTTTTTCCCTCTCCTGTTTAGGTTGATCTCTTATTGAAATGAAACCTTCAGCTCTTAGCTTGTCTTCCACTCTCTCATTCCTTTTGTCTGAACTGAAGCAGAAGGTGGTTTTTTAAATGTTCAATCCTGACTGTATTGGAGTAGTTTGACAGTGATAGAAAACAAACCACTCTTTTGCTGAATGTGAGTATTCAATCATATAAAAGGTATAAATAAATGTTTTAGCTATATTGTTACTATAACAATATTATACAGATGAACAACTACACTTCATAAGCTGTTCATCATGAGTATGAACATAATTATTTCTTTATTTTGCCACAATTAAGTTGTTAAAAGTGTAGCAAATAAGTAGACATATTCCATTATAGCCAGTGATGGTGCAAATTTTAAAATCCTCACAATTTTATACATCTAGCTAGCAACAAGTGACATAACCAGCATAAAAATTAAAAGTACTAGAGTGGAATATTTTAGATACATAGTCATAGCAATAGTAATTGATACAAAAATGTACAAATTGATCAAAACCAATAGCTCACAGTAGCTAGGGAGAACTTTAATGAATGACCTCACGTAATTTGCTACTTTTACGACTACTTTCATTTGATATGTCCACACGAAGAGAGAAACAATCTTAGGAATAGCATGAGCAAAAGCTTAAAAGAAAGCACACAGTAATTGTGATTTCAGATTCATACAACAGATTACACGGAAGTTAATGATGCTAAATATTGGGGTGAGGGTGAATGAGGCAGACTGACATGTTAAGGACATTTACTAATTTAAAACTAAAATGTAAAGTATGATCTTATAGCATATTATATAACTAAGGATACAAGCATTGCTTAGCAAGATTTAATGTATATTTTTTCAAGTTTCTCGTCAATATAAATGTATAGACTCAGAAAAATGATGTAGTAATGTAAAATATAGCTAACTAGCTGAGTGACACAAAAATACTAGTAGTAATAATTAAAATCAAACGTTTACAAGTTTCATGCCTATACGAGCTACAAAATCAATGGTTCAGTTCAAAATGCATTACAGACACCTGCTACAACAGTAGTTTTTGGCATCATACAACTCCAAATCGATGTCGTCACATTGTGAATGATACCATTCTTTACATAGGGAACACTTGACTAATGGACCCTTTACTGTATCAGCTTTATCCCAAGGTAGGCGACCAGTAAAAAACACTGGCACCATTTTCACGGACTTGATTCTACTCTTCGTGTTTTTTCGCCGACAACGAGTTGATACTGGAAACATATCTATTTTTTCTTTATCCACACACAAATCAAAATGTGCTCGCATGGCAGACTGGTTAAACTGAATACCATGTGGATCTAAATCATAACAAAGGCCATACGCAAAAGCGATGGAAAAAAGACCACAATCTGCATATCCAATTTGTCTCTGCACATCAACTAGTCTTACAGTAAAATCAGAATATTTACATTTCAATACGACTGCAATTTGTCGCTTAAGAGACGGTGAAAATCCAGTGCCAGGTGAGCAGTCATATACGTCTACAGTTCCTGCAGGACAGAACTTGTTTGACACACACAGCCAATGGTTGCCATTGACATGAATTATTTGAACAAACTGAGAATCTTCTGATTCATATTGGTCAAAATGTTGTAGGAGAAGGGTGTCCTGTAGACCATGTTGTTTGGAAAACTCTTCCTTTATCAGCACACTTGCAGCATTAATATGCTTATCTGTCAGCCATTCTCCTCTTTTTAACATCTCTTGATCAGCTGTTAGCAGTCCCAGCCGCTTGTTCCAATAATTCCATTCATCATTGGATACTGGTGAGTCATTCAACACAATACTGGAACTATTCAATGTGTCACTTGAGTTAGAACAACTTGGCTGCAGACTTGTAGAACAGCAAGGTTTTTCTATAATTTAATACATATTATCACTACATACATGCTATATACAAAGGGATATTCTTTTAATTCATTTTATTCAATATCTAGCAAATAACATTTTAAAGGAGTAGCTTGAGGTGTAACTTTTGCTACTACTTTCACTTGTTTGCCCTCATTTCCTTCACATTTCTTTGCTACAAAAGTAAATTACATTACAGAATGGAATGAAATTTTGAATTAACATAGCTAGCTACCATCAAACTTCTTCTTTAGATCTTCATATAATCTCCAGCTTTCTGGACCAAGCGCAGATGCTGCAGATACAGTTGTAGCTAATAGTAAATTTACATAGCTAGAGAGCAGAACAAACCTGTTGTTGTAGAGACATTTTGTAGAACACTCTGATTCTTACGCACATAAGTATACATAATACTTCTAGCCTAGTAAACAATAAATGATTAGTTATTGTTTACCCCAATAAATGATCCAATAACAAATACCTCACTCTTGCTAACACTGAATAAATCCATTATAATGAGACACAAGGCTTCTGGCAGCAAGACATCCATTGTGTATGAAAAAATCTGTTTAAGACAAAATTGACATTACCATTGGAATAATTGACAAATAGCCTATCATTACCGAGCTTGACTTGTCATTGCAACAAAATTTAGAAAGGAGAAATTCAACTACCTCTTCAAATTGAGATAGTGTTATACATGTAATTGAATGACTTCTATTTTTCAACATTTCTATAAGTATAAAAATAAGTAAATCAGTATAAAACATTATGCATCAGTGAGTATAACTTACGAAGTTTCTTGCATGAAGTATTAATGAAGTCATTATAGCTAGGGCACTCATGTTCCTGCCACTACAGTAGATACGCATGAATGTATACTTGTTAATCTATTTATGTATGCATGTATGTATGTATCCTCTTAAATGTATGTATGTATGTATGTATGTGTGTATGTATGTATGTATGTATGTACATATGTATGTATTTATGAATGTATACATGCTAGCACTGTTTTGATTATTTAACGTAAAACAAAAATTAATTACAGTGATGTGAAAACATTTTAGTTGTGTATCTAAGCCTATTGTTGTTAAACTATAGCTAAAACAATTATTATGTGTTATCGACATTTTGGCTGTGACTCATGCAAGTGAGAATACTTAAAGTATAGTTAAATTAGTCAAGACTTGCTAGTCTCTATTGATCAACTACTCATAGTATTCTTGCTCAATTAAGACTCCATCATAAGGTTAATAAAAACTTACTGCCGCTGACTGAGTTTGTTTTGTTTTGTTTTCCAAAACTCATATTAGAGGGATTAAAACAGGAGACTAATAAAACTCGAAACACAAAATAGCTAAGTTAGTGCTGAAGATACAATACAAAAAAATTGTTACAAAAAAGTGACTGAATAAATTGAATACTCGTGTATAATCAACATAAAACAAAATAAAAGTGCCATAATCAATTTAAGCAACCAAAACTAAAACTAAAATTGAAGTATTTTTGATAGAAAAACTACAACTAAAGTGTAAACATATAATATGCATGTATCTACATTATGCTTCACTCCACAGTCCCCTACCTCAATAGCTTTACATCGCCTGTCATGAAGTATTTATCATACACTGAATACTGCTATAAAAAATTTAACAACTCACTAATTGACTATGACATTCACTATACTGAACTCTAATGTTTGAGCAAACTATCACAAGTGGAAAATATTAAAGCACACCCACAGCCAAATACATAATGAAGAAATAAAACAGACTGAGAGTTTAAAATGGTAAGTATATAATTTTGTAACTTCTAAAATTGACTCATGCCTCTGAATATACACTACAGGTAAAATAAAATTGAGCAAATTTTGAGAAAAATGGAACTGGTCAATCATTAGAACACTGTCCATTTATGTACAAGAGAAGCAACATAGCTACTACCCCTATATATACATGCTTATGCAGACTAAGTCCATTATCACAAACTTTATAGAGGATTTTTGTCGGGAGGGAGAGTCTTAGTGTACTTAGCCACACTCACTTTTGTAACCTACAATGTTTTGATGCACATCTTTACATACTGATCAGTAAGTGGTCCTATGCACTAAATGGCTCAGTTTTGAATTCTCCAATCAAAATTACCCAACTTACTTCTCCCATTTTAATTCTTTCTAGTATGGAAATAAATGGAGTTAACTTCAAAATTAAACTTTCTTTGGTAATTGCCTGAAATGTCACTACGTAATTTTGAAACTCCTGGTCTTTGCTGGTACACTCTGATTTCCTTAGTTGAGAAGACACTGGTGAAACAGATACTTGTAAACCCAATGAATCCATTGACTTTTTCTGGCATGTGTTAGATTCTGGTGACTCTTGTATTAATTCTGAATTCTCTCTGCAACTTGTATCTGTAGGTGATGGTGACGATGACATATTGCAAAAGCTTTCATCACTATTATAACCATTCAACTGGATAGGATGAGAATTTTTATTTTTTTCTTCAATTCCCAATCTTTGTTTCTTTTGTGGTGTCTCCTGTACTACATTTACTGGCACATGAGTACTACTATCAATCTTTCCTCCATCAGACATATCACTTCCGTATAATTGATTTTCGGCTACTTCATCTTGTGAAGGCAAGTGCATCTCTTTTAAGCTTCTTTTTCTGTAAACTTTCAGACGTGCAATATTGGCCCTAGTCTTGACAATCTTGCCATTCCTTGACAACTCATACAACCCCTTACCCATACATCTATTGACAATGTATGGTCCTAGCCATGTAGGCTCAAGCTTGCCACCTTTTCTCTGCTTCTGAGCAGTATTCTCCAGAAGTACATCTGTCCCTATGTTTATAGTAGCCACTTCATGTTTTCGATCATAGGTATTTTTTTGTTTTTCCTGAGCTTTAGTTATATTGATCTCAACTTTATTGAATACTTTCTTCCATGATTCAAGTAAGGATTTCATGACCTCATCCAGCTTCTCTTCATCACCATTTTCTCCCTTACATGCTTGGAGGCTTTCACTGTCAATGGGTAGCCTCATATCTTGCTGGAAAAGCATGTAGTAAGGTGAATGTTTTGTTGAACCTTGAAATGATGCCCGATACCCCATGAGTACGCAATCAATTTTGTCATCCCAATCACTTTGCTCTTCATTACTTAGCTTTGCCAAACACTGACAAAGAGTTTGGTTGAAGCGCTCAGTTAGCCCGTTGGTCTATAAAAAGAAAATTGATTTTTTATATGGAAACTAAAATGATTGTTAAAATGTATCTGAAATTAAAGTATACTTATTTTTTGGTTTGGTAATGTTTTGGAGTCCGATTAGTGCAAATTATTTTGAAGTCTGTGTTTATTATGACAAATGCAGCTGTTAAATTACAAGTTACGGCATTTAGATTTACCTGAGGGTGGTAAGCACTTGTAATTCGGTGGTTAGTTTTGGTGATGGAGTAGAGTTCACTGGACAATCAATTAATAAATTCCCTTCCCTGGTCAGTAATCAAAATATGAGGGCAACCAAATCGACACATTACCTATATGAAGAAGAAAAAAACTGAAGCTAATTATCACATTTAAAGAATAGCAAAAAAAAATTTACTGAATAAATGAATTTGGAGATTCCAACTGCATGCTTGGATGGAAGAGGGGCTGCTTCTGCCCACTTCGAAAAATAGTCTGTTACAGTAACTATATATTTATTACCCCTAGTGGTTTCAGGAAGTGGGCCAATTAAATCCATTCCCATTTGGTAGAATAACTTGGATGTGACTGGAATAGGATGGAGTGTACCTACTGACTTCTTCAACTTGTTTTGGCGCTGACAACGATCACATGACACCACCTAAGTGACCATATTATTGTTCATTTTTTATCTGAGGTAAATTAATAAATATTTGATATAAAGGTTGCCGAAACTTAGAAATACATGCACAATAAATCTCTTATACTACTCCAAAATGCAAAATGTATACAAAATTCACATTCTAGGTTACCATTAAAGAGATTTTCTGCTTCAAAAAGTGAAAATTATTATAGCTTATAGCTTTACAGCCATGGACAAAAGGTATGTAGATTCAAATAGTACAAGTGGTAATTTCAATCGTATAATTAGAGGGTTTTCTATGGAAGGTTCCACTGTACAGAGTAAACACATTTTGATATAGAGTAATATAAAATCTTGAAATTATAAGTGATATTCTTGTTAAATAATACTGCAAACGTAATATAAAATGCTATAATCATATAATCATCAATATTGTTATATCTAAACTTTCTTGATTTCTCCACAAATTCACCCCTTCTTCCCTATTTCCCACCCTTTACTGAATTCCAGAAGACTATTGACCGTAGCTATAATGATTTTCAAGTTCTCACCATCACAATTGAAAGGCTTCTAAAGAAACTCACATATCTTTTCACATCCTTGAAAAGCCCAGGCCAGTAGTACTTCCTTGACACAGTGTCATTTGTTCTGTGTACTCCAAAATGACTCAGATCATGTGTGCTTGATACAATTCTCCTTTGCTTTTCCACATCCTCCACAACTAATCTTGGAGTCACAGGCTTTGATGAATTTGCTAATCAATGAATAAAGTTCATTAATGTTGTGAATAATTGAACTAGAATCAGTACTGCTTTCCAAAGGAATTCTAACAATTTAAAATCGTAATATCGTGTACAAATGTATTTATATACTACTCTGTAATTGAGCATTCAATAAATTCTGACATAATTGAACATGAACTTGCTGTCACCTACATAATTGTAGATACAGAATTATCAATTAGCTATGTATACACAATTTTCTTGTTGATGAAAATTGTTTGAGTCTTATGCAATGAATAAAGTACAAGGAGGTAATCTTCACAAGGAAGCTGTAAGTTTTAAAAGTAATTCAGATAACATAGGTATATTCCTATGTATGGCCTCCAGGAACTGTGATGTACATGACTGCGCTCACCAGGCACTACTAGTGGATTTCACCTGCTCAAGTGCAAAATAGCAGTTATATTGAAATGTAAATATTCTAACTTTACTACGAGACAGTTGAATTCCAGAGGATCTTTTTGCATACACACATTGTTGATGTTTAGGTCCACCTAATATTCAGTTTATAGAGCACTTTTGTTTTGTGTGTGGATCTACAAAATATTTCGCTCGCCGTCTAAGGACACTCTTCCCACTCTTATCCAACCCCAGCGGATAGTTCTTACTCTGCAGGTAGGCATGTATCTCCGTGAAGGAGAACCTACTACCAGTGTCGCCACCGCTTCCTTTCTGGTCTGCCATGTGGGTACCCAAATTTACGGTGGGATACCAGCATTTCCTGAAATATAGGTAAGCGGGGATACCGGATAACAATATTTCCGTGACTACTGTAAACGCCTTAGCTACGTAACAAAAAGAGTACAAACATACATTTCTGCTTCAGCTATTGTACAATATTGTTAGGTATGCTCGGTAATCACACATTGCATCAGTTTTTGTTGAGCAAAAAAAAAAAAGCCATGTTTACTTAGGTCTCTACTATTGTAGCAATTTCATAATGGATGTAGTTTGAGCCTAGCACTTTTGAGTAACTACCAGAATGAATTAGCTACAGACTACTGTTTCAACTTTTATACAACTTCAAATCATTGTTTTGAATGATATCATTCTTTACGATGGAAACACACCAAGGGACTTTTTTCTGAATCAGCTTTATTTTGTAATAATTATATAGACACCATCTTAGCTAGCTTGATTCTGCTTTTTAAATTAGTCACCAACATGTTAGATTCATCTATTTCCTACTTATCCACACACAAAACAAAAGTGCTCTATAAACTGAATATTAGGATGGACCTAAACATCAACAATGTGTGTATGCAAAAAGATCCTCTTAGTCCGGTTGCCAAACACTGATTTTTATGAGGGACCTGGAATTTTTGGACGCATAATTGTTTTTTGTGTATTTGAAATCTTTGAAGGGTCCATATGGATAATCCACCGGGTGCCACTCCGTCACCCTTGAGGAATTTGAGAAATTCAAGATGGCCGACAATGGCCTCTGATGATAGAGTTCATCGCTTTTCTGATTGTTTTTCAAACTTTTTTCTAATTTTTCAGATCATAAAAATAATTTACATGTAAGATGAGCTAGAATCAATCATGCAGCATGTGGTTTGATGTCAGGCTTGCTCAAGCCTGCAAAACTTGAACCCTTTGATGTGTGTTTATGTGGTTTGTTGTTGTCCAGCTTGCACAAGCCTGCAGAACCTGAGCCCTAATTTGTTGTGTTGTGATAGTATATAAGACTGTGATAGTTGTAAGTTGGTCAGACTTGAGTTGGATGAGCCATTTTTGTGTCTGGTTATTGTTGTCATCTTGTCTTCGAAACAAACTTGAACAAGTTCATTGGTCTATACACAAGCTAGCAGGAGGCAGGTATGATTTAAGAATAAATACATTTTCTTAGTCTTTTGATGCATGCTTTTACTTTGACCAAATAAGCATTATAATATCCTATTATTCTATCCAGAAGTAGAAGTAGCTGAAGGTGATGTCGAATTGTTTTTTTTAAGTGTGGTAAGCAGTCAGAAAAGTTTATTACATCTGGAGCACCGAGGATCAGGAGCATTATTGCTGCCAGTCATCAGCGTGGTGACAGCCTATATGAAAGTATTCAATCCCACCTGGATGAAGATTCAACTTATACCATCGTGTGCCATAAAAGCTGTGTTTCCTCATACACTTCAAAAACCCACATACAACGTCAGGTGGGTAGAGTGGGGCTAAAAGGTGAGCCACCATGAAAACGATTATGTCGTTCAGATTTATCTTCGTTTGATTTTAATTGCACTGTATATTCTGTGGAGAAACATGCAATCTTAAATCTGACCCACACAACCCATCCAGGTGGAGACCTGCCTATCTTTGTAAAACAGTAGGCCGTGGTACTATCCTTCAAAGACTCAATACTTAAGATTGCAAGGTGCAGTCAGTGATCTACATGCAGCAGAAGCACGTTATCATAACAACTGTAGGAAGAACTTCAAAACTAAGCAAGTTTATAGCCATGCTTCCACAAGCACTGATTCGGCATTTGATAAGCTTGTGGAAGACATCACTAGTAACAAATCAAATATTTGGACTTTCAGTGATGTCCATGAAAGCTATTTATTGCATGGTGGTAAAGGATGCCGCAAAGCTATCCTTGCAAATCTGCAGAAACACTTTACTGACAACTTGATTGTTTTCTCTGCTCCAGGACTTTCCAGTCTGTTGGTGTTTCGTGATACAGACCCAAGTGTGTTCAAAGTTTTGGACGACAATGATGATGATGGAATGATTCAGAATATCAGTAAAGCAATTCTTAAGGAGTGTAAACATCTTGTGCATAATAAAGATGAGTGTACCATTCGGGTAGACAAACAGACTGGGATTGATTTTGTTAGTGCAACCCTTATGTCCCTGTTAGAAAGTCTGTCAGATGATTCCAGATTCAAACTGCCGTCAATCACTATAGGAAATATCATTACAAGTGCAGTCACAAATCAGCCAACTCCATTTCAAGTTGGACTTGGTATTACCCTTGGTAAGAAAAGCCTTATACAGCAATTTCATGATCTTGGTATTATTGTTGCTCGTATGATGAAGTATTGAGATTTAAAGCATCAGCTGCAGCGGCAGCATCAAGTGAAACACGACTGACTGGTAACCAATCGTCTAGTATTGGTATGGTGCAAGCCATTGCAGATAATTTTAATGCCAATATCGCCTCACCAAATGGATTAAAGTCAGCCCATGCTTTGGCTTTGCTGATGACACAGGTATGTCCAAACACTGAAGATAGTCAGGAAGACTCTATCATCAAACGAATCAAGAAGGAAAATCTCAAGGATTCGATAAAACCTGGTATACCTGTCTCCTACCACGGTCCAAAAAAGTGTGACATGCCAGAAGAAGTTTCAAAGAAATTTGTCCTTCCTCTCAGAGTGCTGGCGCAGCAAGTAATTCTTGTTCAAAGATCACACTTTCATGATTTTGAGTTCTTGAAGAGTGTTGCCATTACACCATCCACACCTGAGTTTTGGTGGTTTCAATACTAAGCTCACACGAATGCAGGGACAAGGTGTAAAACCTCATACCAAAACTATGTACACACCATTGATTGACATGACTCCTTCAGACCCAACTACAATGAAAACTGCTATGCTAGAGGCAAGAAGATTGACAGAGAAAGCTGGCCAAGAAGCAACTATTTTCACCAAATTTCATGTACGGATGAAGTAAACATACATAACGCTATTGACCTGAGAAAATCACAGATGAATGAATACAAAGCTAGCTGGCCAGCGGGGTTCCACCAACCCCTCAAGAAGAAAGTTCGTACAATGAAAGAAAACAAGGAAAAAAAAAAAACAGTTGCTGCTGAGCAGTTTGACTCTGGACTGATATTTGCTAGGGCCCTAGCACTCATGAACTCTCGAGACATTAAGGTGGAATACATTCTTAGCTATGAACTAGCATCAGTTCCTATGACAATGTTTGATGAAATAACTAGAAATCTGCGTATTACCAAGTCAAAGTCATTGCTAAAGAACAAACTTCAGGTGGAACAATCAGTTCGTGCTATACGCTATTGTCATGGATGGCTGTGCCATACTTTGGGTTGTGCATTGGCCTAGTAAGGGGAGCGTACAAGACCTGGTGACAAATGTTGTGAAACACATCACAAGTAAATTGAAAGGCAGCACTCGAGTACACATATAAATATTTGACCGCTATTGTGAATACAGTATTAAAAGTGGAACTAGATGCCCTCGTAAAGCACAGGTTTCTAGAGAGCATCAACTGTGTCTCAGCTCTCCTCTGCCTCCTCAAGACGTTGCTCTAACTGTTACAAAAAACAAAATACAGCTCATTGATATGATTTGTGATGAACTTGTGTCTTCAGTAGCACTGCTAAATCTTCCCAACAGTTTTGTAGTCACTGGAAAATCACCAATACCTACAGAGGTATGTAGTGGATTGCAAATCATAAGACCTGACCTGAAGACAATGCACGAAGAGGCAGACGTTATCATTCCTAACCAAGTTGTATCTGGCAGCCTTGGATGTTGCACTATCAAAGTTATCAGTGACGACACAGATGTGTTTGTGCTATTAGTTCATTACTATGCTGACAAGAAATTGACATCAATGCTTGTCATGGAACCAACTAGTCAGGGACGCTCATCAGTTAACATTGGTTCTACAGTTGCCAAGCACCAAAGTATTGCCCTACAACTTCTTCCAGCTCATGCGTTGACTGGGTGTGACACTGTTGCATCTTACTTCGGCATTGGTAAAATGAAGGTTGTAAAAACTCTTGAGGCCGGAAATAGGTTGAACCACCTGGGTAACCCCATGGCCAGCCTAGAGGATGTCCTTTGTGAATCAGCAGCATTTGTTGCAGCATGCTATGGTCAGGAATGTCGACCTCATGAAACAATGACCGACATACGCTACAAAGTATGGGTTTCCAAAACTGGACGAAAAAGTGCATGCCTACTACCAAAACTTAAAGCAATACCACCGACTAGTCAATCATTTAAGGAAAATACAAAGAGGGCTCACTTTCAGGCATGCATATGGAAAGCTGCTCTAGATGAGAAACCTCCAAACCTTGACCCATTGAAATTTGGATGGGTTAAGGATGACAGTAGTAAGCTCAGTGCAATTCCTCTACCACAGGATGTTCCTCTTGCACCACCAGAAGTACTCAAAACAATTCAGTGCACATGCAGCAGTGATCAGCCTTGCTCATCTCTCAGATGTGGATGTGCATCAGTTCAGCTTCCTTGCTCTCTGTTCTGCAAATGTGGTGGGTCTGATAGGTGCTTTAATCTGATGACAAAACACAATATGGCAAACAATACTGTAGATGATGAGGAGCTCAGTGGAGATGACGATGATGAAGACGAGGAAGATACTTAAATATGCTACTAAATAGGAATCGCTGACATCCATTGACATTTTATAGCTTAAAACTGTCACAGTCATTATTGATTCATGCATTATATCTGTTACTTTCTGAATATACACGTTTTAATTAAAATTATCCTCAACCTAGCAGCCATTTTGAATTTCTGTGGATGCATAAAGAAAGTAGTTCACTAAAAACATGCAAAAGGTTCCATTGAATAACAATGGTTTTGGCGGCCATTTTGAATTTCTCAAATTCCTCAAGGATGTCAAGTTGGCACCCAGTGGAATATTAATCTAGACTACTTAAAGATTCAAAATCTGCCAAGAACAATTATGCGTCATGAAATTCTTGGTTCACCCCTCCTTCCACTATACTATCTGGAATTCAACTGTCTCGTAGTAAAGTTAGAATATTTACATTTCAATATAACTGCTATTTTGCACTTGAGCAGGTGAAAATCCACTAGTAGTGCCTGGTGAGCGCAGTCATGTACATCACAGTTCCTGGAGGCCAAAACGTGTTGGACACATAGAGCCAATCATATCTGATGACATGAATTATTACAATTTTGTAGGAACAGGGTGTCTTGTAGATCCTGTTTCTTTAGAAACCTTTCCTTCATCAGCTGTCTATAGCAGTAGTAGTTGATCAACTTTGGCACCCTCACCATTTTTTTCCAGTACTCCAATCTATCATAAGATAATGATTCAGTCATTCTTGGCTGAAATAATTATAATAATAGGAACTTTTCTCTTTTTAACAGCCAATATTTTTAATTATAACTTAACCCGACATTTCGACTTCTTGCCGAAGTGCTCTTCAGGGGTAAACTGAGATCGAACTCTCCATGGTGATATAATAACACAAAGTAAACAGCAAGATTTCTGGAGGGCACGCTTACTGTTTATTATATGTAGAGCCAAACAAACTTGGTAGTGCAGAGACACCCAATGGGCTGTTTTCATGAGTTGCATATGTAACATACCGAGCTTTAATAAATTAAATATTAATTGTGTATTGACTTTTAATACAGTCATCATAACTAGAGCACTCTTATTCCTGCAACTAGATTATGTATGTATACGGAGTATTGTGTATGCATACACTTCCCAGTCCACTCTACCTTGCCTACTGTGTCCTTTATCATGAAGCATCTATCACACGCTAAATACACAATTTCTATTCCGAAAACTTTGCCAACAGTGATACTTCACTATTGAATCAAGACATCAATGGTTGATATAAGTAAATTACAGCTACTAACTGATTGGAGCATGTTCGTATTATATTATATTTATTATATAGCATGGGTGAATAAATAAAAAATATATTGCTTAGAGCAACTAACTAGATACAGAGTAACGTGAACAACCACATAATAAGGATAAATGCAGCTATTGCCTTTAAAATATTCAAAATTAGGGCAAACATACTTTGTGTCAAGCAACAATGTGTGTAGAGGCTGCCAAATTTGCTTGCACTTATGCACACTGAGGGTTAACATGCCCGATGAATATACACTAACAATGGGAGTATTAAATAATTACTTTTACCGTTTAAATTTTTAGAACAGAAATTTATCTTTGCTAAGTGCCTGAACTTTCCTCTCATAATTTTGAAACTTCTAAGCATTGCGGGCACAATCAAATTTCTTTAACTGTGCCATTATATATTATTAAATTGAGACATGCAATATTAGCTTTGGTCTTGATTATCTTGTCATTTCTTGAAAACTTATATAAGCCCTAACCACACATCTGCTGATAATGTATGGTCATAGCCTTACAGGCTAAACCTTGCCACACTTTTCATTCTTCTGAGCAGTATCTTCACATCGAATTCATGATTTGATAATAGGTATATTTTAAGTTTTCCTATGCTTTAGTTATATTGAATTCAACTCATTGCTAATCGCTGTTGATGCTGTCATTCCAGTAAAACACCTCTATTCATGTCAGTTACAGTGATAATATTGAATCAAGACATCAATGGTGGGTATTAATAAATTACCACAACTACCTGCAGTGCTGCCTAAACACACTAAAGTCACACTCTCATTGCCCACACACCTAAAAAGTACCTCTGTCCTAATGTTAATTCTTATCTAATTCATGTTTCAATCATAGGTAATTTTTTTCTTGTGCTTTAGATTTCAACCTCATTGCAAAATTTCTTGATAAAGTAAAGATTCAATGACCCCATTCTACGTCACTTCCTCCCCATTTTCTTCCTCACATGTTGGAAGGCTATCACACAAATGTCACTTCTGCTTCAAAAGTAGGCATCTTTAAAGTGTACACTTTCAAATGGTACAAGAATGGTAGTTCCAATTATCATTGAGTTTGCTATGAGAGGGTTTATTGTAATAGTTGAGTAGTTGAAAGATATGACACTTATGAAAAACATGGAATTAAAGAAGCAGAATCTACTTGAGGCAAAAAACTTAGATACCTTTGTTTAATTTGTAATTGTATACTGTTCTCCACCCACCTTCCCCCACCCCAGCCTACCTTCCTTATTATACCTCCATCAGAAGACAAGAATGAACTATTAGCTATATCTATATCTACACATTTTACTTTTTTTTAATTTTAAAAATTACCAAGTTGATTGTTTCTAAAACAAGGAATAATTCAATACTTCCTATATTTTCATGTAGATCATTACAGTCTGTTTCTATTTACTTAAATAATAAACCATACTTTAATGTAATGATGTTAAATTATTATTTTAAATAATACAGAGAGTGACTCCTATGAGTATGTGAGAATGCAGAAATTATTGTAGGCATTCACTGAAGGCACCAAGTTTCCCTATCACAACTGAATTAAATATACGGCTTCTTAAATAAATTCTTCGCATATTATTTTCACATTATCTAATGTCTAAAAAAATTCCAGGCCTGTAGTATTTTCTTGACACAATGCCTCTGTTTTGTGTAGCTACTCCAAAGTGACTCTGATCATGAGTGTTTCATACAATTCTCCTTTGCTTTTCCACATCTTCTACAATTAACGTTGGACTTATTGGATTTGGACTTTGATCCATTAGCCAATCAATAAAATATTAAGAAATTAATAATGCTCTGAGTAATTTAAACTATAATCATGTGGAGATTGCTATGGCGATGGAAGTATTATTTCAAGCTTTTGTCTTCAATAAATTGTGACAGAATCCAAGGTTAACTTGCTGTTAAGTACATAATTGTAGATATAGAATTGTCAATCTTATTACCTGTGTCATCTAGATGATTGAGTCTTCATTAAATGTTAGCTACTCAACTTCATAAACCTTATCATGAAAGAAATCTTATAAAGCAGTTAGCTTCATTGTTCATGTTAAATACATAATCTTTTATTACAAAAAAAAATTTTTAAGCAACGATACTCCTTTCCGATATAGCTATACAAATAGTATAAATCGCCTCGATCAACTTAAAAAAAACTTTGCCCACTATCTCAGGACACTCTTCCTACTCTTTTCCAACCCCTGTATGTTCAGGGTAAGCGTCAGCACACGAGAAAGGGAACGCACAAGTGTTACCAACACTTCCATTTCAATCCGCAGCGAGGGTACCCCAATTTACGGCAGGATACCAATATTTCCGGAAATATGGGTATGCCGGGATACCCAATTTTACGGGATACCCATATTTCCGTGACACCGGATCCCGCTTTGAAGCGGGTGAAGACCGATTGACTTCTCCGAATTTTTAAAAATAGTTACTTTATAGCTAGAACCTTCAGATTGCATACACAGGTGCCCAATGCATTGGAGAAGCATCTAAAATAGCTTTCAGCCAGGACTGCTTCGACAGTACCTCACAGCAGTTGCGTTTATTTCTTCCTCGGCAAAAAAAAACAAACATCGGTTCTCCGTCGAATTTTAAAAAAAGTTACCTTCTTCACAGCAGCTTCATTTATGGATCCAGTCATCTCCAGAGCTTTGTAGAAGCAGCAAAAAATTGCTTGAGCTCAGTAGCCTTCCATAACACATTGAAACAACCGCTTCTTTGCCGACCAAGACTTTGCGGTTTGACTTACTGTCTTCTCCATTTTTTATAAAATCGCCAGTTCAACTGGGGACCTCCCTATTACGTACAGTCTTAGGTAATGCTTATTACATCATAGGATAAAAGTGAGCGTGTCCTGTGACTCACCAGGATTTAGGAGTGTACTATAAAGTGTTGTGATACATCATAGGGTGTTATGGTACACTATAATGTGTTTCATTAAACACCTACTTTATAGTAGGGTGTTATGGTGCACCATAGAGTGTACCATAACACCCCTGTTTAATAGGGTGTTCCATTACACCCTAGTAAGGGTGTACCGTTACACCCCATTTTTTACAGTGTAGAAGACAGATGTTGCTGAAATAACCGTTGCTTCTTGGTGAACCATTTACCAACAAGGTCAGGTAGAAGCTCAGTCTCGATTAGTTCAATTGGTTTTTAATAAATGCAATTGTTATGAAGGGTTCATCCAAATAGTTCATTGAACAAAGGAGTTGCTGGAGGTACTGTAAGCCTTTGTGAGTGACCCACTGAACCAATTACTAAGTGGGAATCAGAACCTGATACTGCTACACCCTTAACGTTAGCTACCTAACCATTAATAAAATACATGTAGGAATCAAGACGTTTCACCAGTATATACGAGGTACCAAATTATATATGGATCTTCAGGCCATATTTATCCCAAGGATCTTCAATAAATTAGCTGAGGTAAGGGTCTTCAGGCTTCCAGCTTAGATAACTTTCCTTGTACTGCAAAGCTTCGTCCAACGAGAAATAATAAGCAGAAAAGCCAGGTGAAGACACGCCGAGCGCCGCCTTCGCGCAGCTTTCGACACCTGAAGTAGATTCTTCAGGATAGGCTTCTTAGAAGCTCATATTAAGAACCAAAAAGTTCCTTTTATTACGGATGCAATTTGGGCATTTTATTGCGCAGAAGTAAAATTAAAGTTCAGGGTAGGTGAGTGTCTATTTGGGTGCAATCAATAGCACCTACCAAACTTCAGAGAGAAAGCTGAAGTAGAAAGCTATAATAGCTAGTTTTCAGGCTAGCTAACAAGTTCCAGGCATCACAGAGATCACATAGTTTCTCAAGTCGTTTAAATTATAAAATAATTGGTACAATTTCCTGAATGTTTAGAGCTGGTTAACGTTGATAAGGGGCGGGGCTAAATTGGCCTATGCCCTATTACGGTTGTTCCTGCCTTTGACGCGCATCTTTCGAAGGGCGTGGCAGAATCATTTTTTGGTTCTGGAGTGAAAATTTTCGTAGTCCTCACGGAAGTATGGCTAGAAGACCTGGATGGTCTAGATCTTTTAAAAAGGATTCAAAGTTGCAACAGTATTTTTTAGACCAAGTCATGCCTACTGGGAAGACACTTGGAACGGGATCTTATGGCTCAGTGTTAGAAGTAAGTAAAGCTGCCAGCCTTAAAGCTTATAAAAGTTCGATCTTTGAAAAATACAAATGTAATTTACTAGTAAATTTTTGATGTGTCCTTAGCTACCATTATTATGTTATTATAGGTAAAGTATAGCAAAGTTGTGTGTGCTGCTAAGCGTATGCATGAACTATTACTGGATCCTGGTAATCAAGGAGTTCGAGAGACTGTAGACAGATATCAACAAGAATGTCAGCTCATGGCTGGTCTCCGACATCCTAACATAACACAGTTTCTTGGTCTGTGTTTCCTTGAGGGATCAGAGCTACCTCTACTGGTGATGGAGAGACTAGAAATGAGTGTGGATGACCTCCTGGAGTGTGCCCCTAATATTCCACTTCAAGTCAAGATTTCCATTCTTACAGACACAGGCAGTGGTTTAGTTTACTTGCATAGTCGAAGGCCTCCCATAGTTCACAGAGACCTGACTGCGAGGAACATCCTGCTCACATCATCTCTGACAGCTAAGATCACTGACATGGGAAACTCTCGCATGGTGACTTTAAAACCAGCTCAGCTAGCCCAAACACTCTCAAAGAATCCGGGGACCACTGTGTACATGCCACCAGAGGCGCTCAGCGAGAGCCACAGGTATGGCCCATCTCTAGATGTGTTCTCATTCGGACATCTTGCCCTCTACATACTGACACAGGTAAAGCATACTGACACAGGTAAAGCAGAAATTAATTACAACTAGTAGTAGTAGTAGTAGTAGTAGTAAAATGGCAAATATTTTTGTAGTAGTACAGGAGCATATAATTATTGTCACCATACAGTGATTCCAACTTAAAGAGTGGATTTTTTAAACTACTGTATAGAATCTCACTACAGTCATTTAACATACACATTCTTTTTCTTCATCATCCCAGTAATGTTTCCAATAGTGAAACTGGATGAACAGCACTTTTCTCATTCACTCTAATACATTTTACGCCATTTTTTATGTCAAGATTTTGCGGTAATTCATCATTAAACGTAGCTAGTTAAAGAGCTACAGTCCTACGGTAATTTCCCGAGTGGTAAGGTGGGACTTTCCCTAACTGCAAGGCCGCAGTTTTAATTTATTTAAGTGGCTGTATGGATTATCAGCGTTCTACTAGCAGTAGTAAGACACTGGGCTGACAACATCAGGGTGGGACAGTTGGAGTCGTAAGGGTTGTTCAGCTCCAGACAGCAGCTAAAATACTGGCTGTGATAGGCAGTAGCACCGTAAAACTTGATCCCATGAACCAGATATACAACCGTAGTTAAAGCAGCCATATCCATGCAACAATTACCAGTAAACTGCTGGTGCCTCTCGTACCTTTATGACAGATACACATGCGCTATTTTGTGACATCACGTTTACATGTACTAAAGACCCACAACCCACTATAAACATCGTCATTTGATGACTCTTACCATACCCGTAGCCAGGGGGGGTTCGGGGGTTAGGTTTGAACCCCCCATTTGAGTGACCAGAAGTAAATTATTTAGCCACACCTCACATTTAAATTATGGTATGTCGACTTCTGGTCGATAGTGTCTAAATCGCAATAGAATATTCTGCTATTTAGCTACATATGTGACCGGATTTGGGAAAATTCGCCTAAACACGGCAAACAATTTTTTTCAGTATCACCGGGTAAAGCCTTATGGGTCGATTTTTTTCGAAAAAATTTTTATGGCAGAAATGGATAGACACCAGTTAGCTCTAGCTTATGACGCAGTTGTAAGCTCTGGCATGCTCTAGAACTCACACTAGGAGGCTAGAAACACTAGCCGGTTGGACTCGTGTACGGAGAGTTGCTAAGAAATTATTGGCGGGCTTTTCACTAACAGCCGGGGAAAAAACTGTAGCTAACTAATTCACTTGCTATTCTACATAATACATGTACTCACGCAATTCTCGTCATCATAGTTTCTTAAGGAGCCCTGCATTAAGCCTTTTAGACTTCTTTCAATCCGCCTGTAACCGATTTATTCCATAGTGTCCCGGAGACACGCAGTAATAGTATACGGACACAAGGCACGCCCCCTGACCTTAGTAACGCCTTTACCGGGCGTTTTTTCGAAATCAGCAATAATAAGTTTTGCAAAAATACTGAAGTGTTGTAGTGCGTAGGGCGAAGACGGCTTGTGCTACAGCTTCCAAATTAGG
>WLWD01000965.1_pt1 | contig 23956 bp, 11 predicted proteins | sample 6712731 | NCBI WGS metagenome assembly WLWD01 (sample SAMN12718690, study PRJNA576275) | sponge metagenome | isolation source: marine sponge | host: Mycale hentscheli | place: New Zealand: South Island, Marlborough, Capsize Point | collected 2014-11-01 | reverse complement strand
GTGTTTTTTTTATTATAATGTACAGTATGATGAGTAAGATGGTGAGAGGTAACGAAGAAGAGGGATGAGTGGGAAGGAGCTGATGCAGAGGTATAAACACCTATGAATATAATGTACAAGGTTGTTTTAATATGCCACAATGACAAAAAAAAATTCTATATCAACTTTTAAATGTTTTGCTGCCAAGCAGCAAGCTTACCATCAAGATATTTAGCATAGCTAGTGTTTTCAAATTTTATTCCATACATTATTTTAATTAGCACTTTTATGGACAAATAAATCAATATGTGATCTTGTCCTCACATTAACAGCATGGGAAAGCATTTAAGGTAAAGCAGCATTATAAATGACATGTAATATATGTATAGGTTACACTAAGACGTGGAGGTTGGTAATGGGATTTACACAACTGGGGCCAAAGGTCCGAGGATAGTGTAAATCTCATACCAACCAAAAAGAAAGGGGTGCAACTAACTTGTACCAAGGCTCTAGGCTATAGGAAATGCATAAGAAACTAATTTTGATTGGATGGTTCACTTATTTACCTGGGTATGAAATAAATATTCACAGCGAATTAAGTAATCTGATTGGACAGTCTGAATATATCATGGTAAAAAAATAAAAATGCATATTATATGTATATATATGTATAATGTGTGTATATATGAGTATAATATATGCTTACTAGTGACACTTAATGTTTCGTGCTATTTTTTTTAACCATATGTTTAATCATCAAAATTATTTAACATTTTATCATAAATTATTAACATAGGCTTCCACATAACTTTAATGATAATAAGATGAATCAGATAGTGATCTGGCTTGAATCTCACATTTTAGAAAATACTTAAAAGACTCCATCACTGTGCCTCAACAAAATGAGGAAGTTATGTGCTGCCCCAATCATCCTGACTGTCCAAAGTTTACATGACAAAAGTTTCTAAGAACTCCAAGTTGAAGGCAAGCACCTAAAATGGTTGTTTGGATAAATTATTAACTACTTCAGGTGTTTTAGAATAGCCAATTTAAGGTAAACTTAATACATTCAACGATATGAACATATTAACAGGAACCTGCAATTCACACTATAAACCTAATCAAAATCAATTGTATTTATAATTACTACATCTGCGATATTTTGTAAAGCCCCCAAATATAATGTATAAATTGATAAAAGCCACATAATGCCATTTGTTGATACACCATGCATGAAATTTGTATTATTGTCTGCACAATTTTTTGCTAATTTCTTACTATGAAAAAATGTTATTCTATTGAAATTTAATGAAACACAGCAATACCTGGAATTGAGTCACTTGAATTAATTTAGTCTAATTTAATTTTACATTACTCTTACACAATTTTATACAATACGCTTCCCCCCCCCCTCTCCCTTCCCCCCCCCTCCCCTTAATATTCTTGAATCTATACTAAACACTATCCATTTTGGAACTAAAATTTAATAGTCCAAACGCATTCTTATCAATGCGATCATCCTACAATAAAAATCCCTGGTTGTTTGGTTAAAAAACACTATAAAATGAGAAGATTTTTATCAAAATGGTATCATCTGAAAAGACAACAACTTCATCTTCCCTCACCAAACCCACTCTTACTGTATCCAATAATGTATCACAAATATCTACTAGTAACCTCTGTTTTCATTATTATAAACTCTTGGATACATGCGATGCCTATTACCATGGAAAAGGAGACTACCAATCAACAGAATATTACTAATACAACTTCCACCAACAATACTGAACAACCATCCTCTACTGTACCATCTGCAGCAGCTACCCAACAAAAAACTCCTACAGCATTAAATAGACCACAGCTCTCCTTTGAAGACACTGGAATATACTCCTGGTACAATACCAATGTTATCAGTGAGTACTTTTCTATTGATAAATCACTTTTAATAGACGATATTGAAAAAGACTTTAATAAACCAAAATGCCAATCTCTAGAAGATTTACTTCGTGAGAGCACTTTTGACGATAACGACAAGTTCTGGCCATTTGTAAGCTCTTTCGACTTCTTCAACACTGGCTTGCTTAATGGGAGTGGCACATCTGTCCCTCTGACAACATCACTGGCAAAAGTAAGTCAGAAAATTACATCGGAGGCAGAATATTTCTTTCACAATTTGAAGAGTCTCAACATTGAAGGAGGAGAATGCATGTGGACATACCGGTACAAGTTCAATCCTCATTTCTTCCCGAGTTTCTCTGTAGAAGCACATCCTAATGATGAAGACTGTGAAGGAAAGGTGCAGTTTTATAAGAGGTATTTTAAAGTTCCATCGAAGACCTTTCCACATGAAGACTGCTGGTTTATATGGCAATTCAGAACTATCATTGCATTGTAGTAATCTTGTCTCATCAATCTATAAAATGACCCATTATATCAATTATGTTTTATAATTCACTTTTTATTCTATACATTAATGGATGATTTGCTAAACTGTAATCAACAGAATGACAGTAAGTAAGTGTTACTGGAACTTTACCTTCAGCAATAATAAGATACAGCTGCATACTCACCTACAAATAACAGACAATTCAAATATTAAAGTGGCATAAAATATAAATTGTTATTATCATGCAATAATAAGTAAAGAAATAAATGGACAAAAGTGAATAAAGTGAATTAGGAGAAATCAGAGCACATGATCTAGTTCACTTTCAGAGTAGGCAATGCCAAACAAGTAAATATTCACTTGGGAGCATTAGAGAAGACTGAGTGTTCTTATACTGACAATATCCTAAAACACTTTCATACATTCATTTTCTTATGGTTTATTAATGAGATAAGGCACATCTTATTGTGTTTCTATGGTGATCAGCTACTGTATATCATAGGAACTCAAAATAAACTGAAAATATTCCCTTTATTTTTTAGAATAAAAATATTACAGCAATTCTATTGAAAATACAGTGAAAAAAAGATTATTCAATTATTACAATTTGGTAGTGTAATCGATACTTGTATTACACTATTGTTTTTTAAAGACCATAATTTTTGGTAAAGGGTTTTCAATGCCATAGTAACAGGTCGCAGCAACTTTTTGTTCCTTGAAAGCAAGCGTTTTCGCAGGAATTTTCTCACACTTCTGCGCTTAAGTATAAAGTAAGGCTTGATTAATGCTGTAGTTTCAGAATAAACTGGGGTCAAGCCTAAAAAGACGTGTTTTTTTGAAGAAAAAAGTTTCCTGCGCGCGCATTTTAGGGGCATACGTACCATCCTTACACACATATATACATACTAGTGGTGTGCTTGAGCACAAATGGCGAGCGAGCCTTAAACTACACTATTGTTATTCAAACTACTAAAATAAAGTCGAGTTGTTAAATAACGAATATATGGTAAAGGGGTTTCAATGCCATAGTAACCACTCCCCTCAACTGTTTGAATTGAAAAAGAAGCAACAAAATCAAGTCACGTTATTTAAATTTTTCTTTGTGATATTCTTAATAGTAGTTGTAACGCACAATACTTTCACACAACTGAACAAACCTACGCAAGACTTACCTTCGTGGTTTGTCTAGTGGACAATGAATTTTCAATTAAAAGCTGTTGAGCAGGGCTTATAACTGTGACAAATAGCGTATTAACTTACCACTGCCACTAACTCGAATAGAAAAGGAGCTCCCATAAGTTTTTGAGTTTTAACTGCACCCGCAAAAAAATTCAAAGCGGTAAACAATTTAATTTCTAAGGTGATACGGGTAATGGTCGCTAAACCGGAGGATTCTGTTTAGTGAAGTTTGGGACGGGGTCAAACGCGGAGCGAATACAAAAATACGGAGGGTCACAGTACAAAATGACTTAACGTACGTCCATACATATATCTAAATAAACTAGTGATGTGCTTGAGCACAAATGGCGAGCGAGCCTAAAGACTATACTATTTTTATATGAATGATTTTGACTTCTAACACTGAAGCTACTGAAAATAAGGTCCAGTTTTTAAATTTCGCATACAAGGTAAAGGGATTTCAGTGCCATAGTAACAACTCTCTGCAACTGCTTGAATTGAAGGAAAAAAAACAACAACAAAACAATACACGTTATTTAAAAGTTTTCTTTGTGATATTCTTTAGCTAAGTAGTGGTTGTAACACACAATGTTTTGACACAACTGGACATGCACCTACACAGACTTACCTTAGCGGTAGTCTAGTGGACAATGTATTTTCAAGTAAATACTGTTGCGCACGGCTTACAACCATGACAAAGAGCGCATTGACTTACCACCGCCACTAACTCGAATAGAAATAGAAGTCCCTTAAGTTTTCAAGTTTGAACTGCACCCACAAAAGAATTCAAAACGGTAAACAATTCAATTTCTAGGGTGATACGGGTACTGATCGATAAACCAGAGGATTCTGTTTAGTGCAATTTGGGACGGGGTCGACCACATAACTAACACAAAAACGCGAGGGTCAAAGTACAAAATGACATACGTACGTCCATACATATATACAAATGAACTAGTGGTGTGCTTGAGCACAAATGGCGAGCGAGCCTGATAGTTAGGTAACATAAAATGTTACTATTTTTAGCTTACTTCATGCAAACACTATAATAGCAGTTATGACATTTGATTTCAGCAAACAAATACAAAATCACTCTCTTACCTTATTAATGGTAACTTTTGTAGTATCAAACATCAACCATTCTGATAATCTCAATCACCAGTAACTCTTGAACAAGCTCTCAGCTACGATAAAAAATGAACCAGTGTTATTATTTGTAATTTTAGCCAACAAATATGGAATTACTACTTACCTCATTCTTGAGTATTGATAGCTTCTGTAGTATCAAATTGAAGTTACTTTGACCATCTGAATTACCTCGAATTCTTGACAACAAGCTCTCACCTACAAAAACAAAAGACAATCAATTTTAGCACACAAATACAAAATTACTTTCTTACCTCATTTTCTTGAGCAGTTGTAACTTTTGTAGTACCAAATTTGAGTCATTCTGACTATTTGAATTTACCAGTCACTGTTGACAACAAGCTCTGAGCTATAAAAAAGAAAGGCCAGAGTTATTTTTGCATATTTAGCTAACAAATATGGAATTACGTACTTACCTCAACATTCCTGGAGTAGTAGTAGCTTCCTTTACTTTATGTGCTTACATACGCTTTTCAGAAGTAGCAATAGCTCTCTTAGTACTGACTCTACAGGTGGCTCTTGACAACTAACAAGCCGCACTTAGCCGGAAAAAAGGCGAAGTTTTAAATTTAAATCTGGTAAAGGGTCTTCAATGCCATAGTAACCCGTCGAATCAACTTTTTGTTTCTTGAAAAGCAAGCATTTAACACTTTGGAGCTTAAGTATAAAGTAAGGCTTGCTTAATGCTGTAGTTTCAGAAAAAACTGAGGTCAAGCCTAAAATGCCGTGTTTTTTTAAGAAAAAAGTTCCCCGCGCGCGCGTTTAAAGAACACACATACAATCCACACATACATACATACTAGTGGTGTGCTTGAGCACAAATGGCGAGCGAGCCTGTCTAGATAAAACTACTGTATTGTTACTAAAGAATTTATATTTTAGCTTAATTCATGCAGAACAGTTTAATAGCAGTTATGACCCTTTATTTCAGCAAACAAATACAAAATCACTCTCTTACCTTATTAATGGTAACTTTTGTAGTATCAAACATCAACCATTCTGATAATCTCAATCGCCAGTAACTCTTGAACAAGCTCTCAGCTACGATAAAAAATGAACCAGTGTTATTATTTGTAATTTTAGCCAACAAATATGGAATTACTACTTACCTCATTCTTGAGTATTGATAGCTTCTGTAGTATCAAATTGAAGTTACTTTGACCATCTGAATTACCTCGAATTCTTGACAACAAGCTCTCACCTACAAAAACAAAAGACAATCAAATTTTAGCACACAAATACAAAATTACTTTTTACCTCATTTTCTTGAGCAGTTGTAACTTTTGTAGTACCAAATTTGAGTCATTCTGACTATTTGAATTTACCAGTCACTGTTGACAACAAGCTCTGAGCTATAAAAAAGAAAGGCGAGTTATTTTTGCATATTTAGCTAACAAATATGGAAATTACGTACTTACCTCAACATTCCTGGAGAGTAGTAGCTTCCTTTACTTTATGTGCTTACATACGCTTTTCAGAAGTAGCAATAGCTCTCTTAGTACTGACTCTACAGGTGGCTCTTGACAACTAACAAGCCGCACTTAGCCGGAAAAAAGGCGAAGTTTTAAATTTAAATCTGGTAAAGGATCTTCAATGCTATAGTAACCCGTCGAATCAACTATTTGTTTCTTGAAAAGCAAGCATTTAACACTTTGGAGCTTAAGTATAAAGTAAGGCTTGCTTAATGCTGTAGTTTCAGAAAAAACTGAGGTCAAGCCTAAAATGCCGTGTTTTTTTAAGAAAAAAGTTCCCCGCGCGCGCGTTTAAAGAACATACATACAATCCACACATACATACATACTAGTGGTGTGCTTGAGCACAAATGGCGAGCGAGCCTGTCTAGATAAAACTACTGTATTGTTACTAAAGAATTTATATTTTAGCTTAATTCATGCAGAACAGTTTAATAGCAGTTATGACCTTTTATTTCAGCAAACAAATACAAAATCACTCTCTTACCTGATTAATGGTAACTTTTGTAGTATCAAACATCTGCCATTCTGATTACCAGTAACTCTTGAACAAGCTGTCAGCTACGATAAAAAGAAATAAACCAGTGTTATTATTTGTAATTTTAGCCAACAAATATGGAATTACTACTTACCTCAATTTCCTGAGTATTGATAACCTCTGTAGTATCAAATTGAAGTTACTTTGACTATCTGAATTACCTCGAATTCTTGACAACAAGCTCTCAGCTACAAAAACAAAAGACAATCAATTTTAGCACACAAATACAAAATTACTTCTTACCTCATTTTCTTGAGCAGTGGTAACTTTTGTAGTACCAAATTTGAGCCATTCTGACTATTTGAATTTACCAGTCACTGTTGACAACAAGCTCTTAGCTACAAAAAAGAAAGGCCAGAGTTATTTTTGCATATTTAGCTAACAAATATGGAATTACGTACTTACCTCAGCTTCCCTCGAGTAGTAGTAGCTTCCTTAACATTAATACTACGGCATTGTGACTACCAATGGCTCTTGACAACCAACAATCTGCACTCCGTATCCCCCCGAAAACGGCGAAGTTTTGAAATTAAGTCTGGAAAAGGGTCTTCAATGCCATAGTAACCGGTTGAATCAACTTTTTGTTTCTTGAAAATAAGCGTTTTCGCAGGAATTTTCTCACACTTTGTAGCTTAAGTATAAAGTAAGGCATTCTTAATACTGTAGTTTCAAAATAAACTGGGATCAAGCCTAAAAAGACGTGTTTTTTGGAGGAAAAGAGTTCCCCGCGCGCGCATTTTAGGGGCATACGTACCATCCTTACACACATATATCCATACTAGTGGTGTGCTTGAGCACAAATGGCGAGCGAGCCTGATAGTTAGGTAACATAAAATGTTACTATTTTTAGCTTACTTCATGCAAACACTATAATAGCAGTTATGACATTTGATTTCAGCAAACAAATACAAAATCACTCTCTTACCTGATTAATGGTAACTTTTGTAGTATCAAACATCAACCATTCTGATAATCTCAATCACCAGTAACTCTTGAACAAGCTCTCAGCTACGATAAAAAAATAAACCAGTATTATTATTTGTGACCGTCTACAGGAAAACCGGGCACAACGCGGCACCCTTTGAAATTTTTTTTTTTGCACTTACAGAGTTGTCATGGTCCAGATATTGAGCTCTCCAAGTTTTATAGTCGTAGCTTAAGTCGTTCCCACTATAATAGACCTAACCGTTCCCTTCCGTCGGCTTGAAACAGTACATTTTTAAGAAATCGATCGATCTTTTCTCGATATTTACGCTCGCCGCGTTGGTTTTCCTGTAGACGGTCACATTTGTAATTTTAGCCAACAAATATGGAATTACTATTTACATCATTCTTGAGTATTGATAACTTCTGTAGTATCAAATTGAAGTTACTTTGACCATCTGAATTACCTTGAATTCTTGACAACAAGCTCTCACCTACAAAAACAAAAGACAATCAATTTTAGCACACAAATACAAAATTACTTTCTTACCTCATTTTCTTGAGCAGTGGTAACTCTTGTAGTACCAAATTTGAGTCATTCTGACTATTTGAATTTACCAGTCACTGTTGGCAACAAACTCTTAGCTATAAAAAAGAAAGGCCAGAGTTATTTTTGCATATTTAGCTAACAAATATGGAATTACGTACTTACCTCAACATTCCTGGAGTAGTAGTAGCAGCTTCCTTTACTTTATGTGCTTACATACGCTTTTCAAAAGTAGCAATAGCTCTCTTAGTACTGACTACAGGTGGCTCTTGACAACTAACAAGCCGCACTTAGCCGGAAAAAAGGCGAAGTTTTGAATTTAAATCTGGTAAAGGGTCTTCAATGCCATAGTAACCCGTCGAATCAACTTTTTGTTTCTTGAAAAGCAAGCATTTAACACTTTGGAGCTTAAGTATAAAGTAAGGCTTGCTTAATGCTGTAGTCTCAGAAAAAACTGAGCTCAAGCCTAAAATGCCGTGTTTTTTTAAGATAAAAGTTCCCCGCGCGTGTTTAAAGGGCATACGTACAATCCTCACATACATACATATATACTAGTGATGTGCTTGAGCACAAATGGCGAGCAAGCCTAAAGACTATACTATTTTTATATTTGACTTCTAACACTGAAGCTACTGAAAATAAGGTCGAGTTTTTAAATTACGCATACACTGTAAAGGGATTTCAGTACCATAGTAACAACCCGCTGCAACTGTTTGAATTGAAGGAAAACAACAACAAAACAATACACGCTATTTAAACGTTTTCTTTGGGATATTCTTTAGCTAAATAGTGGCTGTAAAGCACAATGCTTTGACACAACTGGACATACACCTACACAAGACTTACCTTCGCGGTTAGTCTTGGACAATGCATTTTCAAGTAAATACTGTTGCGTATGACTCACAACCATGCCAAAGAGCGCATTGACTTACCACCGCCACTTACTCGAATAGAAATGGAAGTCCCGTAAGTTTTCACGTTTTAACTGCACCCGTAAAAGAATTCAAAACGGTAAACAATTCAATTTCTAGGGTGATACAGGTACTGATCGATAAACCAGAGGATTCTGTTTAGTGCAATTTGGGACGGGGTAGACCACATAACCAACACAAAAATGCGAGGGTCAAAGTACAAAATGACATATATACGTCCATACATATTATATCTAAACTAGTGATGTGCATGAGCACAAATGGCGAGCGAGCCTAAAGACTATACTATTTTTATTTTGACTTCTAACACTGAAGCTACTGAAAATAAGGTCCAGTTTTTAAATTTCGCATACACGGTAAAGGGATTTCAGTGCCATAGTAACAACTCTCTGCAACTGCTTGAATTGAAGGAAAAAACAACAACAAAACAATACACGTTATTTAAAAGTTTTCTTAGTGATATTCTTTAGCTAAGTAGTGGTTGTAACACACAATGCTTTGACACAACTGGACATGCACCTACACAGACTTACCTTCGCGGTAGTCTAGTGGACAATGTATTTTCAAGTAAATACTGTTGCGCACGGCTTATAACCATGACAAAGAGCGCATTGACTTACCACCGCCACTAACTTGAATAGAAATGGAAGTCCCTTAAGTTTTCAAGTTTGAACTGCACCTGCAAAAGAATTCAAAACGGTAAACAATTCAATTTCTAGGGTGATACGGGTACTGATCGATAAACCAGAGGATTCTGTTTAGTGTAATTTGGGACGGGGTCGACCACATAACTAACACAAAAACGCGAGGGTCAAAGTACAAAATGACATACGTACGTCCAAACATATATACAAATAAACTAGTGGTGTGCTTGAGCACAAATGGCGAGCGAGCCTGATAGTTAGGTAACATAAAATGTTACTATTTTTAGCTTACCTCATGCAAACACTATAATAGCAGTTATGACATTATATTTCAGCAAACAAATACAAATTCACTCTCTTACCTTATTAATGGTAACTTTTGTAGTATCAAACATATGCCATTCTGATAATCTCACTCACCAGTAACTCTTGAACAAGCTCTCAGCTACGATAAAAAATAAACCAGTGTTATTATTTGTAATTTTAGCCAACAAATATGGAATTACTACTTACATCATTCTTGAGTATTGATAGCTTCTGTAGTATCAAATTGAAGTTACTTTGACCATCTGAATTACCTTGAATTTTTGACAACAAGCTCTCACCTACAAAAACAAAAGACAATCAATTTTAGCACACAAATACAAAATTGCTTTTTTACCTCATTTTCTTGAGCAGTTGTAACTTTTGTAGTACTAAATTTGAGCCAATCTGACTATTTGAATTTACCAGTCACTGTTGACTAGCTCTTAGCTACAAAAAAGAAAGGCCAGAGTTAATTTTGCATACTTAGCTAACAAATATGGAATTGCGTACTTATCTCAGCTTCCCTCGAGAAGTAGTAGCTTTCATAGCATTAATACTACGGCATTCTGACTACCAACGGCTCTTGACAACCAACAACCAGCACTCCGTATCCCCCCATAAAACGGCGAAGTTTTGAAATTAAGTCTGGAAAAGGGTCTTCAATGCCATAGTAACCTGTCGAATCAACTTTTTGTGTCTTGAAAACAAGCGTTTTAGCAGGAATTTTCTCATACTTTGGAGCTTAAGTATCAAGTAAGGTTTGCTTAATGCTGTAGTTTCAGAATAAACTGGAGTCAAGCCTAAATAGCCGTGTTTTTAGGAGAAAAAAGATCCCCGCGCGCGCGTTTAAAGAGCACACGTACCAACCATATATACATACATATATATATACTAGTGGTGAGCTCGAATAGCGCAAATGCATGGGGAGCGAGCAGACTCTTTTTACAGAAAAATAGGACAGAAATTACATCTAACTGTAGTGCACAGTGTAACCCTTTCCATCCTCAGTTAGCATCAGAGAATCTAAAGTCTCTGATCCCAGACTAAACTAACAAAATTACCTGAATAAACTTCGAAAGCAGTGGCAAAGAAGCGCAGCTTGACAAAGACTTCACAATTGTTTCAAGAAGAGAGTAGCTGTAAACGTTTTGGTTGAAACAAAGTTGCGTAAGGCAGTGCAGTATGATTCTCCGCGCTCGTTAATTGAAAAATACTGGAACTGTGAACGCTTTACCTAACTTACGTAATTAGAAGCGCGCGCGTTAAAAGAGCATACGTACCATCCATACATACATACATATAACACTAGTGGTGTGCTTGAGCACAAATGGCGAGCGAGCCTGATAGTTAGGTAACATAAAATGTTACTATTTTTAGCTTACTTCATGCAAACAGCAGTTATGACATTTGATTTCAGCAAACAAATACAAAATCACTCTCTTACCTGATTAATGGTAACTATTGTAGTATCAAACATCAACCATTCTGATAATTTCAATCACCAGTAACTCTTGAACAAGCTCTCAGCTACGATAAAAAATAAACCAGTGTTATTATTTGTAATTTCAGCCAACAAATATGGAATTACTACTTACATCATTCTTGAGTATTGATAACTTCTGTAGTATCAAATTGAAGTTACTTTGACCATCTGAATTACCTTGAATTCTTGACAACAAGCTCTCACCTACAAAAACAAAAGACAATCAATTTTAGCACACAAATACAAACTTACTTTCTTACCTCATTTTCTTGAGCAGTGGTAACTTTTGTAGTACCAAATTTGAGCCAATCTGACTATTTGAATTTACCAGTCACTGTTGACAAGCTCTTAGCTACAAAAAAGAAAGGCCAGAGTTATTTTTGCATATTTAGCTAACAAATATGGAATTACGTACTTACCTCAGCTTCCCTCGAGAAGTAGTAGCTTCCTTAGCATTAATACTACAGCATTCCGACTACCAACGGCTCTTGACAACCAACAACCGGCACTCCGTATCCCCCATAAAACATTTTAAAGGGCATACGTACCATCCCACATACATACATATAACATATACCCGATTTTGCATTATCCACCCCTAATACTGTCTCGCTCGCTTCGCTCGATCGCCAACTATTGGTGTGCTTGAGCACAAATGGCGAGCGAGCCTGCCTAGTTAAAACTACACAATTGTTACTACAGAATGTATATTTTAGCTTAATTCATGCAGAACAGTATAATAGCAGTAGCACATACAAATACTCTTACCTGAGTAATGGTAACTTCTGTAGTATCAGACTTGAGCAATTCTGACTACCTCAATTACCAGTAATTCTTGAACAAGCTCTCAGCTACAAAATAAATAGGCCAGTATTATTTTTGTAATATTAGCCAACAAATATGGAATTACTACTTGCCTCAATTTCCTGAGTATTGGTAACTTCAGTAGTTACAAATTTAAGCTATTTTGACTATCTGAATTACCAGTGATTGTGTGTGATTATTTTGGAATTCTTGCAAAAAACCTATATAGTTATTCCTTATGATTAGTAGTTCCCAAAATATAAAAATACCTGCGGCATTTCAAGGAAATAACTGCCACGCCCCCTCAACAAAAAATTAAGGGTGGCACTACATCTAAATATGTTAGTATTGACTTTATTTAGCTGCATACCAAGTTTCATGCTTTTACCACAAAGTGCACAATTTTATCTCTAGGCCGCTGGACTATATACCCAATTTTGCATTATCCACCCTGTCTCGCTCGCTCCGCTCGCTCGCCAATTAATTAACAAAATACTACAAGTGTAGTAATAATAATAATACTTGATCATTACATCATATCTAGGAGAAAAACATTGTGTAAATTGCAGATACCTGTTAACATATTATTTTGTTATTGAATGGGTTAGCTAAATTTTACTTTTTCAAAACATTAGAGTAAACAATTCATCCAAACAACCATTTAGGTGCTTGCCTTCAACTCGGAGTTCTCATAATGTTTTGTCATTGTAAACTTTGGACAGTCAGGATAAATGAGGAAGCACATAACTTCCTGAGTTTGTTAAGGCTGAGTGATCGTGTCTATTAGGTATTTTCTAAAGTGTAGATTCAAGCTAGACTACTATCTGACTTTTCTTAATAATACGTAAAAGCTATGATAATAATTTATGGTGAATATTCATTAATGTAAAATAAACTTCATCAATAAATTTAACAACAATGATCAATTTAAATGATAGAAAAGCTGCTTTCCATCAAATAATTAAAATGATATATAGACACATGATTTTGACATCAGATGCTTTATAGGTGCATATGCATTAAACTATGACTTGAAGAAATGTCCTAATGTCATGAGTATTCGATTTTACTTGAGGTGTTTACAATTTAAAAAAACTTTAAAAATCATCACTGTGCCTTAAAAATCAGGAAATCATTTGCGGCCACTTTCATTTCATTCTAATTATGATAATAACCTTGTTTGAGCTCATCAATGGAGCTGGAGTGTGTGTGTGTGTGTGTGACCTTATTCTGTAAAACAAAGCTCTTCCCTTCTTGTGCACAGCAAGTGAAAATATTACCAAGTTAGTGCTCTTCATTTGGAGTGCTGCTGACTCAGTCATTACAATGATTGCCCCATAAATATTTATATACTACACCAACCAGTAGGCATAAACAATAAGTGAATATGTGGAAAGGGAAAAAATAATTTTATTCAACATTAATATTATTCATGAATAAGCACTGATTAATACAATGCAAGTAACTATAAGTTGCGTAGCTTTATTCCTTATCTTATAATAAATGAAAATTTCATCATTTTCTGTTGAAACAAAAACTGAGAAAAAACAAGTAAATCACGGTTGCCAATCATGATTTTATCCCTATTGTAATTGTGATCTCATTGAATACATTTGTACTTTATCTTAAACTGAAATGCTGTAATACAGTTAATGCAAGAGGTGTTTTATGCTAAAAATTGAGGGAATTATTTGCTAATTTTTAGGTCACTATTATATGAAGTAGCAGGTCTTACTGGAATGTATCAGCCATGTCATTTTTTAATTTTATTAATGCTCTATACTGAAACCATTCCTTACTAAAGTTTATAAACATTAACTGTAAGATCTAAAGCCCAGACTCAGTGCAGTATGTTTACTAAAGAGATTACAGGTTCTTAATTGGAAAAAGGAACTAAAGTTCTGGGATTTTATCAAAGTCTGGAAGCTATATTCAAATCACAAATACTACATCATCTTCAATGTATACATTGATATAATACAAAGTCATTAACAACTATTTGCTGCAATAATTTAATTCAGTTTTCTGCTTATTATCAAGATTTTTATTTTATATAACTATTTCATGAAATACAGTAAAATACACATTAGCTACATATAAGATGATGAGAGGGGGTATATGAGGGGTGGGTAGGTTGGAGATGATGCATAGGTATAAACACTTATAAATATAAATATTGGGTTTTTACATGCCACAATGACCAAAATATGTCTATATATCAACTTTATAATATTTTGGTGGAAAGCAGCATTTCTAGAGCATGATTCTACATAATTGCTGTCAACTCTCTTACCCACACAAGTGTACAACACATTTATAAGGTAGATTACAATAATAATAGCATTGGTTTTTACCTGCACATGAATATAATTAATGTTTGGTAAAGGGTCTATGTTATTCCCTTGAGTGTGAATTTCACGCTACGTATGCATTCACACTAGGCAGAAAGTGTAAAGGACACGCTATATATATTTAGAACATAGCTAACACCTTTTTGTATTGTGAAGTAAGCATTCTATCCAGCATAGTGTTGTTCAAGTGAGTGCACAGGGATACTAAATGCCAGAAGGGAGGATACTAAATGCCAGAAGGGAGGATACTAGGATAGTATCCTCCCTTCTGGCTAATAGTATCCTCCCTTCTAGCATTTTATTAGTTTGTTTTTGGGGGGTTTAGGAGTCGTGCAAGCATTAATTAAAAAAAATTTATTTAATCTATGGTGCAAGAATGTTGTTTGCATGGTTTTCCTGATGGATTCATTGCATGCCTTGCACACTAACAATATTTTTCTAACTAATACAATCATCACCAAAATGAGAAAGTGAGAAAGAAACCAATAACATAATGAACAATAAAAAAGCAGTTATATATTATGTTGCATATGTTATTTTAAAAGTTTTAGTACTATTCTTGTGGATGTTTATATCACTTGGAGTCAAGCGCACAACACATGAAAATATTCTATGCACCATGGCTCCTTAGAATTGCTGCAATTACTGGACACCTCTCTGTAGTGTCTCTACCGTCTTTGTCGTAGAGTGTCAACATAGAACAAAGGAGGGGAAAAATTATTTGGTAACTAAGGCTATAGTTGCTACGTTCTAAAACAGATAGACAACGAAATCTCGGGAACTACCGCCTGTCGAACCCCTCGGGCCAAAAGTCCAAAAAGCAGTATTTGGGAGACAATAGAGCCCACACGTGTATTTAAGGCATACATACCATCCATATTATACATATATGTAATAATACTAGTGATGTGCACAATAATGGCGAACCAGCCTCCCTAATTAGATTACATAGAACTGCAGTATGATTAATGATTAATTATAGCTTCTAACATTCCAGTTACTAAAAGCGGTCGAGTTTGTAATTATGTAAAGGGGTTTCAATGCCATAGTAGCCACTCGCCACTACTGTTTGACTTAGAAGAACAAAACAAAATACATTTCTAAGGATTTACCACACAGGTTTGAACCTGACCCTTAATTAAGAAATGTTTACTGCTGTAGCTAAGTAGCCGGAAAAACTATGTAAAGGCAGCTAATTTTTTTTTTTGTTAACTAAAACGTTTACTTTGTGCTATTGTTTAGCTAAGCAGTAGCTGTAATGCACAGCACTTCACTCACACTTGTTCACTGGAAATACCAGCACAAGACTTCCCTTTGTGATTAGACTATTGGACAATAGAGTTAAAACAACACTGTTGCATAGGACATATTATAACAGTGACAAATAGCGCAATAACTTACTACTAATACGAATAGAAAATAGAACTCCCGAAAGTTTTTAAGGTTTAATTAGAATTCAAAGCAGTAAACAATTTAATTTCCTTGGATGATACGGGTAAAGATCTATTAACCAGAAGATTCTGTATAGTGAAGTTTGGGACGAAGTAGTAGCTTCTGTAGTACCCAATACTAAGCCATTCTGACCATTTGATTTACCAGTAACTCTTGACACCAAGCACTTGACTTGCTACAAAAAAAAAGGCCAGAGGTTCTTTTTGTAATTTTAACAGAATGACTGACTCACCTCAGTATTTCCGAGTAGTAGTAGCTTCAGTCTGTAGTATTCAGTATCTATTTGAATTACCAATCACTCTATCTTAACAAGTGCTCACATGCTAAAACAAGCCCGAGTTTTTGAAATTATGACTGGTAAAGGGTTTCAAGCCATAACAACCACTAGCCACAGCTTTCTGTGAATTGGAAAGAAAACAAAACAAATGATCCTAAGGAATTTTCACACAGTTTTGAGCCTAACTCTAAAACTTAGTATCAGAAGAAACTGGAGGTAAACTAAAAGAGCTGTATTGTTAGGAGAAATAGGAGCCACTGTGAGTGAGTTTAAGGGGCATATGTACCATCCATACACATATGGTGTGCTTTTGCACAAATATCGAGTGAGCCTGCCTAACTATGCACTGTAAAAATAGCGTGAAAACCCACCAAATTCACACCGAACTGGTGGTGTGAATGCCCACCATCAATGCATTGCATGTCCCTCACACTTTCCACCTAGTGTGAATGCACACTTAGCATGAATTCACACTCAAGGGAATGAGCAATGATCAACATGCACCCTTTACCAAAAATTAATAATATTCATGTGCAGGGACAAACCAATGCTATTATCAGACATCGGAACATTCACCAATTTTTTTATAATGTTGATATAATTATACATATAATATTAGAATTAACCCTGAGGTTAAAATCGAAATAATTTATCATTAATGAAAGTGTGAGTTCACACTGTTTAGGGTCTGAACTCACACTCAATTTGGCATGTACTTCACACCAAAATGATGAGGTATGCACATCACACCATGTTTTGGTGTGATTGTTGCACATGATTCACACTTAATTTGGTGTGAACTACACACCATTTAGTTTACAATGAAGTATTATAGTAGTTAACCTTTAATTTTAGAAAACAAAATATAGAATTGCTTTCTTACCTCAATTTCCAAAGTAGTGGTAGATTCTGTAGCATCTATTTTTAAAGCCATTCTACTGATTGTCGGAATTACCAGTACAGTATCTTGTGTTGACAAGCACTCAGCTGCACATAAATAGAATGACGAGAGTTGTTTGTGATTTTAGCTCACAAATATAGAATTTGTACTCACCTCAGTTTTTCCAAGTATTGGTAGCTTTAGTATTTCTATCTGAATTGTCTCTTGACAACCAAACCAACAAACATTCGGCTAATAACAGACAAGTTTTGAATTTACATCTGGTAAAAGGTTTTCAAAGCCATAGTAATCAAGCTATCCCTTACCTCAATTTTCAGGAGTAATGATAGTTTCTGCGGAACAACTTTGGCTGTGTTTAAGTGAAGTACCAGTAGCTCTTCAAAACAGGCTTTGTTTTATACTGAATCTATAAGTACAATATGTATACAGTGCTTGACTTAATTTTAGCTAACAATACAAAAGTAATTTCTTCAATGAATAAAAATTATCATCTTTTTTGTCTGGTAAAGAGTTGTCATTACTATAGTAACCATTCCCACAGGTTTTTGTGACTGGAAAGGAAAAAAAACGAGTATCTTTAAGTGTTATTGCATAGTTTTGAGCCTAACTCTAAAATAACACTTGTTTACTGCTGTAGTATCACAAGAAACTGGGAGAAAGTAAAAAAAGCTGTGTTTCTTAGAGTAAAAAGGAACCGCACATGGGTATAAATGACACATCATCCATATATACTTATTCCATGAGTCAGAGTGTGATATGGTGAAATATTTCATGAACAGGATAAATTATTTTCACATGCCAGATTCGAGTGTAAATAAAGCCTGAGAGTGAAATATCTAGCCCATACCACTCTGAAGTGTAATAAGTAGTTTATTCTGCCCTAGTTATCTTCACTGCTTTAGGACTGGTAACTCATGGTGTAAGTTGGGTGTAAGTTGGCTGTAGGGGTTCCTCACACCCCCAGCTGATATTTTAGCAGCTGTTCTAACCAGGTTGGGTAGGGTACACCAGAGAAAGGTAGCTGTAAAAAAACAGGAAAACTAACAAGCTAGGCAAGTTGCTATAAGTACTAGGGTAATGAGCTATCAATGAAATAACACCATGGAATATCACCAGTTATTTCATTCACATACCTAAAAATAACATGTGAGATATGTAGAGTGGAATAAATATAATATATATTCCATGCTAGATATTTTCACAATGTTATTTTTAGATACATGGCCCATGAGATACTCACTTGATCACATGGTGTTATCTTAAGGCTGCCAAGCTCATTATCCTAGTAGATATAGCACCAGCCTGGCTTACCAGTTTTCTGGGTTTTTACAGCTACCTTCCTCTAATGAAGCTTAACCAACCAGGTTAGAGCAGCTGCTATATTTTCATCTGGGAGTGTGGGGAGCCCTAGAGAGTTTTACAGCCTACTTTACACCTAGAGTTAGCAACCATATACAAACTACAACAGTGAAGATATCTAGCATAGAATAAACCACTTATTACAATCTGTCAGAGTGATATGGCTAGATATTTCACGCTCAGCCTTTATTTTCACTTGCCTCTGTCTCATGAAAGTAAATTAGTCTGCTCATGAAGTATTTTGCCATATCACACTCTGACTATGTAATAAGTACTATATATATATATTGAACATATACCATTTTCAATTATCCACCTCTAATAGGATCTTGCTGGCTTGCTCACTTGACAATTGTTCATTTGACACAGAAGAAAATCAGAGTCTGTTGGTTTAGTATTTACATGAGTGCCAGCTGCAGAGAATTCCCAACACCAGACAAAAAAAAAGTTAAGCACAGAACGCTCATAACAAATCTGAATGGGCATGGTAAATTTGTATGCCCAAGTGAGCACGTGTGATTCTAAATGGCAAGTAAATGAAGAGTGGTCATGGCCATGTAGCAACATTCACCATAATGTCTCCTTTTCTCTTGTTTTTTCAAATACTAAGTCAAAATAAAAAATAAAAAAAAAGTGGCAAATTACAATGACTTAGTTAAATCGTGATCTGTCGGAGTTCCTTTATGATGATAAGTTATCTGAAGAATTGGAGTCTAACGTTGAAAGTTTACGGTACTGACAATGAGAATATTGAAAAATGGGGTGTAACGGTACACCCTTACTAGGGTGTAATGGAACACCCTATTAAACAGGGGTGTTATGGTACACTCTATGGTGCACCATAACACCCTACTATAAAGTAGGTGTTTAATGAAACACCTTATGGTGTACCATAACACCCTATGATGTATCACAACACTTTATAGTATACTCCTACATCCTGGTGAGAGCAACTTGTAAAAGCAGTCTAAGGAAAACCGTTTTGTTATATGATTGAATTTTGTCAATTTCTTTTGAGTCACACTCATACCATTTGTTTATCACACACAGCCACCAGTCTTTAAAATATATTTGAAGTTCTTGCCAAAATACTACATATCTATACCATAGAGACTATTATAAAATAATTAAATGCCACTTATCCCTTTTTATTTCTGTGCTTTATCTTTTGTCTTGTATATCTGAGGACCTTGTACCCAACGTGCATATATTGAATTAGGAAAGATCGTCAAGTAAAATAAAGCCTTGATACACTTCCTTAATAGAGTTTTACCTGTAATGACCACCTGATGTCACTATAATTTTATTTGGGTTGTTTTAAATAAATTCTCACTAATAATGTTTATACATTACATTTTGAAGAAGAAAAAAAACAAAAACAAAAAACTATACATGATCAACAAGTGAAGGTTCAACAATAGAAGATGACTTGAGAACAGATCTTCACTCTTCCATGATGGCACACATTCTCTACATCACATACAACACAATCTATAAGTTTTGTTGCAAGCACAGAAATATCAGATTTTCTTTCCACAAGCAGTTATACCCAGCCTAGCCATAGATAAGTATTGCTAGATAGAAATTCAAAATTTAGAATATGCTTAGAATTAACCAGGGCCCCAGAATATTCAGGGTTACGCATTCAATATAATGATAATGTTATCTTGACTTCTTGCTGAAATCTGTTATTTATTTGCATACTTACTGTCCCTTTACCAGATATGAACATAACCATACAAATCTGGTAAGAATAAGCAGGTTAACTAAATAGAAAGTATCTGTATCATTGCTTGGGCTCATAGACAGTGTGTGTGTGTGTTTGTGTGCGTGCGTGCATGTCGTGACTTTAACACATTTAGCTGCATTTAACTTACCACATCAAACATATCAGTTAGGCCCATTGTCAGAAAGTACTTCACCTACACAAACATGAACACATACACATGCCACATAAATGCATACATATCTCCACAGGCACACATGTAATGGGTAAAAAGTGGTATGTAACAAGATATGTTAGACTGCACTGTTACTACAGTGTGATTTAGGAAAACAGGATCAGAGAGAAGTGAAACTACTGCCAAAGAGCGAACATGACGTATCGTGATTTTATTATCCAGCCTCTACTTTTATTTAACTTCTAATGGGATCCAAGGTGTTTGAAGTTACAGAAGGAACTGTGATAGAACAACTGCAGAGATGAGTGAAACTAAGACAACTGATTTTATTCAACAGACACTTATTAAGCATTTGTCAAAAAAAATCCAATTATTTTTAAATACTAATGAATTTTGTAAATATCACAGGTACTAGCTGTTTGTTTTTTTAATATCGAATCCTCATGAATGTTGCACAACAAATTTTAAATTTAAAGGTATGTTTGGTAAGGCTAGCTTGTAAAGAGAGCTAGCCAGGCAACCACTGCTTTGATCATCAGCTCAAGGACAAAATATCAATGCTAAATAAACAGCTAATAGCACTGCCAGGGTTTCATTTAGGGGGGGGCGAAAGGGGGCATTTGCCCCCCCTTGGGTTCTAAATGCCCCCCCTTGGATTCTAAGTGCCCCCCACCCTTTTGAAAGAACCGATATTTATTAAGAGAAAAATGTACACCAAATTAATAATAAACAATATTCACACAGCAATTCGTCTACCTAGGTTTTTTGTTCCATACTGTAATAATGTCATTTAATTGTGTAGATGAGAGCGTCTAGGGTGTCTCCATGGCTATTTTCATCAAATAGGATAATTGTGATTGCCCAATTCGATTTCGAATTCGTGTTTTAATTAGTTTCATTTTGGAGAAGCTCCTTTCCACTGAAGCAGTGCTGACAGGGATAGATAGACATATGTTTGCCAGGGTGCTAATGTTTGGAAAAATTTCACTAAGCATATCACTTGTGGTGAGCTCTTTCAACTGCAAGTGCAGGTTACCTTTCGGCTTCTTCGATAAGTAGCTTCGAAATGTTTTCCCCTCCTCTCGGGTTTCGCGGGAAATAAGAGCTTCTTTGGTGTATTCATCTCCACCAGCAGTCTTAGCAGGCAGCTCTGCACCATAGTGAGCTAATAGTACATCTATTAAGTCCTCACCATATGTATGGAAGTCAGAAGAGTCAGCAGCTGGCACTTTCTTCGGATCAAAGATGCCAAATGAGGAGACAATATCTTGTGAAATAAATCTGCTGGATATGTTTGCCTTCAGCATCCTGATAAACGGTTCAGCCACTTGTCCTTGGAATGTAGCAATGCTTTCCGTGGTTAACGTGATGTCAGTTACTTCTTCGATCTCATTCTTTGCATCCATCAGTTCTAATACCCAGTTAGCAGCAGGTAACATGGCATCATCAAGTGTATTGAGAGTGGCATCAACAAGAGGGGTGATAGCTGTCAAGTCTATTCTCTCAGTCTGGAGAGCTCTGCTCAACTTCGCCACTTGTGGCAGAACATAATCAAGGAGGTATATGGCCACTAAAGTTGAGGGCCTACATAAGGCTTTACTGATACCTAGAGCTTCAGGTGCATGTGTCTGCTCATAGATATTGTTTAGAGCAGTCACAATTGCACTGCAGCTAGCTTTGACTGCCTTCACACAGCGTTCATGGGACAGCCAGCGAGTATCTGATGGTTTCACAACTTTCAGCTCAGGTAAGTCAAGCACCTGCTGTACTGCTTTGAGACTCTCAGCTCGCTTAGGAGAATAGTGGAAAAATTTCCAGAGGGTGGTGAGTGTGATGTACACATGTTTTATCCCACTGGTAGCATTATCTGCTTGAACGCATGCTGGCTGTAGCAAATGGCAATGGCAGTGTACGAAAAGTGCATGAGGTGAAATTTTCTTCAGGAGACTCTGCACACCATTGTGTTTCCCAGAGAAGTAGCTGCTCCATCGAATCCCATACCCACCAGCTTGCTAATCTGTATGTTTTTATCTTTCATGAATTCAACAAGGGCAGAATAAATAGTCTTTGCATCAGTAGCTTTCAATGGAACTATATCCAAGAAGTGCTCAACAGGTTGACCGCCCATGTTCACCCAGCGGAAGAAAATTGAAAGCTCTTCTGTGGTCGTCACATCAGTGCACTCATCTGCCATTATGCTGAAATGGGAAGCTTGGCGAAGCCGTTTCAGTAAACATTCTTCAGCCCATAAGCCACCTGCCTCAACAAATTCAACAACAGCAACTTTAGATGTGTAGGTTGCATTTAATCTAGCTCTTTCAAGGACCCCCTTTAAATCTTCTGCACCACAACTTACGATTAGATCAATAAGTTCATCAAAATTTGTTGTGTGGGGAATGTGGCGACGAGCTAGAAAATGGGTGCAACGAATTAGAGCTTTAATGGCCATTCTGTTCTTCAACTTTTCCTCATCATTAATTTGTTGGAGTTGCTTCACATGATAGGAGGTGAATATCACTCTTTGCATGAATTTTCATCTTCTCTATTGCCTTCTTCCAGTTCGTGAAAGGTTTTGAGATCCATGTTCCTCCTGTTCTTTGAAGAGAAATTCCTCTCTTCCTGCAAACCTTACAAAAAGCTCCTTGGAAATTTTTATCAAACATCAGCCAATTGAAGCTCTCTTCCCATTTTTTGTTGTATTTTCGACTGCTTGCAGTGATTTTCTTGCTTTTCTCATGTGTAGTTAATCTTTCCTTTGCATGCTTCTCATGGACAATTAATCTTTTCTTGGCAGGATTTGGCTCCAAAAACTCAGTATCAGATTGATTGCTGTCAATTTTATCTTCTGTGTCACTGCTACTTGAGTGGCCAGGTGACTTTGAAGAGCTTGCACCACAGAAGAAAGAGCGAATATCCATTTGAGACTATCTTAAGCTGTCAGGGACTACGAGTGCTTAGAGTTCTGGTTCTGGAAGTTGTAGAATCTGTATAGATCAAAACTCAACAACTGCTACGGTGAGCTGAGGGCTGGCCTTTTTATAGCCAGCCAGCAACCGTAAGTGTGAATCAACGTGGGATAAACCTAAGGGGAGGTGAGAGTCAGAGTTGAATAGTGTGTGAAAAGCATCTAAATAGTGAATGTCACAGTTGACTGAAAATTGCTAGACGGTGGAGGTGAAAATGAGTAGCTGAATTAACTTGTCCGGATCTGACATATGCAGACCTCATTAGATAAGATTATGTTTTTTTAATGTAGGACATAGGCCTTCCAATAATTCTATTTCACTCCCATGGTGACCAGTGCCGCCCGCCCCCCCTTACATTTTCAAAACTCTATTTTGCCCCCCCTTGCAAGAATGTCTGGATGAAACACTG
>WLWD01003343.1_pt1 | contig 23978 bp, 14 predicted proteins | sample 6712731 | NCBI WGS metagenome assembly WLWD01 (sample SAMN12718690, study PRJNA576275) | sponge metagenome | isolation source: marine sponge | host: Mycale hentscheli | place: New Zealand: South Island, Marlborough, Capsize Point | collected 2014-11-01 | reverse complement strand
CAGCATGATTTTGAACAGCATAATCCTTTACTTGTTCTACATATGCATCTAGGGTAGCCTTGCGTCGAAGAAAGCGTTCATTTTGGAGAAATCGTTTCTCAGCTAAGGGTCTAGATTCTCCGAGCAGTGGAGCTAATTTTTTTCTTGGTAAACGAACTTCGTAACGTCCGTCCTTTAGGCGAGTTGTTGACTTGTTGAATAAGTCAATAGCTTGCTGATCTTCCGCACCAAGGGAAGGCTCTTCTTGGGTTGGAACTTCTTCTTGTTCAAAAAACTTCTTCAATAGTTCATCAGTGCTTGTATCTTCATAGTCAGCATGGTAACAGAGATAAACAATTTCTTTATTCTCGGAGTCTTCATTAATTTGAGTATCGCCTCCAATGACCCAGCCAAAGATAGTTTCGATGGCCACTAAATCTCGATCAGGAGCGTCCTCAATTCTCATGTCGGCGACATCGGTTGGCATATTTGATACCAATGAGAAGGTCTACTCTGCCAGATTTACCTCTGCTAATGTTTTGCCTCGAAGAAAATCTAGTTGGTGGACAGCATCAAGATTTTGAGCTCGGTGTCCGTCACAAATGTGATCAACTACGTGAGCTTGAATCACAAGCTGAGGAGCTGTGGGATTCACTGATGAATTCATATTGACTGTGACAACGCTGTTGCTCGGAGTAGATCCACCACCAAGTCCACCGATATAAATGCTGCTTTTCTGTTTTGTGGTTTTCAGAATATTTGCTAGTCTTGAGGTGATCAGAGACATAGCAGCTCCTGGATCTAAAACTGCTCTTGTACGTTGGACATTACACTTGGATGACACGTCTACCAAAGCTGTTTGAAGGAGTATAGAACCTGGTGAATTGTTCAAAGCTTGTAGAACAGGAGCAACATCATTAACATGCCTAACATTATCATTGGTCTGAACTAAACAGCAGGAGGAGTTGATCGGTGCAACAAGGTATGGTGCTTTCTACCACAATGCTTGCAATTCTTGCGACTATTGAAAGAACCTACTATGTGATCACTTGAAAGGCAGTTATAGCAAAGTCTTTTCTGTCTCACTCCTTCATTCCTTTTGTCGACATTCTGACTGATCAATGTAGGACACTTAAAGGTATAGTGACCTTGTTGACAGTAGTTGCAGGTTGGTAACTTTGCCTCTTGGACATGTAGAACATTTTCATGCTGTTACTTCTCTTTGTATGGCAGCTTCATTTTATTTTGACTCGTCGGTATGGTCGAATTTGTGTCTTCCACGGGACGATCATCTCGGGTTGCGTCTTTTCGTTTAATAATGAAATCGGTGAGCTGTTCAAGAGTTGGAGGGTGGTGTGTACTGGCAATGTGGCTTTTCCATTCTTGTTTGGATAGTCCAGTCATGAGGGGAGACAATATGCCACACACCAATTGTTCAGCAGTGAAGCCTTTAGTGACCAGCAAACCTTCTATATGGCCCTCAATAGTCCTCAAGAATTCACTTAAAGACGTGTTGTCGTCTTTCACGGACTTCATAGCTAACATTTTTGTCAAGTGGTGGTTAAAGATAAGGCGAGGCTGATCAAATTCACGTTTAAGAGCTTCTACTACCTTGGCATAGTTTCTGGATTGAGAAGCTTGCCTAACTATGTCTTTGGCTTCATCTGATTGCATAGCTTCCTCTAAACAGCCAATTTTCTCAAGGTCAGACAGAGCAGTTTCTCGTTCTAACCTTCCTTCATAAATTCCCCAAAATTTGTGCCAATCAATAATCTGTCCAGAAAACTTAGGAAGAGCTAACTTAAGGTGTGTAGTGCGCCTTGGAGGCGAAATAGAAGAAGTAGAAGTAGTAGTAGTTGGTGGCGAAGATATTGAAGAGCCGTCGTCGACACATTCTTCGTCGATTCGGATGCTTATACGTTCGAGTACTTCGTCGAATTTATAGTCTAATGATTTTAGTTCTTCTATGGATGGCATATATACCATGTCTTCTCTGAGAGCTTCAATTTTGGTTTCTTGTTCACTGAGGTCTTTGGTTTTGGCACCGCTAATTTTGGATCTTGCTAGAATTTGTTAGAGTTTGCTTATGATATATTTTCCCTTGCCAAGAATTTTGTAGGTGGACAATTTATCTAAATACAACTTTTGTATGTGACGGTTTTCTGCTAGTTGGGAATCAGTCTCATCTTCCACATCAAAGTCTCTACCTTCTAGTTCAGCAATTCTCTATGCGACAGTTTCGTATTGGTAAACAGCTGTTAGTAAATTGTCATAATGTCTCTGAAGTTCGGATATATCAAGATCATCTAGGGATGTGGTGATACTTTGTATGTATGTATTTGCTCGGGTAACACAAGACTTCTTCGTTCCTCGAAGTTTTCGTAAATCGGATAAGTCATCATTTTCTTGAATAGATTCTTCGAAGGTTGCCATAGCAATAAATTCAAATATGAAATGGATAAATGCCTGAAAGACTATATGGAAAGATCAAAGTAGTAAGTTGTTCTGTTGATTCTGGACTTTGACCACTAGTTTGAAGTATCCGGCTCGAAGGACCAAAAATGATCTCGCTCGCACTGACTACAGCAGTTCGGAAGGGCAGCCCGAGTTGTAAGTTCGGGCCTAGCTGTGTAGCCAGTGAGGGGATCGAAAATGGAGGACTTTGCTGCCCTTGTCGTCTGCCCGGTACAAGGCTCGCTGTCGGGATGGCGACCTTGTGGCAGTAACTTTCGTGGACGTTGGAGTACCGAGTGGAGGATTCGGTCTTAGCTTAGGTCCGAATAATCAGATAGCTAGGGTGGGTAGGTAACTACAACTTCACTGGTTTGATAACTTCAAAAATATAGGAACTATAACTGAGAACTAAAATGAAAGAATACAATACTTATAACAACTGTAGTCATGGGCATAAACCGCGACTGGCCGCGAGCGGTCAGAGAGGCTTTACAGAAATAAAGTGCATGTGTAGTATAGTTTCTTCGGAATGTTCGTTGAGGTTGCGTTAGGCCCGCACAAAAATGTTTCACATAGAGGGCCATATCTCCAATATCCTGGGCCTCTATGCAAGCACAGAAATGAAACTGGTTCAACCATGTTAAGACACTTGACAGTGACACTTTGGCATATATGCAGATTCCATTTCTGGCCTTGGAGCCATTACTGTTGTTGATGAATGCCATATTCAATTTGACTCAACTCACCAACCAGTAAAACAGCGGAGTCCGCGATATATATATATATATATATTTGGCGAGCGAGCGTAGCAGCGAGACACTTACAGGGGTAACACAATTGAAAATCGGGGATGTTTGTTTGTTTATATATATGGACGTACGTATGTCATTTTGTACTTTGACCCTCCGTATTTTTGTGTTCGCTCCGCGTTCGACCCCGTCCCAAACTTCACTAAACAGAATCCTCCCGTTTAGCGACCATTGCCCGTGTCGCCTTAGAAATTGAATTGTTTACGGCTTTGAATTGTTTTGCGGGTGCAGTTAAAACTCAAAAACTTATGGCAGCTCCATTTCTATTCGAGTTAGTGGCGGTGGTAAGTTAATACGCTATCTGTCACAGTTATAAGCCCTACTCAACAGTATTTACTTAAAATTCATTGTCCACTAGACTTACCACGAAGGTAAGTCTTGCGTAGGTATGTTCAGTTGTGTGAAAGTATTGTGCGTTACAACTACTATTAAGAATATCACAAAGAAAATTTTAAATAACGTGATTTGATTTTGTTGCTTCTTTTTTCAATTCAAACTGTTGCGGGAGCGGTTACTATGACATTGAAACCCCTTCACCGCATACGTAATTTAATAACTCTGACTTTATTTTAGTAGCTTGAGTGTTAGTTGTTAAAATCAAATTTAACAATAGTGTAGTTTAAGGCTCGCTCGCCATTTGTGCTCAAGCACACCACTAGTTTATTTATATATATGGACGTACATATGTCATTTTATACTTTGACCCTTCGTATTTTTGTGTTCGCTCCGCATTCGACCCCGTCCCAAACTTCACTAAACAGTATCCACTTATTTAGCAACCATTACCCGTATCACCTTAGAAATTGAATTGTTTACTGCTTTGAATTATTTTGTGTGTGCAGTTAAAACTCTAAAATTTATGGTAGTTCCATTTCTATTCAAGTTAGTTGCTATTTGTCACAGTTATAAGCCCTACTCAACAGCATTTACTGGAAAATTCATTGTCCACTAGACAAACCAGGAAGGTAAGTCTTGCGTAGGTATGTTCAGTTGTGTGAAAGTATTGTGCGTTATAACTACTATTAAGAATACCACAAAGAAAAATTTAAATAACGTGACTTGATTTTGTTGCTTCTTTTTCAATTCAAACAGTTCAGGGGAGTGGTTACTATGGCATTGAATCTCCTTTACCGTATATGCCTAATTTAACAACTTGACTTTATTTTAGTAGTTTGAATAACAATAGTGTAGTTTAAGCCTCGCTCGCCATTTGTGCTCAAGCACACCACTAGTTCAGCGAGCGAGCGAAGCGAGCGAAGCTGACTCTCAGTCGTGTTCAATTGAGATTTCAGATATATATATATATGTATGTATACGTACGTCAAAATATTTCGCCCGCGCTTCTAATTACGTAAGATAGGTAAAGCGTTCACAGTTCCAGTATTTTTCAATTAACTGGCGCGGAGAATCCTGCTGCAACTTTGTTTCAACCAAAAAGTTTATAGCTACTCTCTTCTTGAAACAATTGTGAAGTCTTTGTCAAGTTTCGCTTCTTTGCCACTGCTTTCGAAGTTTATTCAGGTAATTCTGTTAGTTTAGTCTGGGATCAGAGACTTTAGATTCTCTGATGATGGAAAGGGTTACACTGTGCACTACAGTTAGATGTAATTTCTGTCCTATTTTTCTGTAAAAAGAGTCTGTTCGCTCGCCATGCATTTGCGCTATTCGAGCGCACCACTAGTTTATTTATATATATGTACGTACTAGTTTATTTATATATATGGACGTACGTATGTCATTTTGTACTTTGACCCTACGTATTTTTGTTTGCTCGGCGTTCGACCCCGTCCCAAATTGCACTAAACAGAATCCTCTGGTTTATCGATCAGTACCCGTATCACCCTAGAAATTGAATTGTTTACAGTTTTGAATTCTTTTGCGGGTGCAGTTAAAACTTGAAAACTTAAGGGACTTCCATTTCTATTCGAGTTAGTGGCGGTGGTAAGTCAATGCGCTCTTTGTCGTGGTTATAAGCCATGCGCAACAGTATTTACTTGAAAATACATTGTCCACTAGACTACCGCGAAGGTAAGTCTGTGTAGGTGCATGTCCAGTTGTGTCAAAGCATTGTGAGTTACAACCACTACTTAGCTAAAGAATATCACAAAGAAAACTTTTAAATAACGTGTATTGTTTTGTTGTTGTTTTTTTACTTCAATTCAAGCAGTTGCAGAGAGTTGTTACTATGGCACTCCCTTAACCGTGTATGCGAAATTTAAAAACTGGACCTTATTTTCAGTTAGAAGTCAAAATCATTCATATGAAAATAGTATATTGTTTATGCTCGCTCGCCATTTGTGCTCAATCACATCACTAATTAGGTATAGGAATTGTTTTGGTTCTTGCGTGGGCATACGTGTGCACATTTTCTACTACGCACTTGCGCTGGCCGGGTAACCTTCTTAGCAACACTTTGTTTTAGCGACCATTACCCGTATCACCTTAGAAATTGAATTGTTTACCGCTCTGAATTGTTTTGCGGGTGCAGTTAAATCTCAAAAACTTATGGGAGCTCCATTTCTATTCGAGTTAGTGGCGGTGGTAAGTTAATACGCTATTTGTCACAGTTATAAGCCCTACTCAACAGCATTTACTTGAAAATTCATTATCCACTAGACGAACCACGAAGGTAAGTCTTGCGTAGGTATGTTCAGTTGTGTGAAAGTATTGTGCGTTGAATATCACAAAGAAAACTTTAACCCTTTAACTACTGAATTAGGGAAACCAAATAAGCACAAATTTAAGTGTGTCAACTTAAATTATGAATAACACCGACATAAAATATGCTAAGCTAGTATAAATTTAGTATGTTACAAAAGAATGTTTTCTCTTTCAGATTCTACGTCTATGATGTCATCAGGTTGCCATGGTAACGAGATGTTATCACATCTATCGGAAATTATGTGATAAAACTAAATTTAACCATATAGCACAATGCTGCTATAGAATTTATGCTAATTTATAAAGTTATCTGTATAAATTATTCATCACTAAAACACTTTCATACATATAATAATTATTTGATTTCAATTTTGTAGTAATATTACCATTTTTGTTGCCGCAATAATATGATTACAGTTAAAAGTATAGTTTTATAGGAGTAGTTGAAGCAATAGAAAATAAAAAAGATACTGTTGCATTGAAGTGAGATTATACTTTAGAACTTTTTATAGTTTACTCGGGAGTGATAAGCTTCGAAGCACTTTCCAACACACAAATGCACATTACACTTCGGACACCATGTCTTGATTTTTTTATCCTTGTACTTAGTGCCTCTTGACGAACTTTTTTTGTATGCACACACCGTACATCGCTTCAAATTTGAACTTCGGTATATGTAATGTTTACCAGTGAGTCTCGAAAGTATAGTAGTATGTGGACGCCCAGGATGCCTTCGAAGTTCCAGTGCTGTTGTTGTAAGTGAATATGCTAATTCCATACGAAAATCTTTTTGACGCTTGATAGTATCCTTATAGTTGGCCTTGTACAAAACATATGCATTGGTTATAGCATGGTCATGTAAACGCCAAAACACACGTCTCCACCATTTCATTGTTTTTCTTCCCATTGAATAGTAGCACATGGCCTGGTCGGCCAAATCAACTCCACCCATGTGTTTGTTATAATCAACCACAATATTGGGACATGCTACATCCTTCGCTTCTTTTCCAACTCGCCGCCTAATAGTTGCAGTAGAATTAGTAAAACATGTTGACAAACAAAAAACATCTCTATTATCAAACCAACGACAGATAGTGAGATTATCACAATGAAGAAATTTGCAATCTCCACGATTCATTTTTGACAACACATCCAGGTTTTTTGGAAAATGTTTGCGATTCTTACGTACAGTTCCACTGGCTTTAGTCTTGCTATCAAGTAAATCTTGAAATAACTGAGGTGAAGAGTAGAAATTATCAGTATAAACTGTATACCCTTTTCCTAGTAAAGGTGACACCAACTTCATTACCACATCATAACCTTGGCCATGATCAGATTTGGGAGCAGACTTATCAGCACCTGTATATACTTCAAAAGAATAGATGTATCCAGTAATAGCATCACAACACGCCCAAACCTTGATGCCCCATTTAGTAGGTTTTTTTGGTAAATATTGTATAAATGACAGTCGACATTTTGTTCCAATCATACTTTCATCAATTGAAAGCTGTTTATTCGGTGAATATAACTCTTTAGATACTTTCTCTAAACAATTGATTAGTGGGCGTACTTTCCACAACTTGTCACGCTGAGGATCAGAACATGATGGAGCAGTAGTATAGTCAACAACATGAATATAGCGGAGAATTTGTCGAAAACGATCACGAGGCATTACTAGTCGGAACCAAGAATGGCAGTGCATAGGCTCGGTTGACCAATAATCATTTATAGATGGAAGTGATACTATTCCCATAGCAATCACTAAACCTATAAATGCTTTTATTTCTTCTTTCGACACTGGATTCCATGGAGAATTGTCATGATTTAGCTGCCTTTGTTGATTGGCATATCGATTAGTTTCAATCAAAAGCTGGTCATAAAAATCTTCAGATAAAAAAAGATGAAAACAATCCAAAGGCTTGGTAACTCCAACTGCTTGATTTTTTGGGCCAGGTTTATCACCCGAAAACTGGATATCAACTAATTTCTCTGGTTTTTCCTCCCATGTCCATTTACATTGCCTCTTCCCCGACCTCTGCCTCTGCCCCTACCTCTGTCTCTGCCCCGACCTCGGCCTCTTCCCCGACCTCTGCCTCTTCTCTGACCTCTGCCTCTTCCCCGACCTCTGCCTCCACCACTTTGCTCACTTGAAGTCTCAGAATCTGTACAAAAATACAAGAAGAAATATATTGTTTATCAAAAATCCAAAAAAAATACAAAACGAGGAAATTTCACTAAAAAATATATGAATTGATACATATTCTGACTAAGCAGCATCTAAATACTGCGCCCTAAAGTGCTAAAATATGCAATAACATTTAGTGAACGAACTGCAATTTATAGACCATGATCTAAAAGTAGTATTTCTTCCTGCTTATTCAATACTAACCTGTACTATCACTAGAAACTTCATTGAATTCATCTTCTTCAGACTCAGACATCAACAAGGAATCTCTTTCAGCTGGAAGAATGTCCCCAATGCTGTCGAGGAGTAGGTGACTTGCCTCAGCGCTTAGGTATTCTGGAGGTAAAAGCATAGCTGACCCATCACCGGCAAAGCCATCGCCTTCAGCACAATCTCCGTCTTCACTTTCGCCATCTAAATCTGCAGCATCAAGCGAAGACATCATATGATCCTCCATAAATTCGTGGCTGTCTAAAAGGTCGACCACCTCAGCAGTGGTGTAAGTTTTCTCGGCCATAGCTCCGGCACTTCTTGTCACAAACTTACAAAAAAATATTCAAAATAACGCCCATTGCCTGAAGAATTCAATACAATTATTTATATTTTAAAACGCTTTACCAATCGCGCGGTATGACGGGTTAAAGTGACCCACCCATCGGCAGGGTCGAATCGACCCCTAACCGCCGTTAAAGGGTTAATAATGTGACTTGATTTTGTTGCTTTTTTTTCAATTCAAACAGTTGCGGGGAGTGGTTACTATGGCATTGAATCCCCTCTACCGCATACGTAATTTAAAAACTCCGACTTTATTTTAGTAGCTTGAGTGTTAGTTGTTAAAATCAATCATTTAACAATAGTGTAGTTTAAGGCTCGCTCGCCATTTGTACTCAAGCACACCACTAGTTATTGCAGATTAAAATGCCGTGTAAGGCGTTGCTAAGGTCAGGGGGCGTGCCTTGTATCCGTATACTATTACCGCGTGTCTCCGGGTCACTACGGACTAAACTGGTTACAGGCGGATTGAAAGAAGTCGAAAAGGTTTAATACAAGGCTCCTTGAGAAACTATGATGGCGAGAATTGCTTGAGTATGTGGATTATGCAGAATAGTAAGTGAATTAGTTAGCTACAGTTTTTTCCCACTGTTAGTGAAAAGCCCATCAATAATTTCTTAGCAACACTCCGTACATAAGTTCAACCCGCTAGTGTTTCTAGCCTCATAGCATGAGTTCTAGAGCTCGCCAGAGCTTACAAGTGCGTCATAAGCTAGAGCTAACTGGTGCCTATCCATTTCTGCCATAATTTTTTTTTGAAAAAATCGACCCATAAGGCTTTACCTGGAGATACTGAAAAAAATTGTTTGCCGCGTTTAGGAGGATTTTCCCAAAACCGGTCACATATATAGTTTGTGACATCTACGACATTATAGTTTGTGCGCTTAGCAAGTTTTATGTCATTTAGCTAGCAGGATATGTGGTTGTTTTGTGATTATATGATGCTTATACGATAGTTGCTGCGGTTACAGCTATGGGTAAAAAATGTTATTTCCACTAAGTTTCCCTATGGCAAAAGTGATATCACGTTCACAAATAGCCGTGTGTAAAACATCACTTCACACAAAAGAGTAACACAGACATTATGAACTCATTCAATAATTGACTTACGTTTAAATACACCATACAATAGCCACCATAGTGAGATTAGAATGAGACCAATGACACCTAGTACCAATGATGAATAGCCAATATCCTCTCTGTTTCCCTGCCACATCCTGTCACATGAATCTAACATGACATATTATGTAATGATTATTTCTCAGATCTAAGCAATACCAATCCACACCAAGTGGGGAACTTTTTTCTCCAAAAAACACGGCTTCTTAGGCTTTTTAGGCAGAATTACCTTTGAACGTTAGCTGTTTTACTGCTTCAAATATCGAATGTGCAATGCACAATTTATTACACATGTTGGACTATATGAGGAATGCATTTCACTCTCATGCTTGTATTTTCAATCACTTTCAGTTCGTAGTGAGTAGAATGAGATGGAAAATATGAATATATAATATTTAAAATAGACTAGCCAGTGAAGTAGCAAAATCAGTAAGTTCATAAAACAAAATAAACTTTGTACTTTTTACTTGAATAATAGTCATTCTATCAATTGCCAATTTTTATACCAACTAAACTTCAAGAGAACTACAGAATGTGATAAATGTCTCTAAGCAGTTCAAGAAGCTATGTCTATGCACAGATCTTGAGAACATATCACATCATTCAGGTTTAAGCTGTATTTAATAGTATCTGCTGATGTCATTCTTACCACTGGTATAAGGACAATTAAGTTAATACTATACCTTCCTGAGGAGCCACTATTGCAGCTGTAGCAATCCACAATACAGCGTCAATGAGTACAATGATGATACCCAATATCCAAAATACAATGCTGACAATTCCTGTATAACATATGTATTAAAGACTTCAATATATTACCCTCCATCACATAACACTTACTTGTCTTCTCAGACAGTTCATTAAATCTAATGGCAACAACAGCTGCAATGATTAGTAGACCAACAGACGCTGCCCATAGCACAAGTCCGATGACCATGGCAGCAACATTCCCTCTAGTGAGTTTAGCAACATCTATTAAAATGCATAAATGTAATGTTAGCAGAGGCTAAAAAAATAACTTTTAAGAAATATTTGTATTTCTAAAGAATTTAGAATGGTAACAAAATACCAATTGTATATAATTCACTTCTTCTAGCTAAAAAAAGACAAAAAAAATTGGCAAATCAACAAGTCAAAGGGAAACAAAATCTCAACTTTAACATGGACAAACTTCAGCTTTCCTGGCTTTTTTGCAAGACAAATTCAAGACATCATACCCATAATTTTTTTAAGATTGTGACATCATATTATAAACAGCCTAAATAAGAAAGCCATCTACATTCTTGAAACTAATGATGATAGAGTTCATACATTGTTTCGATATCAGATCATACAACGTAATCATAGTTGTAAGAAAAGAAAAAGAAAATGAAGAGTGACAAATAATAGAATAATCATTTTGTATTAATCCATGACTACTTTAGTCTAATAAAATATATAATATTGCAATCCTTCATACCCGGGTACACATATACAGTACATGAAAACTTACTGCTACAACCAACCCTTGATTATACTCACATTTAACTGTGATATTTCCTCGACGGACAAATGTAGAATTATACACTGCACTGTAATCATATTCTAAATTGACTTGCAAGTCTGAGATAGAAATTTTATCATTAACTTGACCACTAACTGGAATAGTGTTATTGAAACTATCTTTGAAAGTTACATTACATGTTCCAAATGATTCAGCTTCACATGTGACAGAAGAAAAACCGGGAGAAAATGTAATCTTCAACTGTTGACCTGACAGTGTATCTGTTACATCTATAAGCGTAACAATTATAATTATTATTGTTATAATACAATAATAATAATAATAAATATTATTATTATTATTATTAATATACAATAATAATAACAACAACAACAACAAGAATAATAAACAATAAATAATAATAATAATATTATTATTATTATTATTATTATTATTATTATTATTATAACAACTAGTGGAGTGCTTGAGCACAATGGCAAGTAAACCTCCTTAGTTAGGCCAAATATAACTATAGTATAGTAATTAATTTTAATTTCTAACACTCCAGCTACTAAAAAAACTGTAGTTTTAAATTATATATATGGCAAAGGAAGCTACAATGCCATAGCAACCACTCCCCTTTCATTCTTTTTAAGCAGTAAATAAATAATGATTTTTTTATGAAAAAAGCTAACGTCTGTCTTCTGTGAGGTAAGCCTAAATTCCTGAATAATTCTATTTGTATCAACAAATCCAAATTTTTTAGCTCACTCTTTTGTAAGTTTCTAGATAATTTAGAAAATTCATTTTTGATAGCCTAACAACAGACCACTAAGTAGTCATGGTGAGTACAAACAATGCTAGATTAGTGAACTAAGGTATGGTTATTCTCTTTATCTGTGATGTAAGAATTTCCATCTCACACTCCTATAGCAGTTGCTATACTTTTTATACATAATTTAAATAACTGTGGTCAGCAAAAAACTAGTGTATATCCAAAATAGTCTCACCACGAGAGCTACATACCTCTCCTCTACATTTCCTGTCAGAAAAGTCATCAACGATTGAAGCTACCACTATACAATTGAGATAGCTCATTATCTGAATCCCAATGAAAGCGTATGAGTTAAAATTTGTTTTGACTAAGCCCATGTTGTGCCTAATTTTCCTGTGCATTATCACAATATATTTATGTGTATTTAATTCACTTGACCTATTGTCACACCGCTTACCTGTCAACTGTGCAATGAGCATGAGCGCATTAGAGAACATTGAGCCTCTTAATAGAGGTAGGGACTACTGGCGAGGTATATAGGTTGTTACAGTTGGCAACTCGGCCTGGAAATTACTATTATGTGGAGTTAAAAGGATCTTTCAGTTTATGAGCCAACAAGAGTTGAAGTTTCTGAATAGTCCAGTCATTATAAGATTTGACCCTAAAATTATTGCTACAAACGGTTTTTTGATGGATTCTGGTACTGTTCCACATCACATTCAACATACTAAACGTCTACCAAAATCTGACCAATAGAAAATTGCTATTTAGGTAGTATTTGTTCATACCCTCATTAATATTCATGAAATGCCATTTGCTGGTCTTATCTTCTGTTGTGTTCAATTTATAGAGATATAATTGAACCACTGGAGACCTTGGTTCCTAAGCTTTAAAATGATATATAGAACGTTACCTTTATGGGAAAGTATAGAGGTTTTAGATGGCCAGGCAGCTTACAAGTCAATAAAGTTATATTCCGCAACTTTTTTTTTTTATCACTTATACTATCAGATTACAGGCTCCTACTACTACCTCATGGCGAATTCTATTGGTTATTGAGAAACAATCTGAATCCCAAACCCTCCCCAAGAATTTTAGAAAAAGTGATTGTTAAAATATTAATAAAATCGAATAGGAATTAAATTAACATAATCATTAACTATACTCATAATATAAATAAAGCAATGATAAAATTATTCCAATTAGCTTACTGTCAATGAAAAACTAGAAAATTTACAGGGTAGCATGCCTATTTTTCTCCTTCAGAAATGCCAAGAATTGCTTGCCGCTTATTTCAAATTTGACATTTATGTGCTTGTATTGTTCAATTCATGGTTGTAATTCTAAAAAAGCAGTGACCTTTCTTCTTAAAGTACTGGCCAACACGTTATGATATTGAAGCTTGGAGTTGTATTTCTTATAAAAATTTAATTAAGCACTTTTCTCAATTGTTTCAAATTTAATCCTGTTTTCCCAATGTGTTTTTGTAACTTTGCGTGCAATTATAAAACTTGAAATTTAATGTTTCACACTTTCTACCTGATTTTACAATTCATCCTTGCTAGAAGCAATATAAATATGTATAAGATGTAGGTTACACCATGTCATGGAGGTTTGTGCGGGATATACACAAGCAAGAGCTAAAGGTCCGAGGATAGCGTAAATCACATACTGACTTAACGAAGGGGTGCAACTGATTGGCTCTAGGCTATAGGAGACACATAAAAACAAATTTTTTCATTGGATGATTAAATTATTCACCTCCTAGGAAGTGGGTATGAAATATATTCTCCTTGAATTGAACATCTGATGGTTTGAATGTATATACCATGGTACAAATTATATATATTATAAGATTTTATTGATGGACGTTATGCTTCCCCTCACACACCCTCCCTCCCAAGCGAAAAAATCATCTCTGAGTGACATTAACTTAATGTATTTCATCCGACACCAGTGAATAAATATCCTAACTTTGATTTCTTAATTTGATTCTTCTCTAGACTATAGTCCTGCAGCATTGTGCTTTTTTATTCCCTGTTTATGAGATAAGAGGAAAGTTAAATGTATTCTCTCACTTTCACAGGCTTATTTTTTTTGTTAAAACAATACAGGATTAAAAATATTTGGTTGCCACTGGGAATCGAACCCAGGACCATTGCTTAAGCACAAGTGCTCTAATAAAATGGTCCTGGGTTCGATTCCCAGTGGCGACCAAATATTTTTAATTCTGTATTGTTAAAAAAAGCCTGTGATAGTCAGAGAATACATCTAATGAGTAAAAGATGGTTGAAAAAGAAATTGTGAAGAGGAAAGTTGCTAGTATTGGGCAAGCCATACTTTAAGCAGTTATGTCATGTGCTGTCCTTCTCTATGGCAAATTAGTATTACTTGCAGACACATCATTTGTATTGCTCAAAGTTAGTATAGCTACTCATTGTGTAATGGGTTTTGTTCCTCATACAGAGAAGTACAGCTATTAAAGGAAAATATTTCTGATTGCTGGCTTCAATATTGCTAGGAGAAGATAACAATGTTAAGGACTCAACATTGCTGTTGCAGCTGGCGATAGTGATAATATTATTATTTATAATTGCAAATACCAATACAGACTACAACAGTCTTTGTTTTTGCTCAGACTCTAAGGTTAAAGATACAAAAGTACAATATCAACTGACAATTTGTGTTTTTCAACTGTTCTTTGTTCATGCCTTCACAGTTGGTAAGAAGGCAATATTCCAAAACCTTGTCAAAAATTATCAAATATTATCGCAATGTTCAATCATTATAATGCACTACAGCATGCTCATAGAAGGCTAAGCTTACTAAAAGTCTACCAAAATCTGACCAATAGAAATGTGTAATTTAGGTAGTATCTGTTCACAAGCTCATTAATATTCATGAGATGTTATTTGCTGGCTATAACTTCAGTCTATTTCACTTTTACCTGAAATTACTGGTACCATCAAATTTCTTCGCTTATAACCTTTTATTTGATTGATATAAATATGCCAAGTAATATAGAATCCTCCAGTGAAAGTCAATTTAGTCATTCTTAGTCATTATCTGTCTGCCTGTTGTACACATATGGATCTTGCAGCTAACAGCCACCACAGACAGTATGACAGGGTAAACATAATGCCTACAACTACATCTCAGTGGAAATAGTCATTTTTTCTTCAGCCACAATTTGTGACATCCATGCCACCTTCCTGTTCAACCCAGGCTATCAACTGGTAGTAGAATCTAAGGCAGTGATATTAGGTGAATGCTGCAGTAGGAGGAAGACGTTTCAATGTAACAATTGACTTTGTTGAACGTGATGTGGAACAGTACCAAAATCCATCAAAAAACCATTTGTAGCAATTATTTCAAGGTTAAGCTGTTTTTATGCTTAAAATGACTGGACTAGAAGTCAGATTCTAAAAGAGTTAGAATTACTCGACTTTGCTGAATATGATTAAATAGCAAGTGTTTAGTGATGAACAAAATTGGTCAATTTGTCAGATAGAATTGTGTAGCCTTTATTGGGGCTATAAGATATAGAAGCGCTACAATAGAAGAGCAACAAACTACAACTACTCAGTTAGAGGACTCAATCTGGATGATCCAAACCAAGATGGAATTCAGAAAATTCATGGCAATTCATGAGCAGAAGGGTGTTTGAGAAGCAGATACAAAAGGAGAAGTAAGGGGACCGATTTGTAGATCAAGAGATAGTAACACAATAGAGAAGCCACATTTGGAAAAGAAAATTGAATTATTGTCTACCAATTAAAGTCAGTAAAGATTTTTTGGAGTCCTTGTATTAGTGAACCATCCAATAATGCTCTTACCACCAAGCATTGTAGTGGTAACAATAACGATCTAGAAATCCAGTCTGTATCAGTGAAACTTCTGCTGGGGCTGAGAGTGTAACTGATGATATGATGAAGATAGCACAATTCAATGCCAGGAATACAATGAAGATCTTCAACCTTTATTGGCCAACATAAGGGAAGGTGTTTTGTAATTTACCCTCAGTGCACATGTGCGAGAATGTTATAGTAGTAGTCATCCTATCTGTTTGTCCATTTGTCTGTCTGTCTGTCTGTCTGTCTGTCTGTTTGTCTGTCTGTCTGTCTGTCTGTTTGTCTGTCTGTCTGTCTATCTGTCTGTCATGCTCTGATTATAGAGACCACCGATAATTAACTGTTGATTTAGGTATGAACTTACTCAGAACGAAGTAGCCTTTCATTGTGCTACTTTTTTGAATTTCAGGCTAATTATTGAGGAAACTAACCTTTCAGCTCCGTGCAGGCACCAGCTTTTATTGGTAATGCCCCCTTGCGTAATGTCATAATCACGTGTGCAAATGCTTTTTTGCAGCCTGCGGTGTAGTATGCTTTATGCTCAGGGAAGTTAACGGTGTTGAAAGAAGTGAAATTTCACATTGAAAGAGAGTATACCAGTGAGTGTTTTTTACCAGTTTAGCTTCTTCTCTTATGAAGACAACGTTCCATGTTCATTGCTCGAGCTATATTGATGCCTTATTAAAATAGCTAACAGATCGCTTGTTCTTTTGGTGTGAGATTGTAATGTAATAGCTAGGTAGTGTTTAGTAGCATTGAGGGTTCGCACTTTTGGTGCTTCATATTATACTTGAGTCATCATCATCCTGAATCATGAAGAATATAGTGGTCCCATTGGCCATGAAGTCCATTCTGTTTGAGAAAGCTGCATGGCAGACAATTTACAGGTAACTTTGCTTGAATGGTTATAGAGAAATAATTCTGGTGAAAAAGAAAGTGTGGAGATGTAGAGAAATATTGTCGCTCTGGTCTTGAGTGTGTCAAACAGTAGATTAGGATGAACAGTAAATCCTCTCTTATCTCCTATCCCGTGTCAGAGGACCATTCCATAGAATGAGTATTAACATTGTGCAACTACCAATAACTCAGGATGGAAACCGATACCTTCTGGTCAGTGTGGATTACATCATTAAGAGAGTGAGGACATTTCCTATTCAGAACTAAAAAGACTGTTGCTTGTCTGTTATTTATTGGTACAAGTTGTAAACATAAAGCTCCAGAGTTATTATATCATATCGTTGTGCTAACTTTAATAGTGATCCACTGAATGAAGTCTTCCAGCTACTTAATGTCAAGAAGGTGAATACTTCAGGACATCATCCTCAGAGTGATTCATTGGTAGTAAAGATGAACAGTACAATTATTGTAAAGTCATTTAAAGTTACTGAAAAGTCTAGACAAGATTGGGAAAAACACTTACTTTTTTTATTAGCCCATAGTTTTGAAATCCATAATTTAACTCATGAAAGTCTTTCTACCTAATGTACGGCAGAGACCCTAATTTTCCAAAATCAGATATACGATCTCAGCTTCCTTCTCTGCACATCGTGGATTGTGATGATTATAGCCGCTTGTCTTACAAATATGTGGGGTGTAGCGAAAGAATGCTTAAAAGTAGATCATTACATGTGTGAGTGTGTGTTAGGTGTCAAGGACGTACATTACTCGGCAGGAGAAATTACAATAACATACTTGATTGATTGTATCAGTCATAATTTAAACTTTGTATAATGCACAACTGCATATTGATGAAAATAATTTCTGATTCCCTTTTTTGAGTTAACAGTAGTTTCTTGGTTACTAGCTAGAAACTACTGGGGAGATACTTAGGCTGTTATATATGTGACCGGTTTTGGGAAAATCGGCCTAAACGCGGCATCTAAAGTGTGGGTGGGCAGATCGCTGGCACTAGAGATAGGACAAGCTCGACCGATTTGGACAACTCGAACTCAACTAGCGAAAGTAACAAAGGTAGGCACCAAAGCTCAACGACAAATATTTACTCGAGGAACTCTAGCGAACGCTGCCACCAGAGTTCTCCCAGGTATCTAGTCCCCCCTTGAAGTATGAATTCAAGTCGGGTTTACTAACGATATGGGGAACTGATGATACGCATGCATGTCCTGGCTTATATGTCAGAAGACACGCATGCGTACAAATAATGTGGGGGTGTGGTCACGGAACATCCGGACACAAAATAAGCACAACAACATGACAGCATGGCATACACTAAAGATTACAAGCACACACACAGTGATTCACTATACTAATAAATAATTACACACACAACTACACAACATCAATGTTCATGGATTCCTCTTCTCTTTGTTCTTCTTTAACTCTTTCTCGGTCTCTCTGTTCTCTCTCTCCTCTCCGCCCACATAAAGTTTTCTAATTTATTCTACCAGTAGGCTGCACGGGGCCTTGGGATGCCATCTTCCTAATGTGGAAGCTGTAGCTCAAGCCGTCTTCGCCCTACACTACAACACTTCAGTATTTTTGCTAAACTTATTATTGCTGATTTCAAAAAAAACGCCGGGTAAAGGCATTGCTAAGGTCAGGGGGCGTGCCTTGTGTCCGTATACTATCTGCGTGTCTCCGGGACACTATGGAATAAACCGGTTACAGGCGGATTGAAAGAAGTCTAAAAGGTTTAATGCAGGGCTCCTTAAGAAACTATGGTGGCGAGAATTGCGTGAGTACGTGAAATATGTAGAATAGTAAGTGAATTTGTTAGCTACAGTTTTTTCCCTGCTGTTAGTGAAAAGCCCGCCAATAATTTCTTAGCAACTCTCCGTACAAGAGTCCAACCGGCTAGTGTTTCTAGCCTCCTAGTGTGAGTTCTAGAGCACGCCAGAGCTTACACAACAGCGTCATAAGCTAGAGCTAACTGGTGTCTATCCATTTCTGCCATAAAAATTTTTTCGAAAAAAATCGACCCATAAGGCTTTACCCGGGGATACTGAAAAAAATTGTTTGCCGCGTTTAGGCCGATTTTCCCAAAACCAATCACATATGTACATCTGTATACATATAGATCCATATAATTATTACATGCACATTGTATGTATACATAGAAAACTTATATATTATCATAGATATAAACAATGATTATCACACATTTTTTCCATTACAATATTTGATTCATCATTTTTTTAACTGTAGCTATTAGCCAGTCAAATATTTCATTTGTATTGTATTTTGCAATGGGTACACACTATCACTGGACCATCATTTCCCAACATTCTATTTTAGTACTGAAGTAAAAATAGTCATATGATATGCCACTTACTTATAGCCTCTGACATGAATGGTACACCTCTCACACTTTGTTGTCCTTTGATGATCGCTGACTTCTACAAAGTAACTACCATTTGTTTGAGATACTTCAAATGTCACACGACATTTCTCTCCTGAACAATCTTTCATCATAATGCTATCAATAATTGATCCAGTGGCATTTTTTAATATAGCTTCATATGTTAATGATATTCCTGAACATGGGTATACCTGTTAGTTTAACAAAATAGAGATGTAAATGCTGGCGTGTGGAACAATGTAAGAGAGCAAAACACTTTATGAAAGTGGAATTATTGCGGCAAAAGTGAGGTGAATAAAAATGAAGTTATTATTAAGATAGCAAAATTATAACAAAAAATATAATTCAGCAAGTGCTCTATAATTATTATATCAAGTTAAATTGAACTCACTTCAGACTGATTGAAATACCAATGGTACAAACCTTCAGCATTAATGTCTTAGGTGTAGTATCAATATATTATCGATATGTAGCTCATACAAGCTGATATGTGACTCATGCAAGTCTAAACATAGCTCTCAGTAGACATAATTGTTGTCTTTAAAAGAACACATGCAAGAGACAATCACCTACCAGGTAGTTTTAATGGGGAACTCCAACAGGTAAACCACTGAAACTATGAAGCAAAACTAATACGGGCAGGAGCAAGAACCTACTTATTCATGCGACTATGTGTGACAATAAAGTGCGTTACCAACAATCGCTTACAATCATCAGCGGAATAGGAAGCAAGATAGAATTGGTGTGGCCATTACAACTATACTCACTTATCCATGCCCACTCATGTATTAAAGTAATGAGTTTAACCAACAATGCAAAGACCATCGCTGAACAACGTTGGTGTTTCCAGAAGATCGCTTTGGAAAAGTAAACAAAGGATCGGGCTGCTTCGGGGTTTCCTAAAAATCTTCCAAAAGGCTCAATATTAGCTATTTAATCCCGGCAGAAGTCATTTGGACTGCTAGATTTTGACCACTCGATTTTGACTGTTCGATTTCAATTGCCCAAATACGACATCGACCACAATGACGAGAGATCAAGAACAAGTTAAGAGCAGAAAAATTAATTGACACCCCCCCTTTTTTGTTAAAATATTGGTGCGGCCATGGCCACATGGTCGCACCATTCTAACGCCCCTATAAATAGTTGTTTATGAAAAAAAGTCGATACGAAAATCTGTCACAGTAAAGTGACTCAAGATTGCAACATTTTGTTGCTTGTTCAGTCTTCCGGAAGCTGCCATTTTCGAGATCCGCTTTTTGTAGTATGACAAAATGGCTGACCGGTATACTGAGTACCGTGACCATTTTGTACAAGTGCGCTGAGACCAATAATAAACCAATCCATATAATATGTGTTGTACTACAAGTATGTACAAGTTCAATTATCTGCATTTTGGGTCCTCAGACGACTAAAATGTCTATATAACTGAACATCATAGCAATTATAGTGCAGAATACTGAACGAGGGTGTGTGGCAATACAGTTATATGTGCTAATATTGAACTTGGGTGTTCCTATAATCATAAAACTTGCACTGTAAACCAAAAGGTGTGTAGTTCACACCAAATTAAGCGTGAATCACTTGTAACAATAGTCACACCAAAATATGGTGTGATGCGCACACCTCATCGTTTGGGTGTGAAGTACACACCAAATTTAACGTGAATTCTCACCACAATCACTATGAACTCATACTTACATTAATGCTGAATTATTTTAAGTTACATTGATTCTAGTAATACTTATCAACATTTTTTTTCCAAAAAGAGATTGGTGTAATCCCAGATCTCATTAATCAGACGACTAAAATCTTACTCAACTCTCTTATCTAGCACACAAGTGTACAAAACATTTATAAGGTAGATTACAATGATAATAGCATTGGTTTTTGCCTGCACATGAATATAATTAATGTTCGGTAAAGGGTCCATGCTATTCCATTGAGTGTGAATTTCACACTAAGTGTGCATTCACACTAGGAAGAAAGTGTGAAGGACACACTATGCATAGGTGGTGGGCATTCACACCCCCAGTTTGGTGTGAATTTGGTGGGTTTTCACGCTATAATTTTTACAGTGTGCTCTCTCTCTGCATACACATGTAGTAAAAATTTTAATTACTTGCCAAAGATATTGATGACAATGGATGAAAAATGAACAATTTACAACTTACAAGTCTCGGCCATTCAGCTTGTACTTCAATAACTGAATCTCCAATGAGGGAAGTAACCGAAACCATAGGTGTTTCCGGAGCTAAAAAATGAGAGGTAAAAATATAAAATTCAAGATTATGTGTTGAAATTTCATAGTGAAATGCACTCTTAATGTGCAGTGTGGCATGCGGGCAATGATAAAATAGTGTAGCTAACATACTGTCAAGTAATGCGAAGACTTATTGATAGCACATCATATAAAGCCTATATGTTTAGGGATGTAGCTAACTTAAAACTTACACGAACAGGTATATCATTTATAATTTATTAACTTGGAGGAGTAAGCAAGGTATACTCTACTACATGTGTGTATTAGATAAACAATAACAATGCAGAATTTTTAGAATGTCGCTAGTAATGAATCAGCACAGTATCCAGCAGAAATACTTGAACATAAACTAACCTGTAAGTCCTTAAAGCTGGCATTAAAATACCTCCTACGCCTGCATTTCAGTATCATTTAAACACATCTAAATGTCAGCTGCATGTGCTCTCTGCAATTCGCTCTCTAAATAATAGGGTGAGCGAAGTGAGACGCTTACTAACAAGTCTCAATTGACTCTAATTAGTTATTGTCAACAAATATCTCAAAACTTTGTTTATGTTCAAGTACTTCTCTAAATGCATACAGTTGTGCCTGAATAACATGACCTAAGTGCTTACTCCATGTGTGACGTAATACTTATTGCATGAGTGAACGTATAATATGGAGAGATATTTTAAAAGTATGCCTAAGTACTTTCATAATGTGAAGGTGAATAAAAATACAAGGATTACAGTGAAATGTCACTTCAATATTGCATGATTAGAATATTATTGCTCATTGTACTCCGAATATTGTAAAAAATAAATTATTATCGTAGAAATTATGCAGTATTCCATATGGGATAATATTAATTACTGGCATGATGCAAAACACTCAAGAAGCATAACCAATGTACATTTCCTGCTCACATTCTAATGTCAAACATTGATGCAATTAAGCTAAACCAGAAAAATGTCAATATTTATTAATAGAACATTGTTTGCATGAACAAATCTGACTACAAAAAATCATTAAATACAAGAAGAGAGAGAGCTAAAACAGGAATTGGATAAATGCATGAAAAGTTTCAGACAAGTATTAAATTGAAACTATTCTATGGCATCGAAGATTACAGTGTGATTGCTATTATAGCCTGAAATCATCAAATGTAAATGTTGTTACTAGCGCTACTATTAACTAAAAACACCTTACCATAATATATAACATCACTGTTAAACAAACTGGATCCACATTGTAGTGATGTGCATTGTAAGTCCGAAGTAAATCTCACCACTGAAGTAAAATTTAGATTGCTATTGGTACTAGATATACTGCTAATGTTGAATCTATTAGAATCTCCAAACACAGCTTCCAGTCTACCCATGTTATATGCATACTGGGTCTCTGTACTTTCATTGAATCTCCATTCCAATACATTATTAGCCGTATTTACGGAGCAGCCGTCAACTTGTATATGTAAAGGAATATTTGTCCCTCTGCATACAAAAATATTATCTGCCAAATTGGTAGTTTGCATTATCTCGTAGTAGTTTTCATCTATATAATACAAAATCAGATATCAATTACAATAACTGTTTAAAATATTTTTTGAACTGACGATCAAAAATTGATGAATTCGATTGATAATTTAGTATATAAAATGTAAATATAACTCATTATTATTTCATAACAGAATTCCTGAGATTAAAAACAAACTCTTCAAAGATTTAACATCATTATGATTAGAATTTATAATTTAGATCTGTAAGAACTTATTGTTGATAGAGTACCAAATCATTACTGAAAAGTCGTCATTTTCATTACACAGTTACATGAACCAATACCAAGCCACAAATACATACATTAGTATATTATATTTATATCAGTATTTAGCTTAAATTTGTACGCTCCTGATGTCTTGCATTGTAATGATGCTTGCTAGACAATGTACATAGTGTTATTGTTCAACCTAAAGCCTGAGAGTGAAATATCTAGCCATATCACTCTGATGAGTGTAAAAAGTGGTTTATTCCACACTAGATATCTTCACTGAAGTAGTTTTTTTTTTTGTAACTCATGGTGTAAAGTTGGCAATGAAAACTCACTAGGGGCTCCCACAACCCAAGCTGATATTATAGCAGCAGGCTCCACTAGAGTAAAGGTAGCTGTAAAAACCCAGAAAACTTGTAAGCCAGGCCTGGTTGCTATAACTACTGGACAATAAGCTTGCCAATACAGCCATGAGATAACCCTATGTGATATCATGAGTTATTTCAAGGGGTCACATACCTAAAAATATCATTGTGAAGATATCTAGGGTGGAATAAATAAATATAAATATATATATAATATACATATATATATATATATATATATATATATATATGTTTGGAACTATGTATTCCATTGTTGCACTTTGACCCTGGTGTTTTATGTCAGTTCGGCAGTCAACCCCATACAAAACTTAACTAAACAGAATTCTCTGGTTACTGATCATTACCCACATCATCTTAAAAATTAAATTGTATATTTTTTTTTTTTGGGGGGGGGGG
>WLWD01004160.1_pt1 | contig 24005 bp, 12 predicted proteins | sample 6712731 | NCBI WGS metagenome assembly WLWD01 (sample SAMN12718690, study PRJNA576275) | sponge metagenome | isolation source: marine sponge | host: Mycale hentscheli | place: New Zealand: South Island, Marlborough, Capsize Point | collected 2014-11-01 | reverse complement strand
ACTGTGACAAAGAGAAAGGTCCAAGGTTTGGAGAGTAGTCAAGGATGTATAGCAAAGCCGGCTTCTCCTAAGATTCAGATCTTGTAAACCATCTTCTTTATCTGGGACTAATGATGAGGCACCCTTGTGTCCACAGTTCCTATTAGGGTTGTGATAATTGCTTTAATAATGGTCATCACAATTGTTCGTACTATGTTGACTTATCCATTGGATATTATACATGATTAATTCATCAAATTTTAGCCTTATCTGTTTCAATATCATAGAAAATTTTGAAACATTTATTTATAATAATAATAATAGTAGCTAATTATTATTATTATTATAGCATGGCGGAAGTCTAAATGTTGCGTATTATTATTATTATTATTATTAGTGTGCTTAGATTGAAAGCTTGTATCAGAAATATCTTCACAGCGTACTTATTATGTGTACTTTTTGGTTAAAGAACAGGTACTTTATTTGATTATGATTCGGTGACTCAGGGATTCTACAAACAAAGCCACTCCATGCTCTATAGAATGTGGTTGGTCCAGTCTTGTAAGGTTTTGTTGACTTATCCAGCCTACCAACAGGTGCAAGTCTTTTGGTAGTGGCGGGTGTAGTGACCTAGTGGTTGTTCTTGGGGAGTCCACAACACCACATCTCATCTGTCTCTGTTTAAATTCAACAGGAGGATGTGGTGTGGGAGTGAGTGTGGGGCCAAGAAACTAGGTGGGAATGGACATGCTTTTGTGAATCACTTTAGTAAGGAAATTATGTTACTGCACAATGATGATCTTATATTCAAACTATACTACCAGGGAAATGTTGATATTGCAGGCCTTGTGTTTTTCACTGTCCCATTAAGTTGGACTGGTAAAGTGTGTTTTTTTCTCTCCATATAGATCTATACTAAGTTCTTGAATCAAACAGTCATATATACCACATTGCCTTTTAGCTTTAAATGATTTTCACATCTTGCAATTTTGTTTTATCTAAGTCTTACCTGATGCATGTATTGACGTGTCAACTCTCAACTTGATCTTACCCTCAACTACACCATCCACAACTAAACACCACACAACTGCTCTAATTTTTGTACATCCTCACACTAGTTTTTGACCTGTCAGTGATTTTTTTTTTTTTTGCTCTGTCCTTCAGCTTGCAGCCATTTTATTCTCCATCTACTTTCTTTCTTTCTTCCCTCATAACAACTATAGAATTCTATAGAATTTTTTTTTTCAACTCAAACCCGCAAAACACTTGGTGAATATAATGTAATTATTTTCCTATAGCTCCTGTGGTAGTGTGCTCATAGTATAGTATAGTAGCATACTTATAGGGCACCAATCAGTTGATCCATTATTATTTTTGTCAGTCTTGAGTTTGCACTCAGTATATCTGTTGGTGACCTTTCATCAATAATGTTTTTTTTTTTCCTTCCAAGAATCAAAACAACAATGATGGTATAAACAGACATAAGTTGTGCAAGATTGTCCATTTCATATCGTGAATTGAATGTGTTAGCTACTTACACTAAAGGCAAGCCTGATCTGCTGGTCTTAGTCAACTATTACTTGGATGTGTGTGTGTGTGTGCAGAAAGGTAATGGTTCTTTATATGCATTGACGGCCAGTTACTCAAGTGGAAAATGTCAACATTGTTCTGATGGATCACTCCATGTTGATGCTGAACACAACAGATCAACTGCCTACAAACATCAGGAGCACTCTCTAAACACGGAGGCATATAGGTAATCTTAACCTAGAACTAACTAGCCATCTCACTCATTGACTCAAAATTGTACTCTCCAGATCGAATCTCCCTGCACAGTGCTTGTAATTGTTAACAACAACTTCTGACAGTATAACACCAGCTTTTTTTAACAGCTGAAACCATGGAAGTCAATTGTCCCCTCCCCCTTCCTTTCCCAGTTAAATCAACCACACACGCACAACACACACACACACATACACACACACAGTACTAAGTAGTGGATGAATTGTACACATAAAAAGGGTAAGAGAATACTCAGAGGTGAAGACGTCAGAAATTTCACTGGTGCTTTTATTAGGTTCCTCCTCTAATTAGTGTCATGATCTATTTTGCTCCTTGGGACTCACCACAGTGTCCAGGCAATGCTAAGTGTTGAGCTCTTGATCACTTGATCACATGGGAAATAGAGGTGACACTCCCCATTCTGTCAGTCAGTCATTCTCACTCTCAGACAATCGCTTCTTTCCCTTCTGCATTTGGAATGCCACATTGTTGTTGTTGTTGTTGTTTTTGAAAGGTTATGTGAACATGAGTGGTCAATTTGATGTCCCATTTTAATTGTACCATAACAACATGATAAATTGAATCTTCAGTACTAAACCATTCTTTTGTGGTAGAGCGCATGATAAATGATGACTGTTGGGGCACAGGCCTCACTGGATTAGCTAGCTTAACTCATACAATTTTGTTTACTTGTGCAAAGGCCCAATTCAATGTATATCAGAATGGTCTAGAAGTATCCTAGAGCTGTTTAACAATGATACTTCTATTCAATGTGCTGTTGAGAAGGCAAGTACACTAGCACTTTAGCGTGGTTTTAATAAGCGAGATCACTTCAGCAGAATGTGTGCTGCAAAACTACGCCTGGTCTTCAAGAAACTGGAAGCGAGAAAGTATAGAAAGATGGACTAATTAAGTAGACAACACATATTTATATAATTATAGAGACAACGTTATTAAGCTTCAGCACAATTTATTCATGTTTTTTAAAAGTTTTACGTGGTAATATAATTCATAACAAAAATGTAAATGTTTTATCTTTGTTAAGAATTATATAACTTCATTGAAGACATTGTGTCCACTGACTCTACACCCACTGTGTGTATTACTTGTGTTTGTATGTGAATTGGTTGGCTACTTAAGTTATCAGAGAACCTGCAATCCAACTCACCAGTAGCTTCTTTGCTTCACTGGAATACTTTGGGAGGTATCTTGATTGAGGAATCTTTATCAACCACAAGTATGCTTTGATATAATAATTAAATTTGGCTTCAGTACCTTGAAATGTGCCCACCTGTAATCAAACTGAACTGCACAACCTGATTTGGTAAAAAGCTCCCAGGTTGCGCAAATTCTCATGGAATCGATTGGGTAGGGAAGACTGTTGGTTTTGTGTAATACTGGATAACATCCTTGTACATCAACTGCACACACATGACCTCAGGACCGATGGAGAGTCCCTTTCATACCATCAGATTGCTAGGGACTTACCATTGGATTGATGAAACAGACAATGCCATACCAACCAGTTGTATAATACACTCAGATAATGCAATAATAACAGATAAACTCAATAAACTCACATCGACACTGTGGAGTTATCCAGTAATTGGCAGGGTCACTAGCCTGTTTGATATGTTATATGATTTAGTATTTAGCATTTACCAAATGTGTGGTAGTTAGTGAGCTAGACAAGCTAACTTTGACACAATATATGGTACCCACTGTTGTAGCATGCTATTCCCTGTGTTCAAACCATTACAAAGTCATTTGACTTTAGAATTAGTTCACGTCCAATACTTTTTACAGTCATTGGAGATTTAGTAGCTATTTATTATCAGAAACCAAATTATATATACCTGGTTCATTAAATTGACTCTTGACTATTGTAAAACAACAACTAATTTTTTTGGTATGTATATACAATGAACCGTGATGAATAAATTTACCTGGACATAAAAATAACATCTCCAATAATAATATCTCCTTTGTACTACAACCAGTGGACAACATTTTGTAAGTATCACAAAATAAGAACCACTTACTCTTCACTGAAGAAAAGACACTCTAACACACTTTGAACACTGTACTGGGGATACTGATTGACTGCTTCTGAAGGTGCCGGTTCACTTTGAAGGAGGGGTGAATCCGTGTTCGGTTGAGGTGTGCAAATAGGTGACCTTTCATTGGATGATGTGTTGTATGCCTACACTAGTCACACTCAATGGATTTGCTCTCTGTAGGCTCTTGACAAATAAACTAATAGAAAGCAGGTCAATAGAAAGCAGGTCAATAGAAAGCAGGTCAATAGAAAAGGTCGCTCATGGACGAAAGAAAGTCTGTCAGAATGAGAAATACATTATTATTGTATGATTGAAACATGTTGCCAAATGAACTTAAGGAATTCTTACTATTGAATAAAGTTTAGAACAAGTTAATAACTATTAAGCAATTCTGTCATTGTCAGCTAAAACACTCAATTTATGTGTTATGTAAAATTTATTGACTGTGTAACCAAGCTTAACTTAGCTAGCTTTTATATGAGGATAACAATGTGGTAATCTATACAACATGATAGGGTGCTTATGGAATTACATATCATTTGTGCACCAATATTTTTTTGAGACTGTTATGAAGCAGGGTGGGGCACTAATAAGAATATATTATCTGCTATCCTACTAGAGGTGTACTATTTCGATACAAGGAACTTGTTCATAATATGAGACTAATTGGAGCTAGTTTAGTGCTGTCCTTTATCTATGATGATCAGGTTAGCATCTCTCAGATTATTGTTCTTCCAAACTGATGTTTCTTGAGCCAAGCCATTGGCCTAACTGTGCCACACCCTAAAAGCCTGGAAAGTGCTTTAATAGTAATAAGATTGTGAAGATCAACAGTATTGATTGAAATGTAATCTGAGGTTTAAGGTCTTTTTGATCATCTCAAGGATGGTCCTATGGTTCCCAGCAATAAAATTTTATTTGTGTAAGTCTTGTGTTCAACAGGTTGCTCATTCAGGAAATTTATTTTAAAGGACCAGATTCAGGAAATTAATTTTAAAGGACCAACTTTGTTCTGGAATGGAAAAATTGAATGATAGGTTTTTTACATCATATACATAGATCTGTTATTCTGTGCAGGTCAACTTCCAAACCATAATAATAATAATTTGAAAATTCTTCTGTGACTAGGTATAGACATTAGTTCCATATTTTTTTTTGTATTTCACTAGTCATAAAATATTTCATAAAATACACAGACGCTTCAACCATTTTACAATGGTCATCATCAGTGTGTGGATCATAATAAAGTCAAAATAGTGTCCTGAGGATTGGGTGAAACATTTGTGTATTTTATGAATTATTTTATGACTAGTGAAATACAAAACATAATAATAATAATAAAACAAAGACAAACAAACGATTTCTGGGTAGTTGTCATTGTGATGGTTAGACTTGCACTTGTCAGGCAATAACAGAGAGTATCCTTGTGTGAGTACGAGATAGTTTCTTGTCCAACAGGATCTATGACACTACTAGTTAATGGTGCATGGCCAAGTGTGGAGACAAGCTAAGTGAGGTAATGCAACAACTATTTGTTGGTGTAGTTGTGGGAAATCACACTCACTTATTCCACAATGTCACCAGTTGGGAATTTACATGCAATTGGCCCACATGAGGGAATCAAACTTGACCACACAACACAGGACTGCATATTTCAGGTATGCTACTCTGAAATGAGTTGAGTGATAGTCAGTGGATGTGTTTTAATCAGGATGTGACTGACCGATAGGATATGGTTTTGTGTTTGTAACTGTAGTAGGCAAGATATTGATATTATATGATCTAATATTTCCAATGTGGTTGTACATTGACTCTATACTATCATAGGTATGAGTTACTAGGTAATGAAAAGCTACCTGACAGACTAGTTTATTTCTGTGCTTGATTTTCTGTACCTGAAGAGGGGAATACTCATTAACCCCTGTAATTATGATAGCTCAACTGACAATAATGATAGATACCAACAACAAAGTGATGATTATTTCATAAAATCCATTTTTACTACGCAAAATATTTGGCTATAAAGTAATATTTGTTTAACTTTCATAGCATCTGTAAAAATGGTTCAAATGTTTCAGCTCCATGGAGCCTTCATCAGTGACTTTTAAAAAGTGGTAAAAAAAATGCATCGACTTGGTGCTAAAACTATTAATCTTTATTTTCTTACTATATAAAATTCACTGATGAAGGCTCCACTGAGCCAAAACTTTTTAATTACAGAGGCTATAGAAGTTCAAATAAATATTATTTAGTAGCTAAAGTAAAGATTATTGTCAAAGCAACTGTATAACAATGGTGATTGCAACATACTAAATAATAATAATAATAATAAGAATAATAGTAAAAATAATAGTAATTATTATTAACTCTCAGTGTGCATGTGTGAGAGGGTTATAGTGGTTGTCCTGTCTGTCACGCTCTGATTTTGAAGATTACTGACAATTAACCGCTGATTTAGGTGGTGTTAATTTCCTCAGAACGAAGATTTAAGATGATTTTTTTTTTTAATTAGAGAAGTTAACCGAGTGCTAGAAGTGGAGTTTTGTGTTGAAATATATACCAGTGAGTGCTTCTGGCCAGTTTAGCTTCTTCTCTTATGAAGTCAGCGTTTACATGTTCCATTTTAATTACTTGAGCTACATTGATACCTGATTAGAATAGCCAATAAATTATTCTTTTTGTCTGAGACCATTTTGTAATAGCTAGCTAATGTATAGTAGCGCTGAGGGTTCACACCTTTGGTGCTCTATTATTATTATTATTATTATTGGCGGAGTGTGAACTGCTATCAGTGCTGTAGTAATACAATACAGTAGTCAGATAGTCAGTGATGAAATGCTATGAAATAGTAAAGTCTATGACTACTTGATAAAGATGTCTGGCTGTTTTATTTCAATACTGGTGAAGCTTACAGAGCAACTTACAAAATATTGGTGCAACTTTTGGTAAAGACTTTTCATGATTTTTACCATGTCATTTATTAAAAGGAGAATGACCACAGAACACTGCTATGAATTACTAATGAAGGGAGAAGCTATAGAATTGGTAAAGGATTTACTCAGTGTGATTATGAAGACTACAAGTAAAAACATTTTTTACATGATAAGCTCTCTATTGATTAGCTTACTACTTCAAAGCTTATTTTACTACTATTAATGCAAACAAACGAAGAAAAAAAAATGAACCAGTACTTCTGGTGTGAGATGTGTCTGGACCATTTAGTTAGCTCATCAGTTGTGGTTAAGTATACCCGCCCAGTCATAATTATTAAAGGATCTTGTGTGGTATGCTAGCTGACAGGTATTGACTATACATCTATTTTAAACTGGCAGGTAGTATTTCAAGTCAATTTCTTGTTGTCAAGGATGTATTTGATAGCATGTCATACCGTGTGTGTTTTGTACTTGTATAGCTTGCAATGAGGATGGTTATTATATAACAGTCCTATAATCTATCCAAAGAATGTGATCAATGTGGAGGAGGTTTGGAGCTTCAGAGGGATCTGGTATTTTAGTTTTATTGTAGCAGCTTAGCTGTAAGGTTGTCCCTTTGATCTAGTGTCAGTGCTGTCGGCCAGGTTTCTTAAGCCATAGGAACAAAGGAGGCCACAGAGCCTTATGGTCTGGTACACACTGGGCCTAGCTGGTATGGCAACAGTAATAGCAATGCATAGGGGCTTGTAGCAATAGAGCTGGTGTAGCACTAATAAGGTGTTGAAATAATAAGTGAAAACATAGGCTTGATTTATTTATTTTTTGTTTTGTTTTTTTGCAAGAACCACTGAGTTTGTTGCAGTAGAACAGTGGCTATATTAAAATACTTCCTTTCTCAATTGGATAAATTAGTTTGCTATAGCCACTTGTAAAGATTGGACCAATTGATTGCTTAGTTACTGCAAAAAAAAAAAAAAAAAAAAAAAAAAAATGCATTACTTCATAGCCCAAGCTGTCTTTTCCTGTGGGAAAGAGCCTGGGTTCACTGAGATCATGGTTTTTGTTCTATTCAGAGACTGGTTGGCAATAGCAACTGTCCATAGCTAGTTAACCTTGGTCTGGTTAGTAAGGCTCCTTAAAACTCTGTTTTTTTAGCCCAGTAAGGCCCAATGATGGCATTTTACATAATCATAGGAAATAATGCCTTTCTAAGCAGTTATCAGTAGCTATTACTAGGCATGCCTTTGGTTCAAGTGGCTATTTAATAAAAATAAAATGTCTGCTACAAGTACATGTTTAGTTAATATTGTATTTTTTTTCCCTCAGGTAGAGAGGAATAAAATACAATATTAACAAAATACAATATTATTGACTTAAGTATGTAGCTATTTTCAAGTGATTCCTTAACTTTAATTACAACTTAAATAAGTTCAGCTGCCAAGTTAATCAATACCTTTAATTACTTGAATATTTATTTAGGGGAAAAAAATATAGCACACCAACAAATTTGGTTCATAATGGGTTTCTCTCAGATCTTGTTGATTTATATTATTATTATTATTATTATTATTATTATATCATCATTAATATTATTATTATTATGGCTGTTGTTGTTAACATAAATATCCTGGTTTACACTGTAGCTATTCCACCAACTATTTAGGGCTATAGCTAAAATAGAACAAGTGTATGCATATAGTATCTAATAGAAGTTGAATAATAAGAACTAAATTGGCTAAAAAATAAACAAACCAAAACAAAATTTTTTAAACAACAACAAGCTAGCAATAGCTAAACAAAATAAGCTAATATAGAAAGTGTCATTGAAGCTATTATTGATGAAAAGATAATTTTTGACAAAGTTCAAGTGTGTATGTTACAGATATTGTGTTGGTCATGTGCCATTAGTTCTGAACACATGAGAACCCTCCATATAAGCAATACCATTGGTCATTGCAATGTCCTACTGGCTCATTCATTATCCTGCAGTAATATCTTTCAGTGGATGGATACATGAATACTGCACTAGTAGACCAGAATTTAAGAAAGAATTAAACCAGCACTCATGACAGCAATTAGAATGTTCATAGTGCTTCTCTTCCTATGTTTGTTATGATATCCATTCCTGGTTAAAAAAATATTGATAGCTGGTAAATGGTACTTTGTAACTTGCCATTCCTCAAGCATCAAATCACACACTTCCTCTCAGTGATATCATTCTGGTACTTTGTCTTACCTGGTTCTGAGAAAATGGCTGTCCATGACATGTGGTGGATATGGTTTGCTATACTAACTGAGATTGCAGAATAGGTGTGGCTTACTATTAATAACCAGCTCACCCTGTCATCATCCTGGTAATCTGTCTGTGACTCGGGAGTTAAAATGGGTGTGGCTGAATCTAATATAAATCTCATTTCATCCTCCAGTTTTTTCCTTCAGCTCCCACAATTTACCATCAGCAATCAATATCTGCAAAACTTGATTAAGTCCTTGAACTATATTCAACTTTGTTCCTATAAAATTGACTTCACTCCTCAAAGCTTTTTTCAGTTCAAAAGTAAATATGAACTTACAGAATAATTTGCTGGAGTTTAGCTATTTCTTGCTGCAATAGAATAGAATTACTCCCTGGAAGAACTAGTGAACACTCAGGTGCTTGCAGTTTAACAACTACAGAGCTGCATACATTGTGTGGCCCAGGAAACATGAGGCATATAATAGTTGTGGTGAGGTTTTTAAAACTACCTAGATAAGCTAAGGTAGGGGCTAGCTAGATAAGGTTCCCAGTTATCACCCCAGTCAGTGCCAGGCAGGATGTTTGGTGGGCTATGGGATAGCTCTGTGTGGAGCTGGTTGAGGGTATGGTCATGAAAACTCTTGACCTTACTTTCACATTAGCTTGACCCTCTTAGTCTGGAATTTCACCCTTACCAGATGCACACGGTTTGATGCCTGACCCTTTGGCTTCACTTGTGTCTGCTGTTATGAAAGATCACCACCTCTCAAACAATTGATCATTTTCTCTCCAGACCAGCAGGGCTAAAGGGCTGATTAGCTGTATAGTATATTATTTCTAGCATTAATGCTTCCTTATTGTTTAGTTTGGGTGTCCGTGAACAACCGCATGGAAGTTAGTGACAGTACCAGTTTTCCTGGAACCAGTACTCATTGTTGTCATTCAGACAGTCACTGCATACTTAACAGTTTCTGGTAAAGGGTGTCATAAATAGAGGATGTCATAAATAGAGGATGTGGAGTAAAGGTCACCAAAGTGAGTGAGCCTGTCTGCTGTCAATTATCAACACATGTTTGCCGAATCCTGTGCCCTCATTAAAAATCCGCACACAAATATTATAAATAGAATATAAAAAAATTAATAAAACAAATAAATAAATATTATAAATAAATAAATATACTAAATAAATAAATAATAATAAATAAATAGATAAATAAAAGTTCTGTGTTGGAATGGCTTGAGATGGTGAGTAATTTTGGGATTTTTCAGCAGATGTGTGTGTGATTGCTTTAGACATACCAAAAGGATCTGTCAGTTATTGTAATTACAAGCCATTAGGTCTGTCAGGTTTGTGTAGCTCACACCACAATGTTGGCATTGGGGTTAATTAAACAAATTGTTATAACTCTGTCAAGTGAAAACCATTATATGCTTTATTGAGTAATCTATTATTCTAGGTGATAATTAAGTTAGTGTGACCTCTACATTATGTCACGGTGTATGTCGGAACTTTGGATATGTAATAACTGGTAATCCTTTTTTTATTTTTGTAAGTCGTTTTGTGCTATTAGTTGGTTTTAACCAAGGTGGCGTGCACATCAGGAGCATGCAGAGGTTGTGAGTTTTAGGTAACAGAGTTGTGAAGTGGTGATTTCTTTGTGCGTAAACGTGTCATTGCGTGTGAGGGATTGCTGGGGATTCTATAGATTTGAGTTGCTCTCACGCTTGATTTTCTTGACATGTTTAGATGTTGGGTAGATGGAGCCTACCCTACTGGGTAAGAAAAAAACGAGTTTGTCAAAAAAAGAAAAGGAAAAAGCTTGAATGTGCTCTTTTTAATAGAGGCCTGTCACCTATAAAAAGTCCAGCAAACTGACTGCACACATGGATGTGTGCAGTCAGCTCAGATTGCCATGCAAATTACACTCAATTGTAACCTCGTTACGCGTATATGCTAATTATGTGGTTCATCGTTATATTTGGGCGTGCACATGGGTTGTGTACACTATACAAGACTGACTGATTGTAGCTGGAGTGGAAATATCCAAGCATACAATTAACAGTAGTTATATGATAGCTGAGTCATTGTTTAATACAGAAGAGTGTGGCATTATTTTGAAATACCACCAGCAGTGGCAAAATATAATAATCTGATTGATTACGGTGATTTAAATGCTACCTCAGTGCACTTCATCTGAAACTCCTGGGCAACGCTAATTTCCAGGATGGATAAAACTCTTGAAGTACCTCACTATAAACATATTGAAGTGTATTTAGTTTTGTAACATGGTACGTTCAAACTGTCCAATCAGATTGCTCAATTTGAAGTGAATATATTCATACCTACCTCCTAGGAGGGGAATTAGTAAACCGTCCAATCAAAATTAGTTTTTATGTGTTTCCTACAGTCATGTTCGGTCGGTATGGAATTTACAAAATCCTCAGGCCTTTGGCGCTCGGTTGTGTAAATCCCGTACCAACCTCCATGTCGTGGTGTAACCTATATATCTCGCCTTGTGGAGAGAGAGTGGTGGATAATGATATAGAGGGGTGTGTGTGGTGTATTATTAGCACATTAAAATGGATATGTATTATCTTTTCAATGGCAAACTACATTATTCTATCACACTTACCACTAAGCAGGCATCCATTGCATGCACTCACACACACACACACACACACACACACACACACACATACACACACACACACACACACACACACACACACACACATACACACACACACACACACACACACACACACACACACAAGAGCTGGTCAGGATGCCTGCTGGCACACTAAGCAGGCACTGTGAGCCGTGCAAGCAAAGCTCCTGGAGCCGGGCTAGGAACTCGCAGGAGACCGGCCTTTCCTCACAGCAAGTGGTGTGGGCACCCGAAGTCCCACCTGGACCATTGCTGCTTCATGAGAAAAGGCCTTGAATTTGCACCCCAGCAAATGGCAGGTACCCAATCACAGCTGGGTGGACTGGTGGGGCTGGTGGGAGGCAGATGGAAAATCAGATGGAAAAATTGCCTGAGTTGGGCTTGAACTCAGGACCGCGGGCCCTGAGCCCAGGACACAACCACTACACCACACAACACACACACACACACACACACACACACACACACACACACACAATACACAAACATGCACACACACACACATATGTTCATACATAACAATCGAACTTGTGCACACCTGATAATGTCCTCATTGTGGTCCCTTACCATTAATTAATTAATTAATTAATTAGTTTATTTGTTATTTGTTTATATATATTTTATGAATAGGTTATTAATTTATTGTATTTATTTGTTTATTATTTATTTATTTATTTATTTACTTATTTATTTATTTATACTTATGTTTGTGCTGGAGTTAGAAAAATACTTAAAAATATATAAACAGCAGTGCTTGGTGGGTTAGTGTGAGTTAATTAGTCCAGGACTCCATTGTATCAGCTGAGTATACTGAGCTAACGGATGCATTAATACCTGGTCTCAACTACTGCTACATAATTGAATTATAATAATGAATTAATTAAATTAGTAAATGCTACATAAGTTAAATAGTAATACATGAGTTAGAATTAAATTAGTAAATTGATCAAGTTAAATAGTCCATGTTAGGGCAGTCCTAAATAGCCAGCAGCTATGGCATGGAACTACAATACATGTGTGTGAGCATTTGATAGAACGCTTATGTGTGGGGTATTCGGGGATTAAATGGGGCATCAGCCCTACCCCATATAATTGCCCCAAACCAGCACGAATTGGCTAGGGGGGGGGGGCATCCAGTGGCCCGGCCATCTTGGCCAGATCAGTCTGCTACAATGCTGCGGAAGTGCAAGGGGTGTGGTTAATAAACAACAGGAATGACAGTTGTTGTTTTTTAGGGGGCTCCCCCCTTCCCAGCTCTGAAAATTGTCATGACCTTCATAGTGACATTTGCTAAAAAAACATTAAAAAAAATCTATTTCATGTAAATGAAACCTCCTCTCCCCCCCTACCTCCCTGAAGTTTAAAAAAATGTGGACTTGACCCCTCTCAAAGTTGGTTTTAAAATTTCGTTGCATGGTAAGATTGAATGTTGTTAAGTTGCGTAAGAGTGAACTGAATTAGATTTTGAAAAGTAAGTCTCCATTCTTCAGGTCAGGAGTGATTGCTGCCAGTGGCCAGTGGGCTCAGGGGATGCTAACTGTTGTAATATCACCTAACAAGTTTGCTATATACCACAACCTGGATATGCTTTACCATAGTAACAAGTCTAAGGGAGTAAAAAAAAGATTATTTTAACCTTTTGTACGTGTGTGTGTGTGTGTGTGTGTGTGTGTGTGTGTGTGTGGGTGGGTGGGCGGGTGGGTGGGTGTATGTAAGGATGTAGCCATTGTGAGGGGAGTGTTGCAACTATTGGTAACACGTATTTTTGTTTTGGATTTATAAACTTTCACTGTTAAAACATCTTGTGCAATATTATTTCTTAATAATCACATAAATGTAATATTTGATCACTTTTTTTCCTTCTCAATCTTATTGTAATATTAATATCTATGCTTGTGTGGTAGGTGAGACTCCGGGTAGCTGGAATGTGTGTAAATTACATTGATTGGTTGTAATTTACGATTTTGGATTTTGTTTGTCTTGCGTTAGAACTGGAGACTGATTTTCTAAGCCTGCTAGACATCACAACTTTGGCAGTTTCTATTTGTAAACACAACATGATTGGAATCAAGTCCCAGTTCATCCTCCTTTGAGTGGGGATACTGTGACTGTGGGTTTACACATGCAAATAAGCTAGCAAGTTTAAGGTTTGTTAAATTTGATTAAAAATAGATGAAAGGGTACATACATGTAGGTCCTGTCAGCAGTATTGCCTAACTCAAGCCAGAATCCTTCTAAATTGCTTTCCAGAATCCTGGCAAATACCCGCCAATTACCAAATTAACCAGCTAGGGAATTGTTTCTATTGCTGATGCAACAGATGTTAATTTTTCCATTTTTGTTTCAGAATGTTTATTTGTAAAACTGAATTGATTTGTGTATATGCTATCAACACCATGTTGCCACTATTAGCTCACTGTAGACATTGAGTTTTGTAGTGAAAACATGTAATACGGTATTGTACACATCACTCACTGTGAAAATAAGGTGATTACGAGTGCATTGAATTTTCTTGATATTTGAACACAATATCAAAAGAGAGCAGTGTATTCACGATTATTTTGTAATATCTTTATCATAATGTTCGCTACTTTGCCCAACTATTCATGTGAGGCACCATTTTTTGTTTGTTTGGTAAAACCTATTGCCCCTCCTGGCTTGCCTATCTTAGTTATATTAGTGAGACAGATGTGTATTTTTTCTATATCTCGAGATTCTCTCCTAGTCATTGGACCCAGAAACAAGCAGCAGTGTGAAGCATAGCTCTACTCCTAGCTGTGAACCTTGTGGCCTAAAGCCTGGGAATGCCTTGCTAGTCCAAAATCAGGTTGGGGTTTCTATCCTGGGAATTGCTGGTTTATGGGATGGAAGCAAAGGCAGAAACAATAGCTGTCTGTATTGGTATAAAATAGGTACAGTGATTACATAATGTGCAGACATGGCTGGTCATTTCCTGTCCTAGCTTGGTATTGTTGTGCGGGCTGGTAGGGATGGGCTAGTTTTTCAGGATAGAAATCTTATCGCTATGAACTTAAGCAGGGTGGTCAGCCCTTGTTGATGCTTCAATTGCAGGTGTATTATGTAATTTTCTCTATTAGTGATAAAATTATAATGACCTAATAATAACATATGCTTAGTGGGAACCTCTTCCAAGTTAAATATCTTGAGTTCAGCTGTGGTGAATGAAAATTAAACGGAGTGAAGATTGGAAATAATTATGTTGTTAATGATGCAAAGTGATTGGTGAATAAGAATAAAGCTGTGACATTATAATAGGTGGTAAAAGAAAAAAGAATCGAATAAAGTTGAAAAATATCTCCATATAATGTTACTTTATATTCTGAAAGTTAGCTCCCCCATTGCTGGTGCACTCTATGCAAGTCCCTGAGGACTCTCTCATGAGGCAAGATTGTGGTTTATTGATGGCTAGCTTGAAGGAGTTGAGGTTGTGGTGGTGGCAGAAGCTATGGGTTCCAGGTACTGTGTTGTATTAATCACAGCGGTGAGCATTTGAGCATCTGATGGATTAGAGGAGGTACTTTATGGATTGAGTTCTGTGCTTCTCTCTTCATATGACTCTTTATAAAGGGAAACCTTTTATTATTCCGATGTGCCTGTAAAGGGAGATATCTATGGCATAACCATTATAGACACAGCCTCAGCTGTCCACCAATGCACTTTTGATTTGAGGTTGCGTCCTTAACAGACGAGCTAGTATTTAGGAATACTAATATTGTGGTGGATTTTCTTTGCCTTGTTAGTCTTGTATAGAAGGAATGTCATAATATAATTACTTCAATATAATGTACATTTAAAATTTTTAAGTTAATACAATATATACCAGTGTACATCTCCATCATCCAGTTTTCTTCTGTGATAGACTTTATGGAAGTAGAATATTGTATGTAGATTGTACCCATCCCACCCAACCCCCAACCCCCCCCAAACCACCCCCCCCCCCCCCCCCCCCATGTCCTTCTGCTATCTTGCAGATAATGTTAATGCGTCTGGAAAGACAGGAAAACATCAAACCACTAATTGACTCAGCTCCATTTGGTGGGGGGCTGACTTCACTATTGGTTATACTGTACAATCAGTATTACAAATCCATACAAGATATGCACGTCTGTATATTATGTGCGCACACACACACACACACACACACACACACACACACACACACACACACACACACCACACACCTCACAGTGTTGCACAGGCCATCCAATTTTTTGTTTTTGTGTTTATAACTCTAAGTGTTTGTGGTTCTGGTGCGCTCCTATGATATAAGCTCAGCTAATAACTAATAACCTGGTGGCGTGACTAGTGGTTTCGGAATGGTAAAGTATCATTAGTGGACATACGTATGAACATGTGTAGTGCACTGTGTTCCAGGTGTACACTTGCAATAAATTTTACACATCCAGCTGGCTAGCTGGGGTTATAGTTCATCCACAATAGAACCGTACCTCATAGCAGATAATACAATTAATATATTTCACTTCAAGTGGGGGGTATTGGCTGAACGATATTGAAATACAGTAAAACCTCCGAATAGTGACCACATTGGGGACGGGACTTTTGGTCTCGTCTCAGAGGTTGGTCCTTTCTTAGAGGTTCTTTTATAAATGTCATTATTTGTAATAAAGAGTTAGGGAAAATTAAATTAAAAATACATTCATTAATTGATGCACGTCTTATTGTGGTTATCTGAATGGTGTCCTGATGACAAGCATCTTACAAGAAATTTTTTTCTTCTGAAGTCTCAATTGCCTTCTTGTGGCTACTGGTACAGCTAACTTAGCTATTTCGGTAGTAAGCCAGGTGATTTTCATAGTAGCTTGCTGTCCTGTGGACATTATTTCCTGCACTTTTTGTCCAGATGAAGATTAAAATAGAAGCATCAAACTTTCTGTGAGCATTTAGCGAAGACCTTTTGTCCCAGACAAAATTGGATACTGTAGAAGTAGTGTATAAGTATGCCATTTTTTATCAGCTTACGTGAGACTGCAATCTCTCAAATTTTCAATGGGTGTGGTCTTTGGTCGCTCTTAGAGGGGAGAATGTAGTTATTTTGAGCAAGATGGGACCGAGACATTGGTCACCGGTAGGAAGTAAGAGGTGGTTGCTTCTCGGAGGTTCTAAATGCACTATATTTGTTGTAGTTGCAATCGGGGGCGCATGATTTGGTCTCTCCAGAGAGGTCGGTCGCTTCTCGGAGGGGATAGAAGTTTTACTGTAGTAGTGCAAGTGGGTATTATAAGCATAATTTTTATGTCTTCATTCAACTCAAAGTTCTCCGCCTGTCTAGCTAATATTTGAAAGAAAAACAACAACAACTATTGTTAAATGATGAGGTTGTGTAAAAAAGGGCATAGCCAGGGACATAAGTTGTGACAAGTGGAAAAAGGCGGCTGTCGGTTTTTGTCATTAACTTCCCGGAGACCATTTAAGAACGTATTACAGTAACTTAGTGCACAAGAAAACTGAAACAATGTCACATAAGTAAGAAATAAGTCATGAGCACCTTAACAAAAGGGAAAACAAAAACAAACAAAACAAACAAAACAAACAAAACAAACAAAACAAACGGACTTAACAAGAGAAAGAAGAGTACTGTTCACCATTGACACAGCTAAATTCAGCTGCACAGGATGTACAGCGTAAAGCGTTGGAGTACTGCCAGATCCTGAGGGGCCATCTTCAATCAAGAAGTACTCTGACACACATGCACAGCATTATAGAAGCTAGACTTGATTATTCTATTACATCACTCGCAAAAAATATTTATCTGTTTGTATGTCAGGGCACTCGTTTTAAATGTTGTGTGGATCAAATTGAAAGAATACCAAGCTATTTTGGAGGGTTCTCTTTACGTGGCTACGTTTGACTAGAGGTCAAAGGGCACGCTGGGATTCTCTTTTTTTTTTTACCCGGCCTCAAGAATTAGTTCAGAATTGGGTAAGCAGGCCACAGATTTTAAAATAAAGAAGTTATAAGTCTCGGTTAGTTCTAGGCTGAGTGGTGGTTAGTAACCCAATCAGTCATGGGTTCAACCCATCAGCACAGTAATTAAATCATACTGGGGAGGAAACCTTTAGGTGCATCAAAATCATTGTTCCTTTAGCTAACTCTAAATTATTGGCTTTCCTGTAACTATCCTGGTGGTTAATCATTAGCTAGCTCTAAATTATTGGTTGGTTATCCTTTAGCTACTTCACAATTATTGGTTAATATTTAGCTGGCTCAAAATTTATGCTTTTCCTATCACCCCATTCACATTCATGAGTGGAGATGGCTTGTGACTGAAGAAGTAGTAGGAGTAGGTGATAATTGCTGCTACTTATAAGAATGGTCAAGGTTTCTTGTTGCGCTTCAATCCTACAATATTTAATTATTAATGTGCATTAATAATTAATTAATTATAATTAATTTGGTATTTTGTAATTTTCTAACTCTGAATTTGGTAGAAGCACATGCTAATCAGATAGTTATAGATAACCATTGCTAGTGAAGTTGTTTTATTGGGAGGTCCATATAAGCATGACATCACTCAAACTAGAACTATCCAGTGGGGGTTACATCACGAGTTATAGGTTGGTACTGGATTTACTCGGTGGATGGCTGTAGGCCCGAGGAGAGTGTAAATCTCGTACGGACCGAATAGAGTGGTACCATGGCTCTAGGCTATACAAAATGCATGAAAACTGATTGTTGATTGGATGTTTCACTCATTCACCTCCTAGGAGGTGGGTATGAAACTTCATTCACCACGAATCGAGCAATCTGATTGGATGGTTTGCGCAAACCATGGTACAAGTAGTATTTCACATAAGTTGGGAGAGATTCTTGTATGACACATGCACAAATTAGACTTCATAACAGTTGCTGAATCTTTACTATACTATCATTAGAAGAAAGACATATCTTTCTGACTATCTCACTACAGACAACCAATACAGTCTCCTACTGAGTGTAATGTTCATAGGTTTGATCTGTTCACATTCAATAGAATAACTAACTGACAGACTAACTGATACTGTAAGTACAACTTGTATAATGTTTAAATAGGTACCTCACAAGAAGTACTGACTTGGCAATTACTATGCAATTAACAATAAACTAAAATGATTTTTTAAAAGATCTGATTAAAAAAAGGGTATGTGTAGCTTCAACCTTCTACTTTCTGGATTGCCTTGCATACAATGTTCGTCTGTAGATTTGTCCTCAGATACTTTTATCTCACTGTATTTTGCTCGGTAGATTTCCCACTAAAGCCGGGAAAGCGTGGAGTAATAGATTGTAGAACATTATTTAATGTAAATAGTGCAGATGTTTTTATAACACATTTGCTTGAAATCAATAAAGATCTTCTCAATGTTATTGTTCACTTGAAATGGTACATATAACATTCCCAATTATTTGTTTGCCGACAAACATACCAGTTACAGACTCTAGCCAAGTCACTTGAGAAAAACAAGCCAAAGTCCGTTTAGATTGGAAATGGTACGCTAACATAATGTGTGTCTAGAATTAAAAGCTTCTATGTGATAGGTTTAATAGACAGAGGCAGAATCTAGGATCTAACAAGAGCTAGGGGGTGGGGGGGGGGGGGGGGGGGCTTTTTTTGTTAAATGTTAAGTGTTGTGACAATGATGAGTAGTGTTGCACTAACACGTTAACGTTCCTTGAGGTCTATCAGTGACGGATTAGAGGACTCAACTAGTGTCGACTTTCTCCGACACATTCTAATATACAGATCACCTGCACCGATTTCAGAAAAATTCGCCGGAGTAATTACCACATGGCACGCAAGACTTTCGCCATGCTTTTTAGTCTTGCCCGTGGCACACATTAAAGCTACTATAATAATAATGTGATCAACTAACCAATCAGCTTATTAGCTGGGCTACTACTTCCACTGTAATAGACAGATGACCTGAGACATATTCTTCAAGGATAAAATGTCTTCTGCTACAAATCATTGCTGGAGAAGTAGGCTGTGGTCTGGCCTCTCCGGAAAAAAAAATGGGGGGGGGGGGGTTCGATCAAACTTGAACGAACCCCGCTGGATCCACCACTGGACATGAGATTATGCATTTTGTGAGTGCAATGAATTGGTGTAAAACAACTCATAGTAGGTTAACCTTGCACCCAGGCCATCAGGTGGGCGGGAAAGAGAGACGGCCCGATAAACACTAACTGCGCATATGGCAATTTCCCTAAAACTTTTACTCTTTTGTGAACTTATTTTAGTAATTTTGTATGAGCTTTATTCCACAAATTTGAAGGAGATGAGCCTAATGGAGACAACAGTGGCAGTATGTGATTATGAGTCCCTTGCTAGGCAATTTCACAACTTTATTTCTATGAATGAGTTCACAAAGCAAGTGGAAACTGTGGGAGAACTCAATTAACTGTCTTAAAAATGTTTTTTTCTGTGGTGGCCAAAAGGGTACAACAAGTTTGTATGCTACCAAGAACAATATATACAAAGCTGTAAAATAGGGACTTCCTATTTAGCACAATGTGTTTCTGATAAGTGCACTAATAAAGGAAGGACTATTTGGGGGGAGACAATAGGAAAATCAACTACTGTTCTTTTCCTCTGTGATATCCCAATGGGACGAATCCACACTGCAAATACTAACACTAAACACGCACAAAGTATTAATCATAATGGACTAGTATGACAAGGTGACCAAAATGAGAGTTCTGATAGTATCTGGGAGAAGTGTCTTCAAAGTAGAGCAGCAGCTAAGGTGATCAGAAGTAGAGCTGATATGTAGTGGTTGTGTGTAGTCGTCAGGAGCAAGGCCCTGTGTAGTCGGTTATAGAGAAATGGTACTAGTAAAGAGTAGGTAACTAACCAAGGAAATTAATGAAGCGTAACCGTAATTAACGAGCGGCATGTGTACAAGAGATGATTATTAGAAGAGAGAGGGAAAGAGAGAGGACACATCATTAGTACAACTATGAAGTCCAGCTCCTGTTCAGGACTTGGCTTGAACTTTCTATCCTCTAATGCCAATATTATGAGAAGACATAATGCACACTGTGTCTCCTGTCACTACGCAAATCTGCTCGAGAAAATGCTAATGAATTATTTATGCACAAACATGGCACGCATAGTCTGTGTGTACCAGGCTAGCTTATTCCTCCCCACTCACCTGGCAACCCCTGTGTAATAGGCTAATAAGCATTGGTGTAGGAAGATGATTCGGTATGGGTGGGCTCCAAGGGCATGTGTTTTGTAGTTTGCAGTGTTCATGCAAGAAATCACATTTTTCAGTGGTGCCAATGAATTATGGGGGGCTCCAGCCTCCCCTTCCTCCCAATTTCCTGTGCCACTGATGAGTAGTGTGGTGTAAACTGTTCTAGTGGTGGGAGCGAGGAACTTAGATGGTGTGCAATTATCTGTGGAATTCTTGTGAGAAGAGCTACTCTTTATTGCTTGTGGAGTAAGGAAGGATGAAGAACTTGTCATTAAGTGGAAAGAGGGGGCGGGGTAGGTGAGATAATCATCATGGAACCTATCATGGCATGGTGAAGACCTGACGTAGTAGAACATCCAGGAATTCTCTATCCTACTTTAGAACATAGCTGGTGTGGTTTTAGTGTGTGACAAAGGGTCTTTAAGTCCCTTAATTCCTCCACTCCTCCCATACTAGCTCTTCATTCTACCCACACTAGTTTTTCAGTCATCTTATGATGTAAATACTAAAAATATCTTGCATGATATTTTTTGAGCAAGTAGTGATCACTCACATTATATCCTCACTCCATTGTATATAAAACAAAAGCATCATACACGGTTATGTTAAGCTTACATATATCTCATAGAAATCTTGCAACTTGACTAAAGAACTCGTGTTTCTAATGTTCCTTGAATGATTATGTTAAGAATCTTTAGTAAACCTTCACGTGACTCCACCAAAAAATCTTACCTGCATCTTAATAGCAAATTTTCTCTGTTTTAACAGCAAATATAAAACTTAACCCGATATTTTGACTTCTTACCGTAGTCGCTGCACTCTAGAACTTTCACAGGACTTTGCAAGAAGTCAAAATGCCGGGTTAAGTTTTAGTTAAATTTATACCGTTTGTTAAAATAGATATAATTATTTCAGCCAAGAATGACTAAATGTGTGCATCTTGCTTGAATTCTATTGGATTATTGCAAAAATTTCGACTTGAGTTGCAAACATTTTTATGACATTTTGTTACATGATCTAAAAATTCTAAAGTGGTTCTAAGGACTTCAATCCATAATTCACTAACATGTGTAATATAATTCACTAACATGTGTAATATAATTCACTAACATGTGTAATATAATTCACTAACATGTGTAATATAATTCACTAACATGTGTAATATAATTCACTAACATGTGTAATATAATTCACTAACATGTGTAATATAATTCAGTGCTAGATGTGTCAGGAAGAACTGTCACTGGAAGCCATCATAGTAGTACATGTTACCACCCTACAATTGTTCATGCAGTACGCTATATCAGGAAATAGAATTATTAACTTCAGATCATGTTGTAGCTATATTGGATTGTGTCTACTAGTTTGAATTAAAGAGATCTCAATATAAGTCGACAGCACTTCAGAAATTTTCATGAACTAAATCTTGCTGTGTACCATCTGTAAACAGACACCATTGTGTAAGATTCACAATCAACTTGGAATTATAGAGACATTGCTGAGTTTTGTTTCACTTTAATGTTAAAATGAAAATGATACTTTACTTGGATTCCTCTCACGTAATCAATTGATCCTAATTATCAAGCCTATGATCTCGTATAACCAGTTGAGTAATTAACCTGTATCTAACAATTTCTCAACTGGTTATACGAGATCATAGGCTTGATAATTAGGATCAATTGATTACGTGAGAGGAATCCAAGTAAAGTATCATTTTCATTTTACCTTAGATAGATAGACTGTTGTATTTATAGCTTACATGCACTGAATCATGTTAATAAGACCTGTAGTAATATGTTCAAATGAATATCTAATATAGCTAGTAACTTGCAATCCAGTAATAATATCGTAGCTCTCTATTGCTGTATACTACCTTGTTTGTACAGCTTTTACGCTCATTTGGTGTGTTTTTTTTTATCCTACCTTTCTCACTGTAATTTGAGCTAACATCTTACAAGTAATATTACAAAAGAAATACTGTACACTGTTTGTAGCAAAGTTGGTATTGTTTTTAATAATGTGTTACTTGCTGGGGCCTTCCTTTATGATAGTTTCTTGCTTTTTTGCTTGAATAAAATCTCGACATATTTTTCTTTATCTTCCTAGAATTGTATAAGAATAACCACGCTAGTTTCCTAATTCTCACTTCACGTCAGAAAACTTTACAGATGTCTATTCCACACACACACTGCCACACCCACAAATACTTCATTTATCACCTCAACCACAACTCACCAGTGCTATTTGCAACCATCAAGATGAGCTAGCTTCACCCCATCACTCTCCACTATCACAATGTGTCACCCATCCTACATATATCACAGCATGGTTTGCTAACCAGCAGTCTCTGTGTGCTGCTCATTGGGGTGGATAAGTTGAGTGGAATTTGGAAAAAAAAATATTGGTTTTGTTAGTATAGGAAAAGCAATTAGTTGGTGCAAATAAACCACACAAGTTCTGTATAACGTAGCACAGATAAAGCTGGGTTCTGAGTATGAATAAAGAATCACAGGCCATATTTGAAAGATATAGCAGGTGGGAGGAGGGCATTGGGCTGCAATAGACACAAGAATGCTTTATCTTTCAACATCTGGAGTGTCTATCCTCTCAACATGAATATAGTAGCTAGTATATGACTTAGGTAACCTGGTAGGTAGATGGCACACTTGCAAATAGTCAGGACAGGAATGGATAATGTGCACACAAGTTAGACCAAGTTCATGTAGAGTGATGTATTCTTGTACTGTTTTCTGAAGTCAAAGGGGCAACTGCCCACGACCCCCCCCCCCTCCCAACCATTCCTTGTAAACTGAACTGCCACTCTGCATACACATTGATGTGGTTAACTCTCTTCCTGCTGCCTCATCCTTTACCATATACTTTTTGATCAGTTCTAGTATATTGGTGCATGTTTTATCTCTAGTGTAATGTTTGAGGACTTGATTTTGAGTGAAAGTGTATGTAGAATTCAGTTATGTTAGGTTTTATAACCAAACCAAAATTATAGTACATACTAGCAAGTACCCCACCACACAGTGGCGCCTGACGTCGTACAAACTTGTGCTAATTAGGAGTGTAGTAGTACAAGATAGTATTTCCCTCTCCTGCTCTCTTTTTTTCCTCAGCCATCC
>WLWD01004884.1_pt1 | contig 24021 bp, 14 predicted proteins | sample 6712731 | NCBI WGS metagenome assembly WLWD01 (sample SAMN12718690, study PRJNA576275) | sponge metagenome | isolation source: marine sponge | host: Mycale hentscheli | place: New Zealand: South Island, Marlborough, Capsize Point | collected 2014-11-01 | reverse complement strand
TATCTTTCCAAGAGATTCCCTCTGAAAATGAAATGGCTCAGTTTAACTCACCTGACACAAATGGCCCTGAAAATGTAACAGAATGTGATTCATTGTCTGAGCTATCTTTTCAAGAGGTTTCCGTAGCTTCGCCTAGCTCTCCTGAATTGCTGCAAGGGTCCATTTTTCCTGACTCAGATAGTTTAGTTGATCCATCTGTGACTTTAAATAGTTCACAAACAACCTCACCTTCTATTTCATGTATGGCTGACCAAAAAGAATCTAAAAAGGGTTCTTTCACACCTCTATATGAGGGTGCTATGATATCTCTTTGTGCAGCTATGTGTGCCATCATGAAATTTAGTACAAGAAATAAACTGACATATAAAGCTATGAGTGATCTATTGCAGCTTCTCCACATACTGCTGCCAACTCCAAGCCTACTTCCTCAATCATTTTACAAGTTTAAAAAGTTCTTTCATCAATTTAGTCAACAACATGACTATACTTCCTTATGCTCAAAGTGTGGACAGACCTCCTGTTCTACAGATAGCTGTGGAGATACTGCTCACGTGGTCCATTTAAACATTCAAAATCAATTGGAGAAGACACTTCATGGTAAGTTAGCTTCTTAGTTGAAATAGTTATACATCAGGACCTCATTCCTTTAACTACCATTCACTTTTTGTTACAGCCAATTGGAATGTATTGCAAAGACAAAATCCATGTGATGAAATAAGAGATGTTTGGAATGGATCGGTGCTGATGCCATTATGTCAGCCTGGTAGATTCTTCTCCAATCCCAACAATTTGGCACTCTCTCTATCTACTGATGGTGTACCTTTATTTAAATCTTCCAAAATTAGTTTATGGCCTGTTTTTCTTGTCATTCTTAATCTTCCTCGTGAAATAAGAATGAATGCTGAGAACATCATCCTTTGTGGACTTTGGGTTGGTCCATGTAAACCCTTAATGTCGGTGTTGCTGCAGCCTATTCTCAAACATTGAGGGAATTGTCTACTATCGGTCTTAGAATAAAACTGCCATCTGGTGATGATGTCACAATTCGTGCAAAACTGATGTTTGGTGTCTTTGATTTACCAGCTAAGGCTTCAGTATTGTGCTGCAAGCAGTTCAATGGAGAGTATGGATGCTCTGTTTGTACCCATCCTGGCACCAGACAAGTTAATGGCAGCCGAGTATATCTGCCTGACCGTACTTTTCCTGAGCGAAACCACATCAAGACTATGGCTAATGCTAGGGAAGCTGAAAGGACATGTTCATCAATACAGGGTATTAAAGGCATTTCACCATTTTCTTCAACATTAGATTTAGTTGCTTCTTTTCCTATTGATTATATGCACGCCGTTCTAGAAGGGGCTACACGAACTCTAGCTAGGGCATGGTTTGATTCTAAACATCATAGCTCTCCCTTCTACATTGGCCGTCGTATTAAAGAAGTTGACAAAATTTTAATGATACAACGTCCACCCAGTGAAATTAGCCGCCCTCCACGCTCAATAGCAAAGCATTTACGATATTGGAAAGCTTCAGAGCTGAGAAGCTGGCTATTGTTCTATTCGTTACCATTGCTTTTGCATGTATTGCCCCCTCTATATTGGCACCACTATTCCTTGTTAGTATGTGCCATGCATATCATGCTGAAAGATAGTGTTACAGATGCATTAGTCAATGCAGCTGAGGCTATGCTCAGAGATTTTTGCATACTATTACCAGACTTGTATGGGGATTTCATATGCACAGCCAACATGCACTTATTGTCACACCTGGCAAAGTATGTCCGTTTGTGGGGCCCTCTATGGACACATTCTTCATTTGGGTTCGAAAATAAGAACGGACATCTTAAGCATTTGTTTCATGGTAAAACCAACTTTGTTCATCAACTTCTATTTAATGTTGATATATGTTGTACACTTCAGCATGTGCAAAAAGAACTTAATGAGACTGAGTTACCAGTCGTGTTGAGTTATATCAATAAGCCAGATATGCACCATTCAAATATGCTGTCACTGGGTTGTCACACATATGCCATAGGAAAACGTTGCATGAAAACGCTGTCACATGAGGAAGCTACAGCAGTGTCACATCATGGGATGATCGAGGTATTCTACAGACTCTACAAAAAAAATTCAATATATTATTCTACTTCTTATGGGAAAACCTCAGACAGCAAGAGAGATAATTCCTACTGTTGCTATAGGAATAACAACCAAACTGAATTTGGGCGCATCAACTTCTTTGGATTGACTCCCTCACCTTGTGTATTTATTCAGGTGTTAGGATCATCAGCTAGTACAACTCTTCTCGCTAGTGCAGGAAACCCTTGTAGGTCCTCTTTGCAACAATATCAAGAAGTTGACTTGCTCAATTCATACATTGTACCGGTACATATGACCGAAGACTTGACAGTAGTTCCTATCGAAAATATTATTTCAAAAGTATTCACTGTACTTATTGATCACCAATTATATTGCATAATGCAGCCAAACACATTTGAACGTCATTGAACAATGCTTTTATCAATGAATATTTGCAACTCATGTGGTTGAAAATCTTAACATATACCTTGCATGATCTTAGTCATTCTTGCAACGAACCTACAGGTTATAAATCTTGCCAATTCTTATCACCCACACCTTACATGATCTTAGCCAATCTTGCATGAAACTAGATAAGATATACAAGTTATAAATCTTGGCAATTCCTATCACATATACCTTGCATGATCTTGGCTAATCTTACAAGAAACCTGATACGATAACAAACACAAACCTTGTCAATTCTTGTCACCTATACCTTGCATGATCTTAACCAATCTTCCAAGAAACCAGATAAGATACACAAGTTATGAATCCTGGTAATTCTTGTCAATACAACCTTGCATGATCTTAACCAATCTTGCAAGAAACCTGACAAGATATACAGGCTCATCATCTTGGCAATTCTTGTCACCTATACCTTGCATGATCTTAACCAATCTTGCAAGAAACCTGATGGATATACAGGTTAGAATTTGGTAATTCTTGTCAATACAACCTTGCATGATCTTAACCAATCTTGCAAGAAACCTGACAAGATATACAGGCTCATCATCTTGGCAATTCTTGTCACCTATACCTTGCATGATCTTAACCAATCTTGCAAGAAACCTGATGGGATATACAGGTTATGAATCTTGGCAATTCTTGTCACCTATACCTTGCATGATCTTAACCAATCTTGCAAGAAACCTGATAAGATATACAGGTTATGAATCTTGGCAATTCTTGTCACCTATAACTTGCATGATCTTAACCAATCTTGCAAGAAACCTGATAAGATATACAGGTTATGAATCTTGGCAATTCTTGTCACCTATACCTTGCACGATCTTAACCAATCTTGCAAGAAACCTGATAAGATATACAGGTTATGAATCTTGGCAATTCTTGTCACCTATACCTTGCACGATCTTAACCAATCTTGCAAGAAACCTGATAAGATATACAGGTTATGAATCTTGGCAATTCTTGTCACCTATACCTTGCATGATCTTAACCAATCTTGCAAGAAACCTGACAAGATATACAGGTTATGAATCTTGGCAATTCTTGTCACCTATATCTTGCATGATCTTAACCAATCTTGCAAGAAACCTGATAAGATATACAGGTTATGAATCTTGGCAATTCTTGTCACCTATACCTTGCACGATCTTAACCAATCTTGCAAGAAACCTGACAAGATATACAGGTTATGAATCTTGGCAATTCTTGTCACCTATACCTTGCACGATCTTAACCAATCTTGCAAGAAACCTGACAAGATATACAGGTTATGAATCTTGGCAATTCTTGTCACCTATACCTTGCATGATCTTAACCAATCTTGCAAGAAACCTGACAAGATATACAGGTTATGAATCTTGGCAATTCTTGTCACCTATACCTTGTATGATCTTAACCAATCTTGCAAGAAACCTGACAAGATATACAGGTTATGAATCTTGGCAATTCTTGTCACCTATATCTTGCATGATCTTAACCAATCTTGCAAGAAACCAGTTAAGATATACAGACTATTAGCCTTGGCAATTCTTGTAAGCTATACCTTGCATGATCTTACCCAATGTCTTGCATGATCTTGAAATATCATGTGAGTATCTTGGCATGTTTTACAAGATATTATTCTTGCCAAGATATCTTGTGAAGTACTTGCAAGATAAAGTAAGATCTTGCGGCTTCATGCAAGGCATTTTTGCTAGGGGAGTGCTTATAAATAGTCTACAAAAAACAACTTCACCAGTTTAATGAAGTCGTGCAACGTTCTCACCCTCCCAGATGTGATGTTGACGTCACACAGTATACCGCAAGCTTGCTGGAATGTGATAATTGAGCACCCTTTTTGGGGTGCTGCTGAACAAGTCGTTGTATTGTATGTTCCCAGACCCTTTCCTTCCCCGCGTAGCGTTTACGGTTGGTAAAGGGTCTGGCTACGCGAGACTATCCCCCCTCCCTTCCAACATACTCACACACACATACACTTATCCAGTCACACACACACACACACATACTAGTAGTCGGTCGTCTTATATTCAGACTATAGAGTAAACCTTGAGCAATGCCACTGTTAGCCATCAGAATATATAATATATACACTCAAATAAGATAATTTTTATGTCTTCTGTTCTTATAGTTCAAGTCCTTCACAGAGAGAATTGCAGCTGTTCACATTGATGTTACTCGTAGGGTCAAAGTTCAGTCACAGGATCCACAGGTCAGGCAACTCAAGGGCTAGACTATTAAAGCAACCCTCCCTTTCTCTCTCCCCCTCCTCACTAGCAGGGAGGGAGGGGAAATTAGTGCTGTCCTTCCCACCCCTTAAAAATCGCATGCTGTGGGTAGTATTTTGTTAAGACAGAACCCTAATTGCTGCATTTAGATCGTGCAACATTTGTCAATATTGGTACATTTAATGTTCTCTTTCCTTCATAACTATCACAGGGTAATATTAGAACCAAACTTGAGAGGAGTCAAATCAATGGTTGTTTTTTTTTTTTTTCAATTTCAGGAAGGTTTCCATATGATGTCAATTGTCATTATGAAGGGCATAATAATAGTCAGGGAGGACATGCCCTCCTAAATAGGCCCAGAAAGATCCCGTAAATATACACTTGTTCAAGCTCTTCCTCCCTCCCTCAAATTTTTCTAGTTAGACCCGAGATGGACACAAGTTCAGTAGCGCAACTTGACGTACACAGTACGCTATGTTTGGTGGATGCTCGTTGATCACTCGAGTAGTGGTGGGTAGTGGCTAGCACCCGTCACAGTCTGTGGTGTGAATGGTGTGTGTGTTGTTGCTATAGGAGCAGGACACGTTTTTCAATGAAGGACTCGTCAAGTGGAAGGAGCTGAATTGCACTTTAGACTTTCTGGACTTTATCCGTGGAGTGCGTGGCAAAACGGGCAGCCTCGCCCAGTTGGTATTTCATAAGGTAAGGGGTGGCCATGGCAGCTTTGCAATGTAAGAAATTATGTATATTAATGAAGAGAAGGGTGTTAGAGTGCACGATTGACTGAGTTTCGTATAGTTGTCCATATTATGTAAATGTCTTCCAATGGTGCAATGCATCTAATCATTTGATTAGTAAATATAAAAGCAAAGAACTGATTGAGCCCTGAAGAAGTATTCAGCAAGAAGTTGAAACGGCGGGTAATTTTAATTAACCCAAAATTGGCTGTTGGAATGAGAAAAAATTGCTATTATTATGTAATTATTTCAGCCATGACTGAATCAGTAAAGAACTCAGTGAAAGGATGTGTGTGTGTGTGTGTGTGTGTGTGTGTTTGTTTGTTTGTTTGTTTGTTTTGTTTTGTTTCCTTAGGAGGATGTAATTAAGCAACTGAAGCAGTCACTTCTGAAGAAGGACACGCTCGCTTATGAGCCTCTGTTAGAGTAAGTAGTAGCACACGCTCTGAGATGACCTTGCATGTGTTGATATGAGGTTGTGTGTTTTCCACTTGTTGTCAGCTTGCTAGTACAGTTGGCCAGAGATCTGCAGGATGAATTGTATCCTTACTTCAAGGTCTTCTTCCCGGTGCTAGTGGGCATGTGCAGTACCACCAATGTGGATGTAATACAGGTAAATTGGGATGTGAAGGGGGGGGGGGGGGGGGGGGGGGGGAGTTGGAAGAGAAATAATATATTTGAGTGAAGTACACATACAAGTGTTGTACTGTATAAGCTGGCCATCCCATAGATTCAAGTCTTCATTTTCCCTCAGTTGTAGCTAGTATAGCTTGCAATGCAATGCCTGATGATAGTCATGTGTTTAAGAGAATTAACTTCATACATATTTACTCCATATATGTATATATATATATATTTACTCTGTGTACTAGCATGTGTTCAACACATTTGCATACCTCTTCAAGTTCTTGTGGCGGCACATGATAAAAGACTTGGAGAACGTTTTCAAGTAAGTAACTTAAAGTATATTATTATATTTAGTTTCATTATTATTATTATTATTATTATTATTATTATTATTATTATTACAATTAATTTATTGAATTGGTACAAACATATCTATGTAAAATGTGTTTCCAGTCTATTTTCTGAGCTGCTGTCTCAGTTCCAGAAAGCTCACATTCGTCAGTTTGCGGCTGAGAGTTTCGGATTCTTGCTTCGCAAGGTAAGGCATTGCACTCTCTGGATTAGTGCCGCTGGGCGTGTAGCTCAACTGAGCGTGTGCGCACGTGTAGCTCAACTGAGCATAGTTGACACATACTTAAGTTCTATTGATACACAACTTTTAACTTTGCTAATTAACTTACGATCTTCTAGTTTTAATGGTAAACATTGCCTGAGGACATATTTTGCTATTCGACGCTAATAAGGCAGATTTATAACACCGTGTCCAGTAGTTTAAAGCACTCAAGCACAGACATGAGACCTGGGAGGGTTTTACTCACTAAAATTCCTCCTCCCACCCCTTCACCGTATGCTTACGAAATATATAAATGTGCACCCATTATTTCCGTTTCTCGACGTATCCACGGCTCAGTGGGTCTTGGAATTGATGTGCAAATGGGTCAGACAGATACTGTAATAGTTTACATAACGTACAGATGTGAGTAAGATCATTTCATTGTCATGGTATAGGTCAGGAAGCAGGAAATGTTAGTAGACATGGTAACGTCTTCTTTAAACTCTCGACCGGAACTGTGTGTGGGTGTGGCCCACCTTTTGTTTGAAGTGTGCAGGGGCGTGGCACAGCAGTTTCACTCATGTACATCGTCTTTCATGCCACTCCTGCTCAAGTCATTAGGGCGTGGTGGGAGTGACTCCACCCCTGACCACTCCCCTGATAGTAGTTTGCCGGCAGATAGTCTGCCCATGTTTCAGTGTCTCAGTAAGATGGTGGAGCTGATGGCAAAATACACAAGAGAAGAGCATTCTGAACCTCTCTGGCTAGCACTACTGGTAAGGGTAGACAGAAAGAGGGTGTGGCTCACCTAATTAACAATACATTTTTATAGTCCATTATTAATTATTTCATATACTCATTTATTATTTTATTATTATTATTATTATTGTTATTATCATTATTTAAGTGTAAACTATAGTTGTTGGCGTAACAGTTATGGATATACAAGTTATTTCCCTGTGTTATTCCCCTCCAATTGCCTGCGGAAAAAATATTTTTGTACCACAGAGACTTTAAATTGCACACAGAAGAATTTTTTGTCGACAAAAAGGAGCGAGATGCATAAATAGTTGTGGTATAAAGTGATGATTATGTTTTGTTTTGGTTTTTAGTTACAAATGAAAATTTAGTTGTTGTTGTTTTTTCATGTATGAAGCTTCTTGGCGAACGGTTACTCCATCCCCGTGTAAAGAACTGACACGGAGAATTGTTTATTTGAGTACAAAGTCTTGTCTTGTGAAGGTCACTGGATATCATCGTTCAATTAACACTTTTTTTTTTATGTTTGAAGGTGGCGGAAAGGTGCGACGTACACTTATCTTGTTGTCGGTGTTTAGGAGTGACCCTCGCTGCATTAACTGGACATATTGTTCCCTCAAAATAACAACATCTGCTATTTTAAATAGTTCAACTATGGCAACTCTTGGAATTATCGCTAGATAACCTCCCTCTTCCTCAGGATCAGGACAGCTATCAGTGATAATTCCTCAAACCCATTGTTTAACTATTTACTTATTATTATTGTTGTTATTATTATTATTATTTATTAGTTTTGTTATTCTTTACACTGTATTATTATTATCATTATTATTATTTATTATTACTTATTAATATTATTCTTTATTGTTATTTTATTATTATTAATATTATTATTATTGTTATTACCACCGAGGAAAAGATTTCTATTCACAGCCACTATAAGTACATTTGTCCTTTGACCGCTTTTATCTCTAGACTATAGCAGTAATGGTAATAATGGTCTCCACATCTCTTATAGAAGAAATAATTTATCTTGAACTACCTAGTGTCAATTATTCTACCAGTTTGCTAGGGTGAACTGATTATAGATAGGGGTATTTTTATTTATTTATTTATTTATTTTATTTTATTTTTTTTAATATTTTTTTTTTTTTTTTAGCTTTTGTTACTGGAGGGGAAAGGCTTTTAGCCAGCTAGTGCTGTAGCTGGATTTTTTGGCTCTTTATCAGATTAATGTACCATTCATCACACACATGTCACTCACTCTGAGTCTGACTTAATGTTCTGGTTAGGATCACTCGGCATCCATCGTGGAACAAATCCTGGAGGTCTCGTTCGATACCCTACAGCCTGACGATGAGGGAATGAACCAGTTATGCCGCCAGTTAGGCCACACCCTCCATCTAGTAGGCATTGTTACGTGTTGGAAGCGTGGGTCCAGGATCAGGGACATCTCACGGATCCTACAGGTTGGTTTTTATAGTTGGGAAAAGATGGATTTTTTTCTTGGCCTAGGACACTGGTTGAAAGAGAAGGTTTTTAACCAAGTGGTATTTATGATGTATATATACATACGTATACTTATGTATATATTTTTGAGGGGAGGGGAATGGATGGACACTATTTTTGTACCCATTGTTGCAATAAATGGTACGCGTGTGCTAAAAGGTGTGGCTTAACTGATCACGTAATTGGCTTAACATGTATATACATAATAAGTGAAATCTTTTAATCTTTCTATGCTTCACTCCTCCCACTTCCTGGCCTTACACTACCCTAGTGAAAACTAATTCTAGATACAGTAGGCGGGTGTCAGTTAACAGAATATCAGTTATCCGAACACTTCAATTAATCGTACACCCAAAATCTAATAGTAGCACGTGCAGACATGAAGAATTGCTTGACCACGCCCCTTCATTATTGTTTTATGATAAATTGTCTATGGTGTTCAGTTATTAGAACATTTCAGTTATCCGAACATCTCTCGGTCCCAACGTGTTTGGATAACTGACATTCTATTGTATGTACATGTATGAGTGAAAAAATATAAGAAAGTGTAGGAATAAGCTATGGGGAATTTACAGCGTTCGTATATTTTTTAAGTTTATTATATTCATTCAATTCCACTTGTTTAGCTGGTGAAGCAAGTGTTACAGCTGGAGCATCTTCCCAGTGCTACTCTCAACGTAGCCCTCCATCTTGTGGCCTCATTGTTAGTGGTCTCTCAGGGACATGCTGACTGGGAGACCAAGACTCTGGATCTGGTAATGGTCATCAGCAATAGAAGGAAGGCTTTATTTATGGATGAGGTTGAAGTAGTTATTGGATTCTATCAGGAATTACTGACAAAGCTAGGATCAACTGCACAGGTATGTAAATACAAAATGTTTACAAATTATTATCACTGATTATACATTATCATTATAAGCAGATTAATTTAAACTAAGTTTTGTTGTTGTTGTTTTGTTGTTGTTGTTTTTTACATGAATTTGCTTGAGTTTATATAACAATACTTGTTTATAGGATCATTGAATATATATTTGTGGTTAATGAAAGAGTTTACAATTGTGTCAGATAAATTGGATGTGTGAATTATCTTTTGATGGACTTTTCCAACATGTGCATTCATTTTTTGCACTACAGTGCACATGCCCATTAAACTACATCTATGTCCTCATTACAGCCAGAGATCTTGCGGCACTGCCTGCAGTATTGTGAGGCTATGGCCAGCGAAGAATCCATCCAGCCTGTGGTCCTGAAGTTTTTGACGGAGCTCTGTCTGAAGGAGGAGCCAGTCTCCATCACCGACTCAAGCACTGCTGTGCCTCTTCCTCCAGCTCGGACCTTCACCCTGGACTTCAGTGGGCTGATTAAGGAAGAAACGGCCAGGAGCGCTCGCAGGAAGACTCTCAGGAGGTCTTGTAGACTCAAGAGGGAGGAAGAGATTAGCGGGAATGTCTGCCAGGTGTTGAGGAAGTGTTTGGGTAAAGGGTTGGCACTCCTGCAAGGGTGGAAACACAGCGGTGAGGGTGCAGAGGAGAGTGAGGATGACAGAGAGGCGGTGCTGGAGCTACTGTGGTGTGCCCTGGTGTGTGCCACTCATGTCAGGTAAAGGGTAGTCAAGAAGAGATACATACACTCATGATGTAAATAAGATGTTCCTAACAATCAATAGTGACAATATAGAATGCAGCAGTAATTTTTTGGGCACTCTGAGACATTCTGTTACCACAAATCTGAGATCATTAACTGTGGGTACAGGTGTAGTAACAGAAGGTCTTCTCTCAACTCACTTTCATGTAGCAGAACTCTACTATACAACTCCATGAATCTAATCCGCACTTAGTCTTTAAATAATATAGCTTCTTTTTTTTAATCGTATTACAATAGCACTGTGTCAGTTATCAGAACATAACTTATCCAAACACTTCAGCTAACTGAACACCCAAAAATCAGCTTGACCACGCCCCTTCATTATTGTTTTATAGTACATTTCTTCTGTGGTGTACAGTTATCTGAACATTGCAGTTATTGGAACATCTCTCGGTCCCAATGCAGTGGTGTAGGCAGATGTTTCAGTATTGGGGAGGGGGAGGGGGGAAGCTCCAAAGACGTGGTTAAAAATTGTTCATGTTAGAAATCACCTCATGAGATAGTGCCCCAAAATTATGGGGGCTACCCCCCCTTCTTACGCCACTGCAACGTGTTAGGATAATTGACATTGGATTCTACTGTGTTTAGTTTTATGACTGTTGACTTACACTTCCAGACCAGTTCAGCAGGAGATAAAAGATGTCCTGGAGGAGGTGTTTTGTGCTGTAGTGGCACTGCTCTTAGAAGAACCAGCATCTAGCAGAGGACAGCAGCTATCCACTCTCTATACTCTGTATGCACAGGGTCTGTCAGCCCTGGTGGGTGTGGCTTGCGGAGAAGAATGGACAGAAAAGGAAAATATTTTCACCAACGTCTTGGCAGTTCTCAAGTTAGTTAATTTCTACAACTATTACCTATAATAATGACAATTAGTTTTTACGCTTTCTCACCTAATGACAATTATAACTAGCGCATGCCTGTGTGGCTAAACTGAATGGTTGCGGCAAAGAAACTTCAGCAGCTACAGATGTGGATGTATTATTACTATGTATAGTTTATTTAATCGTATCATATTGGACTCACTTACATAAAGTGTACATACATCCTGAATTTTACAGTAGTTGTTCTTGTCAGTTATAAGGCAGTACTATATGAAAAATATAACACATGTAGATGTATATGTGGTTTAATACAATGCAAATGTTATATATGATTTTATGTGTTTCCTATGCAGGTGTCACCCTAGTTCTCTACCAGTTCTAGTTTCTTCTCTGCAGTATCTCACACAGATGGTTTCTGTCTCAGATTGTGAACCCTCACCTCTGTCTGCCACAGTCCTGCTACAGTTACTGCCTCTTTTGTCCCCAAATCTTTCTAGTGCAATGCATTCGGTGAGGAATCTTTCAGTGTTCTTGGGTGTGAGGGTTAAAGTAGCCATCAAGTTTGTCCATTAGTTAGTCTATCATTTAAAATCACAAGTCTTGAAGATCTACCTGAACGTGGATATCAAATATAATTAAGAACAAATGTTTGTTGTTATTATTTTTTGTGGTTGTTGTTGCTGCTGTTTTCATCTATGTAACTAATAATTTTTGTTGATTATATATCTGTACAACTTTATGTTGTGAGGCTTTACAGACGTTCTTACTGAGGCCTCATAACTCCATCTTTAGTTTCTAGTTTGTTGAAGTTGCACTTTACATGCGTCAACTACTTACTGATGTACTTGCTTGGCTTGGCAGGATAGTAATTGTTTTTTTTATTTGGTTGAGGTCCACATCATAGTATAGTTTTATTTTTTTGCCTTAAAATGTTCTTCATATAATCAGCTTCTCAAAACCACTTGCTGGCTTTCTGTCAGCAGAGATGAAGTCTGAATACTTACAATTTTATTTTCACTGAATTCAGTAGCAGAGTATGAACCATTGGCAACTACGCTCATAGTATATGTTTAGATCACCCATCGTGTGTTTTCTAAGTTTCTTGAATATAATGTTAATACCACTAATAATATATTGTTAATATATTAGGTTCGTTGGGTGACATTGAAAACCCTCTGCTTATTTGACCAGCTTCCTTCAAATAACCAACAAGAGGTCAGGTTTTATCATTGATTCCCTTTTTCTCCATTTCTGCCCAATAAGAAGTCGTTATCAGTTACGAAGACTTCTATTGTGGTTGTATGTAGGGTGTGGGTGGAGTCATGCAGGATATTTTGGAGGTGTGTCTCAAAGCTGAGGAAGTCATACCTGATATTGACTCAGTAAGTGTAATATAACACGAAACTGGGGGCAGTAAATTCTATGCATGTCTCAAGTTTTCTTATAATGTCGAATATTTTATCTTATCACACATTTAAACTAGATTGTGTTGGTAAGAATATAATTTTGTTGTGCTAGAAGTACCTCCCTTTAGCATCACACTTCTTGAATGGACAAGTTTATAATTATTAGCAAATTTTCTCGGTATAACAGCCAATAATGTTAATTAAAACTTAACCAGATGTTTCAACTTCTTGCCGAAGTTATTATTATTATAATTGTTGCAGCTGTGAATGACTGAATCATTATTATTGTTATTTTTACACTGTGTTATGTATATGTTTGTACAAATCTGGTTCTATATTTGAAGTAGAACTTACATCATGAAGGCAAGAAGGTCTTGCACATGGTTAAGTGGATTAATTAAAAATTAAAAATTATAATTCTTTCTAGGATAAGGAGAAAAGGGTGTGGTTATGATCATAGAAGGCCGGTTAAATTAGTCCAAATATACTAGAGCTATTAAGTTTCTATTATCAAAATATTTTAGCCTTGAAAGTGGTAAAATACATAGTTTTAGAAACACAATAACTTAGTTCATGTAAATCAAGTAGTGAAGATTCATACACGACATAGTCGTCACACTTTAGAACCAGTTCAAAGAGTTATTATGCTGCTCTGAAGGTTGCATGCATTTTATAGACCTCCAATTCTGTTTCCTAATAATAAATTGTTCCTTTAATTATTACCTTTGTACTCTACTGTTCACAGTATCGAGGCAAGTTGCTATGGCTACAGAAGTTGAAGTACAGACCAAGTCAAGTGTCTGATCAAGCAGAAGCTTACAAAGAAGTAATTAAATTAGCTGTACTGGCAAAAACATAATAAGATTTAAGTCTGATTAAAGCAAAGTCTTAATGTATGCAATAGTATATGTGAGGGAGGACAGTAGCTAAGATGTATCTAGGTCAAAACTTAGAAATTCATTAAATTTATCAATAATTTGGACATTAACCCTTTCACCGCTGAATTGTCAGGGTAATTCAAAAAATTTTTACACTTGTCTAACTAATGTCTATAAAAGAAGTGCAAATATATACATTTTTTTCTCTCCATATCTGATACTAAACTGTGTGTAGCTAATTCTGAGTTCAGTATAAGTACTTCATACTCATGCAAGTCTTCACAACTGCTTTTTCTTGTAAAGCTGTAGTTATACACCTGGATTCCTTTATAGAGCAGCTCTCTCTTTGTTGTTTAATGACTTCTGTAGGCATCAACATCTCTTGCACCTTCTGGTTTACTAGATTCACCATCTATAATGCCAAAATTGACCGCCTGGTTGCCATTCTGAAGTAAGCCAAAACCCGGACTCCAAAAGCTACTTCAATGTAGGCGCTGTAGCCTTAGAGATACCACCGCAAGAAGTTTAAACACCACCGCAAGAAGTTCGAACACCACCGCAAGAAGTTCGAACACCACCGCAAGAAGTTCGAACACCACCGCAAGAAGTTCGAACACCACCGCAAGAAGTTCGAACACCACCGCAAGAAGTTCGAACACTACTGACTAGCTTAATAGCTAACTTCTCGAGGCTATATCGTTTGAGTGAGGCAACAGAGACGAGAATAAACGAAGATTTTCCTGAGGCGATACTTCGAACTGCTGTATGGCAGTTATGGCGGTGAAAGGGATAATTTATGAATATATTTACACTACAAATTGTCAATAGAGTTCTTTGAGGGGGGAGGGGCTAGTTTGTTTATTGTTGTTGTTGTTGTTGTTATTGTTTGTTTGTTTTTTGTTGTTTTTTTGTTTGTTTTTTTTGTTCCTTCACCCCTTTGCATTGAAAATATACACTTATACAGAACATTGCTACTGTACATCTGGTCACCCAATGAATGGCAAAGCTTGAAATGTTCTTATTCAGTTGAATAGCTTTTGTTGTTCTTGTGTTTGTTTGGTGGCATTTAGAAATAGTCTGTTTTATGGGAATTGAACTTTCTCTGTCAATATGTACTCAGTAACTTACTATAGGATTGTTAAATTCAATTAAGACTGCCACTTCTCTCTTGGGGTCCATTGATAATTTTAGTGTGTTGTGGATTGGGTAGATTGCATTGAAGTACTTGGTAGGAACACTTCATGTGAACTTCAGTCTTCTATGGGATCCCACAAGTGAGATTATCAGGTTTGTTATAGCCAGGGAATTGATTAAAGTTCGTTGTGAGCACAATAGCTACATATCATTCATGATACATCACTTGTCACGACATTTCTAGGATTGATTACACATCATCATTCACTGTAACATACGTAGTACTCTAATATTTAGTTAGTAAAATCTTCGAGTAATCTTTAATCTAAGTAGTATGTGATTTTCCTCTTCATCTAATATTTGAATACCCTTATATATTCCTCCATCAGATCTCATGCACTGGAGGAGAACAAGCAGACATTTTGGGCTGTATTTGGCGAAATACTTGCCCAATCTTCAGCAGCTGTCAGAGGTGAAGAATACAATACTCTAAATATTTATAATTGCTAGTTCATTGTTACTTACATGCACATAATTACAACAACAAAAATTAACGATCCGTGTGACTGGGATAAAGTAGAATGTCTCCTTCAGAGTAATGGCTACTTGTGTTCTCTATTAATGTTAATTCTGAAATGAATGTTTCAACATCAATAGGTCTTACCAGGCTGAAGAAGACTTTAGGTTGTATAGACAATAAAGTAATTGTAGTGATACAATAAGCATCTTATAAGAAACGAGTCCATTTCTATACCATTATACTTTTTTTCAAATAGGCATTGAAGATGGTAAAGATATATCAAATAGTGTAACTCGGTCAGAAGACCATCAATCTAGTCATTGCTCCTCGCTATTTCGTGATCAAGTGGACCTACTTACCGGACGAGGATGCCGATCTCCAGATCATGCACACCATAGAGTTCTGCTGTGGAAGGTACTGGCTGGTTGTGACCTGACTGTGATAGAGTCTCGTTCCCGTATTTTGGTACCACTATTTCTGGATTTTATAGAGTAAGGAAAGAATGGAATGTAGTTAATGATTGTGATAATTGATTAATGATTCAATGTAGATGTAGTTAAGTGTTAAGAATGTATGCAAGATTTACATATATGTACCTATTGTAGGACTGGTACACCAGTTAGATAGTATATTATTGTTATGGTTGTTAATGATAGAGAAGACGTTGACAAAAGCATGAATTCTATTATTTATGAGGCGGCTTTAGCATTAAGTAGTTCATCCACTAATTATAGCAATTTATCACATTACATAGATGAAATGTCTCTCATTTAACAAGGCTGAGGAAATAGTGTGATGGTAAAGTTGAACACTTTTTAAGTAACCGTAATTATTATTTTTATGATAGGCGGAACTTGATTTAATTGGAATCTATTATTATATTTGTGTGTGTATATATAAGTTCTTGTGCAAGACATAAAGCATAATGTTTGACATGATAATCATGGGAGACATAACGGGGGCGGGGTTAGCCTCCATGCCAGCCATCTTGTATGCTGAGTGAGATATGTCTCAAACTTTTTTTCATTTCAAAGAATATTTACAATATTACACAAAATGTTGCTTGTGTACAAGTTTATTTTTTATTTATTTATTATTTTTTTGTTATAAATGTGTAAAGGCAGCTTCTAACTGGCTCGCTACCAGTTCATGCTCTATTGTATATTCCAGGCTGTGGATGATAAAGCAGTAATGCTTTTGAACTGTCTAATTGGCGTCTTCCTTCTTTGTGAGATGCAGTATAATTTTGTGTCTGCACAATGCATTGTGATTGTGTCTGCACAATGTATTGTGATTTTGTCCTATGCTATCAGTTTGGAACAAAATGTCGTGTTATAAATACTGTGGTTAATTTGAGAGATAGAAATATATATTTTGTGGCTTTTTAGAGAACCATAAAAATCACTGAACAAAATGCCAATTACCCAAAGTTTTGCACATATGTCATCTATATAGTAATGACGACCGACGATGACAGTGTATATTCATGATTAAATCATGAGCTGAGAAGAGTTGGTAAAGCATCGTCAATAAGCTCCTTCGATACTTGATGGTAAGCTTGACCCGCTTTATAGTTGACAGGGGAAAAAAAAAAAGCAAAACCCATATGGGGCTCGAACTTGTGATCATCAGTGAGTGTCAGAGTTGCACACTCTTACCATTAAACCGTCAGGAACTTCTGCTTGGAGGACTTTATTAACCTATTGTCTATTCTTTCTTCTATTTTTTTTTTCTTTCTAAGTCTTGCCCTGTCCATCCCCTGCTCTAAACACAAGGTTGCTTGAGTTGGGAAAGTGTTCATAGGGTCAAGAAAAATAAAACCAGGTGAGAAAAGCTGACTGATGTAGACAAAGGAGGAGAATCCATAAGTTGAGAAGAGGAATAAGAAAAACTGGAATATCTCAGGAAGAAAGAGAGCAGGAGAGGGAAACCATGGATATAAATACCTTATGCTAATGCACTCCTAATTTGCACAAGTCAGCACGTCAGGTGCCACTGTGTGGGAGGGTACTTGCTGGCGTGACCAATATATTGGTACCTATTAAATTGTTAAATGCAACACTTAATTATACAGACTGTGGCATTGCTTAGCTCTAAATATTTTATAGCCTTATTTGAAGGAAGAGGATTTTCTGGTCAACGTTGAAAGTGTATTCTGACTTGTCATAATTGTTGGTGTGTGAAGTTACATACCAAAAAAGGCTGTGTGTCTGAATACTATCAGGTGAGGCTTATAGCTTAAAGACCAGTAGCCAAAGTTAGTGATCCTAGGTTCACTTTCTCAAGCAGGAATTTTTTTAGTAAAAACTCCAGTTAACAATAGCTTTGTTAGTCATATATTTGCCATTTGTTTCACCCCTCTAAAATGTGCCTATTGAATAGAATATGTATGTACAGCTATACATGGATACACTCTGTGGTGTTTTTATGTGCTTTTTGCATGAGATTGTTGTGGTGTAATCATTTTATTTGTCTTGCTTGTTGTTCTTTTTAATTATTAGTTTATCAGAAGTACATGTATGTGATTAATTGCCAAGTATGTCATAATGCAATCAAGAAAATCAAACTTTAGTTAACATAGTTTAGTTAGTGTGAAACGTTTGAAATTATTTAAAGAGTTTGTGTTATCACTCGAACTGTATTACTGCTAGTATTCGTTTTGCTGTTTGTAATTATCAGTTAATCATCAAGAAGACTTTCTCTTAGTTCAAAGTAGGTAGGAGGAAGTCTTGTGTTGTCCCCATCAAGAATATTTGGCTCAGTGGTATCCTGATTTTGTGATTGTCCTTTAAAGTAAGTGATTAAGACTTGAATTTTCTTCATCAAATTTATGTACAATGGAGTGTTCTTCTTTATTTCAAGGTGAATGTGGTAAAGTATCACAGCTAACATAACCACCATGGACAAAGAAGTAGAAGTAATCAAAGCCTTCTCACATTCACCTTCATTGCATAGCATAACAGTTGCTACTATCCCCAAATTTACTAAAAAGAATGTTTCTAGAACATCACACAATTTAGCCTTGTATATATTCACCTTAGTGCACAGTTTAATGATAACAATGAAGCTCATTGCAAGAGCTATCCAGAACAAGTTTCGCTGCAAACTGTAGCTTAGACCAAATACTGTGAATAGACAGCATCGAATCAGAAGACATAGTCCTGTCCAGTAGCGATGAGGTTTAGTGTACGGAGCGTGATAGGCATCCATTATGGCAGTGAAGGTAGTACTATTGAAACATCGCAATCTCTTGAACACAGGAAGAGATGTTAAACATTGCCCAAATAGTAGTAAGCCGGTATACGGTAGGAAAAGAAATAACAATACTGACAAGCTTACTATAAACAGAGGTATGTGCTTGTTTCTAAGATACTTAATGTGACCATTGTACACCCACACTCTCTCTGAAACCAGTGGGTCAGTGACATTGTCAGCAGCAGCCACCAGTAGGTCTGTGAAACTGAAGGCAGTCACTATAGTCTTGAGGAGTTTAGCATAGGAGAGTAAGAAGAGAGTAGCTAGGACTTCTATGTTTCTCATTCCCATCAGCTTCATCACTCTGGAGGAATAATGGCAGAACAGGATGATCACACCTACCAGGAACCAGATGTAGAATGGAAAGACAAACTGCAGCCATGTCTTTTGATACACATCCATTCCTGAGTAGTAGCACACTTCTATGCCTAGATCTAAGTTTATCCAAGACAAGAAGACACGAAGAACTGGGTGAATAGAACAAGTGTGATGGTCTAATAATCCACTAAAAGACAATATGTTAGCATAAAGTATCAATCCATTAGTAGTACCACTAGATACTGTCATCTTCACCAGCAACAGGAACACAACCAAGACCACACCAGCCAGTGCTAACAGAACAGTCAACCAGATGTAGTTATGTTTGGAGAAGTGTGAGCAATCCATGCACTTCCAGCTGCCAATCCCTATACTGTAGTTTCTGAAGCATCCACCACAGAGAATTCCGGCATGGTTGTTAGCACATTGAGCATCATATTCTGTTAGAGAAATTCCTCTAGAATCGTGTGAGCAGTAATTTAGTGGACAATATTTATTCACTCTTAAATAGCCACCATTATAACTGAGCCATCCTGTCACCTTGGTAGCTTTCTTGAAGTTGATATCACAGTCGATAGAAGGGAACACTTTTTTTACTCTTCTATCACATTGACATTGATCATTCTCCTTTTCAAATCGTTTGGGACACTGAAGTAGTTTGATATTTAAGAATACGGTGTTCCAAGTACTGCTATTGCACAGCACATCACTAGTGATGGGTATCTTAGTTATTGTCTCTTCCTTCTGGCTAGAATAGGGACGGAACGTAAGGTTTTCACAATTCGAGATTTTCTTCAAATAAAAAGTACTTTTAATGTCGCAACTTTTGAGTTGGTCCATCTGATCAAAGCAAGCTACAGAAACGGTATAGTTCTGGCCTAGGTAAAGGTTTATGTTCCTTTGACGCATGGAACATGCAGCAGTTTGGTTGTGACAGTAACATATTTTGTTAGCTCTTGAGGTTATTGATAAAGATTTGTAATCATACTGTTTACCGTCTACTAATATATCTGTTCTAGCCAAAGAAGCAAGTGATTTGTTATTAGGACGTAAGCATCTATCGAGCATACCACCATACATCGATGGCCCAGTCACTGCAGAGTTGTCTTGAAAGTATATCTTCACATTGTCATCCCACGATAAGATACAGGAATTTCTTATACAATCACTCACCAGTTCATTGATACAAATAGCACCTCCTGTGCTGTTCTTTTTTAATACGGAATTATTGTAAAATTTACAAAAACTTCCGGATATGTTTAGGTTTGAATTCAACATGTAAATTCCTCCACCACATCGTACAGCTTTATTATTATTAAAGACTGTGTTGCTGAGTTCTACCAATGCTATATAAATATTAATAGCTCCTCCTCTCTTTGCCTCGTTTGAGTTGAAAATGCAATTCGTGCACGTGAAAAAAACTTGGCGGCCCACATATAAACCACCTCCGAATGTTAGAGCGTTGTTATTAGTGATATTGCAGTCTCTTATTCTGATTTTGTATCTTGTTATAATTGCTATAGCTCCTCCTCTGCTTAATTTATTTAATTTACAGCTGGCTTTGTTACCTTGAAATACACTGTTTGTTATTGTGATTTTTGCAATAGTAGATGCAAAGAAATGTCGAAGAATGTAGATACCCCCACCGATTACACTGGCACGGTTGCCTGTGAGTATCAAACTATTCAGATAAATGTCATTATCTCTTCTATTTCGAGCAAATCTTATAGTCATGGCTCCTCCTTTACTGGCACTGTTATTAGTCCAATTGCAATAAGTTATGCTCACTTTCCCTGTTTTACCATCTTTTCCCGTCTCTGTTAGTGATACCAATTTCACTGCTCCGGCTTCTGATGAAGCATAATTTTGTGAAAATTTTGTTTTATTGAGTAATATGGAGTAGGAATCAACTGAAATTGCTCCACCATCTTGAGTAGCCGAGTTACTAAGAAAGTAACTGTTTGTCACACTTAGTTGGTAAGTGCAGTTGTAAGATTCTTCAGTGTTGTTTGTGTTTATGGCACCACCGATGGCAGCATAGTTGTGGGAAAAACTGCAGTTATCTAATAAGGCGTGGCATATATACCTCGTTAAAAGAGCTCCGCCCTCTGTTAATTTAGTGTTACTCTTAATAGCAGAATTGAAATTGAAAGAGGAGTGTGTCATGCTGGCTGCATCTAATCGTAGCATATACAATGCTCCACCAGAATGAGCAGAATTATTCTCAAAGTGACAGTATTTAATATCTACTATTTGCGTATGTCGTATGATGATTGCTCCACCCATTTCAAGTGCATTGTTGCCCAAAAAAATGGATTCCTCTATCGTCACACTAGTAGCTTCAATCACTGACAATGCAGCTCCATTAACAGCTCTGTTGTTATAGAAACTACAGTTTTTAATAATAGTGGCATTGTTGCTGTCTGTACTTAGCGAAGTGCCGTGATTATTCTGAAAAGTGGAGTTGTATACATTGATGTTGATATGACAATTTCCTTTAGTTTCAATTCCCGGTCCTTTGTTATTTTCAAATATGCAGTTATTTACTGTCAGTGAAGGTGAAGGTATTGCAGCTGAATAACTAGTGCATTTTTCTTTGTAATATATACCTTTTAAGGCAATACTTGGGTAGTTGATAATGAGAATTGCACTGTTTCCACTTTCAGCAGAATTATTTTGAAAATTGCAATCTACAATACTCAGATGGAGGGAAGGGAATGTTAAATAAAGTGCTCCATGTTGATTGTGTACAAACACTGTATTTGAGATGACTGCAGTGCTCGTAATTTGATAGATGTTTAACGATGACATTGAAGTATTGTTAATATACAACCCATAGTCACTATTACTTTCAAATCTACAATTTAATATATGTAGCTCGTTAGTGCAGCCCCAGATTTCTACGCTTTTATATGACGTACTAATAAAGGCTGTGTTTCCTACTGTGATGGTTTCAATAGCTCCATTTTCTGTTACTCTGACAATGGCATTTGTTTTGCCACATTGACGGAATTCAACGAAATCAAGGATGATCATTTTTACGTTATCAAACTCGAATGAAATATCTCCTTCCTCACAGACTAGGCTGGCATGATAGCCTCTGGTCCACGGTTTTATCACAACGCTGGTGGAATCGGAGAATTTTATGTAATAATTGTACTTAATGAAATAATAACTGTGGATGAAATTTATGCTAGTATTCTCTGAAAATGTTTTGTTGACTAATGACTCCAGTGTACCACAAGGATATAGTATCTCCCCTTCCACTGAACATGTCAAGTTTCTTATTGGAACATCCGAATTTGTTACATAGTATTCATCTGCACTACAATAAATATAAGGTAACACTAACAGGGCTAAATAGAAAGAAGAATTCATAGTGAAGTGCGCTGAAATGTGATCTCTGGTCTGCGTTCTGTTTAGTTAAGAGCTGGAGAGTTAATATATTTTTATCTCTTTACATTATATAAACTACATTAATTATCTTTAGAAGAGTTTCTGTTTCATTTCTGAACGAACACACAACCACAAAGAGTAATGTTATCAAAACTAAACACTAAGGTGCCTGACTAAATTCTGCTTCTAAAAGATTCCTTCACTGTACAAGGTTGCATCGTTTGGTTTTAGAACTCTCTGTTTGAACTCCCAATATCAGTTGTTGACAGTGTCTATGCGTACTATGAATTGATAATTTAAGTAACATCAAGTATGGATGTGGTACAGTGTTTATAATTTTCAATTGACAGCAGTAGGTTTCTGTTAGCCTAATAGATGCATTGATGTCTACACTAGATAATAGCAATAGTAGTTACATACTGTGTACATCCATTTTATTTCAAACAAATGTGTAAGAACTATTAGAATAAATTGGATTTTCCAATATTAGTCCTTCACTGAATTGTCAGCTTTAAAAAGTCAGAGAAAACTCCATTTATTGCTATACTCAATGTAGATTTCTTTTCCCAACAGTTGCTTTTGTATTTGATCATGCCATGTTATAAGTAAAGCTGGACGGTATATCGGTATATAGTTAATACCGATTACTTTACCTCATACCGTACTATATATAATGCGTCCGCGCTAAATACCGAATACCGCGAGATTTATTTTTTTGTAAACTCCACGCCTATAAACCGGATTGAGGCGGTTTTTCATGTGCAGTCGGTGCGGGTACGCTTCAGTAATGGAAGAACTTGTGAGCAAGAAAGGAACGAAGAGCGTAGTGTGGGACTATTTTGGTCTGCGGAAAAAGAACGGAGAAGTTATCGATGATGGCTCTGCTGTTTGTCGAGCTTGCCGGAGAACAGTCGCTGCAAAGCAAGGTAACACTTCTAATTTACTCGCTCACCTTCGGGTTCACCATTGCAAACTTCACAGCGAAGTCACCGCATTAGTTAGAAGTGGAAAAAGGTCTAGAGAAGTGATGGAGACAACGAGCAAGGTTCCTGACCAACCTACTCTTGGAGCTGTTCTTGAAGTCGGTCAACAATATGAGAAGAAGGGGAAAAAATGGAAAGCATTAACTGATGCAGTAACCTATTTTATAGCTAAAGATGGCCAGCCCATGCTAGCAGTGGACAAGCCTGGTTTCCGTTCTATGCTTAAGACATTTGACTCGAGATACCAGCCACCTAGCAGAAAGTATTTTTCTAACACAGCCATTCCAAGTTTATATGCTACAGAAAGAGCCAAACTTCAGGAAGAATTATCAAGTTCTGTGAAGTTTTATTCTGGTACAACTGATCTTTGGTCCAGTGCTGGTATGAAGCCTTATATTAGTTACACCATTCATTATATTAACTCAGATTGGAAACTGACTAGTAAGTGCCTTCAAAGCCTCTTTCTGCCAGAGGATCATACGAGTGAAGTAATCGCAGATTCTTTGAAGACCACACTTGAATCATGGAGTTTGTCAGCTGATAATCAAGTCTGCTTGACAACAGACAGTGGGAGTAACATTATCAAGGCTGCCCGAGATTTACACTGGCTAAGGCTCGCATGTTTTGGACACAATTTACACTTAAGTGTGACAAAGGCAATGGATGGTGAACGAAGGTGTCATAGAGCATTAGGAGTCTGCAGGAAAATA
>WLWD01003703.1_pt1 | contig 24021 bp, 22 predicted proteins | sample 6712731 | NCBI WGS metagenome assembly WLWD01 (sample SAMN12718690, study PRJNA576275) | sponge metagenome | isolation source: marine sponge | host: Mycale hentscheli | place: New Zealand: South Island, Marlborough, Capsize Point | collected 2014-11-01 | reverse complement strand
TTGTATTCTCTTAGTGACTTGGCTATTGGACTTGGGATTTTCAAGTAAGAACAAATGTGTTAGATAATGTGTGTAGCTATTACAAACAGTGCATTGACAAAGTTAACTTACCACCGCCGCTAAAAAATAAATGAACCCGGCTAACTTAGGAAGAACTAATTGCGAACGTCTTTCCCATTCTGTCTCTGTAGCTCTTTGCCGTTTTTTTTCCTTTCTTTTCCTAGCATTATTTTCTCCCGAATTTATTGTACCCGTGCTAATGTTTACGTTTTTTAAGTAGCCTCCGGGGGTGGACACACATTGACCTCTTTGAACTTTTGCCATACATATATTACCAAAATCTCGAATGGAGATCCGTTAGTGAGAGTCTCGCTTCGCTTGCCCAATAATAATAATAATAATAATAATAATAATAATAATAATAACAACAACAACAACGAAGCACTAAAGGTGCGTACCCTCAGCGCTACTAAACACTACCTAGCTATTACAATATAATCTCAGACCAAAACCACAAGCAATCTGTTAGCTATTTAATGAGACATCAATATAGTAGCTCGAGCAATGAAAATGGTACATGGAAACGCTGTCTTCATAAGAGAAGAAGCTAAACAGGCCAGAAATACTCACCGGTATACACTTTCAATGCAAAACTTCACTTCTTTCAACTCTGTTAACTTCCCTGAGCATAAAGCAAACTACACTGCTGGCTGCAAGAAATTATTTGCTCACATGATTATGACACGATGCTAGGGGGCGTTACCCACAAAAGCTGGTACCTACATGGAACTTAGCTCGACGTTTTCTCAACAATTAGCCTGAAATTCCAAAAAGTAGCACAATCTTCATCCTGAGTAAGTTCATACCTAAATCAATGGTTGGTCAGTAATCTCCAAAATCAAAGCGTGACAGACAGACGAACAGACAAGACGACTACTATAACCCTCTTGCTCATGCGCGCTGAGGGTTAATAAAAATTAACCAGCAAGCAAAGTGAGTAAGAAATCCTGAATGACTCCCTGCCAGTGGTGATCTAGCTGCGAAACTTCAAACTGGAACTCCAGGACAATGATCATCTCGAGCAATTGATGCCCTTGCCAAGCATGCCTGATGATACTCTTATGCCACACCCATCAGTTCCATATGCCACACCCACCAGTCCCAAATGCCACACCCACCAATTCACGATCCCATCCCTAGATACCCCTCCCACCCACTCACCTCCTCTGTAGGTGATATTTGACTGCAGGAAGTTCCAGCAGTTGATGGCTACCAGGAACATCTCTGTCATTTCCTGGTCTCTTAGCTTCATACCTGGAAACAAGAGAAATTATGTATGAAGATCTAATTAAGCACTTAATCCCAGGGGTATGTCATGTATTGCTCATGCCTCTTCTCTTAGAACTATGGAGTAGGTAACTCACCAGTTGAGAAGTGGAGCATAGGCTGGTTGAAATTTGAGTCATCCATCTTTCTTCTCTTGGTTGGCCTAAATAAAGTTCACAAAAAATAAATATTTGCAGAAGTAAAAAAAGCACACAGAGGCTATGGTTAAATACCACACCGGTACTTTACCATATATAATACTGCTGTATTCAATTTACTACTCTAAAACAAAAACAGCTTCATTAGAGACTGCTGACTGATAAAGAATCTCACAAAGACTCTGACCCAAGAAGTCAAGAGAGCTCTGAATATGATTATACCCTACTACTACTACTACTACTATGACTACTACTATGACTACTACTACTACTACTATGACTACTACTATGACTACTACTACTACTACTATGACTACTACTATGACTACTACTACTACTACTACTATGACTACTACTACTACTACTATGACTACTACTATGACTACTACCATTACTACTACTACTACTATGACTACTACTACTACTACTATGACTACTACTATGACTACTACCATTACTACTACTACTACTATGACTACTACTACTACTACTATGACTACTACCATTACTACTACTACTAATACTTCTTTTCTTTTTACTACTACTACAACTATCCTTATTTGGTTTCTAACTACTTCTTTCCATGCAATGACCAACTTAATCAGTGAGTTACAAGAGACAACCCTCACTTCTCCTCCGTGCTGGGCTTAGTAAAAGCATCTTCAATTAAAATCCAAGGCTTCCTCTGAGAAACTGGCTCTGCCACATCGCCACCTGGAATCATCAACAATAACAACGACAACAACAATAACGACAACAAAGGCCATCAAGACAAAATAACATCTTAAAAGATGATGCTCCAAATTTTTTAGACTTCTCCAACAAATTTTAAGATATATATTACATTTCTTCTTCTCTCCCCCTCCCAACCCACTGCTATCTCACTCTCGCTGTAGTAAAGCATGTTCTTGCAGTAACTCCAGGAAGTCTCAAAGAACAGGAACACAGAGATGTAGAAGCAAGCGATGGCCACGGTGGGAGGAGCTTCAAAGGACTGTAGCTGGTGTAGGTAGCCGGATATCTTCTCCAAACCCAACCACCGCATGTTGGCAGGACTACATGCATAAAGAAACGAAACAAAGGATGAGTTGATCCACCATGACATGTCACATGTGATCCACCATGACGTGTCACATGTGATCCACCATGACGTGTCACATGTGATCCACCATGACGTGTCACATGTGATCCACCATGACGTGTCACATGTGATCCACCATGACGTGTCACATGTGATCCACCATGACGTGTCACATGTGATCCACCATGACGTGTCACATGTGATCCACCATGACGTGTCACATGTGATCCACCATGACATGTCACATGTGATTCACCATGACATGTCACATGTGATCCACCATGACATGTCACATGTGATTCAGACATTCTACGCACCAAATATGACTAAAACAAATTCTTCACTGAATGACAATTTATATCGAGTGATCAGAGCTCACATGATCTCACATGTTTGTACGCATCGATGGGAACTTAATTACAACCATTTAACATACGGTACTATTACTCGCACTTTAATCTCTCAGAAAGACACAAAATTAAGAGACATTTTAATTCTAGTCAAGTAGCCTACGCCAAGATGCAAAAAACAACAACAACAAAAAACAAAAAACAAAAAAAACAAAAAAACAAACACAGACACACACACACACACTTTGACATACAAACACAAACAACACTCTCACAAACTAACACACACACAAACACATTTATCGCAGGCAGACTCACAGGTGTGGTCCAATCTGCTTGCTGTGTAGTACTTCCTTCCAGTTGCATTTCTCTGCAGTTCTCATGAACAGACGGTACAACTTCTCCCAACCTTTCTTCCCAGCACAGGCATGCTCTAAACAAAACATCACAACAAATATTTTGCCAGAAAACGAGAAAAATCAGTAAATTAAATTTAGCACCTGCTTTGACAGTGCCTTCCTTATAAAAGGTAAGGTGTCATCAAATCCACAAACCATCATTACACTCCCAGAACGCAGTGAAGTCGTTTCATTTTGTGAGCTACCCTATCATCAAGGATTTAATGAATTTATATCAGTTTATTAAAAAAAAAATATTTTTTTTCCTTGTTCTAACAGCCAATATTATTAAAACTTAGGGTTAAGTTTTAATTAACAATATTGGCTGTTAGAACGAGAAAAATTTGCTATTACTATAATTATTTCAGCCGAGAATGACTTGGGCGCATAGTTTGAAAATACCATCTGTGCAATAGGTACCGAGCATTTAGACTCCAATGTGTCAAAAACCAACTCTATTTTGGACATTTAAACCACGAATCTTGCCACTTGCCCTTGCCGTGGAGTAGCGACTGAACGGTGAGTGTGGTATAGTAGCACGCGGCAGACTCCAGCCACTGGCACAAGTGGGAGGTCTTCAGAATCATGGTCTTGTTGTTGGCTCGGATGATCGGATGTTCGACGATTATCTCGGACGACTCCGTCAGCATCGGTATCACCTCGACGACTGCAGACATGGAGGGAAGCAATTATCTACCTCTACAAATGCTTACACACATGCACACACACACAAACACATGCAGGGTAGTTTATAAAAAAAAAACAACTTGAGAGGGATCAAATCAACATTTTTTTTTATTTCCAGGGGGGCTTCTAATTTCCATGAAGTTGATGAAAATTTTGCGGATGTCACCATGAAGGTTAATAATAATCTTTAGGGGGTGGGAGAAAACCATTTTTAGGGAAGGGGGTTAAAATGCCCCCCCCCCCCCTAAAAGGCCTTAAAAAAATCCCTGCACATGCACATAATAAGAGATATCACTTTTGCGAAATTTACTATTTTCGTGCAATTTTTTTTAGACATGATGGTACTAGTTATGGATATCCTGACATCTTCAAAAAAAAGAAAGAAAGGAAGAACAAAAAAATAAACAAACAAACTGCGAATTAACTTGACCACTAAAAAACACACGACACAGTGGACATACTGACAGAGAAGTGGAATTCAATATGCTCACCTAGTAGTTCTCTGTAAGGATTTGTTGCAACGTTGCCTTGGGAGCTGGCAGGCTGCTGACTCAGCACATCATACAGGTCGAGCTGTAACACCAAACACAACAAATAGCAAGCCAGTCATTTCCATGTGCCGGTTGCTATGCATGCGACCATGCACATGTGCCAGTTGCTATGCATGCGACCGTGCATATGTGCCACCCACCCCTATGGTCTTGGCCAAGTCAGGGAACATCTTGATGGTGATGAGCCACAACCTGCACTTGGTAAGGACGTCAGGGGCATTGTCTAAGATAAAATTAATAACATAAAACCAATTATGTACTATAAATGAGTTCTAATAATAGCAAATTTTCTCCTTCTAACAGCCAATATTGTTAATTAAATTAATTAATTGGGTTAAGTTTTAATTAACAATATTGGCTGTTAGAACGAGAAAATTTGCTATTATTATAATTATTTTAGGCGAGAATGACTGAATTATGAATGAGTTGTATGTAAACATGAAGACTATCTGGGGAGTGGAGCTAGTGGAGGGAATGGTCAGAATAAGATGCTGTACGTATGTGTGTGTGTGTGACATATCAGTAACACATGTGATCGAGAAATGAAAAGGACAACTGCTGTACAGACTTGTCCGGCCTTACACAGCTGGATTTTAGGTTTGTTTCATCAAAAGCTGGATGCAATGCTACGTACCGTAGCAGCTTGTAAGTAATCTAGAGAGCTGCTAAATAGTGATGCTACAGCTGGATTTTAGTTTGCTTCGTCAAAAGCTGGATGCAATGCTACGTACCGTAGCAGCTTGTAAGTAATCTAGAGAGCTGCTAAATAGTGATGCTACAGCTGGATTTTAGTTTGCTTCGTCAAAAGCTGGATGCAATGCTACGTACCGTAGCAGCTTGTAAGTAATCTAGAGAGCTGCTAAATAGTGATGCTATTTCCTTTTTCTCAGCACACGACTTCACTTAAAATTGGGTGTCAGAGTGTTGACAAGTAGTTACACTTTAATGTAGTGGGTAAAAATGTCACAAAAGTGTGAATTATAGACAACTGAATTTGATTCCTAATTTTATAAATGGACAAAAATATGAAGTTTCTTTTCAACTCTCTTCTTGTTTGAAATGTCTGCATTACTAGCTTGCTCATCTTTTGTGCTCGCGCATTACCTTTATTATTACAGGAATGAATTGAAAGAAAATTTTGCCTAAGTTCACCTGTATAATGACATCCATTAGCCCACCCAGTGCCACCCTTTACCTCACCCAGTGCCACCCTTTACCTCACACACCTGACGCCTGGAGAAGAAGAGCCTTCTTTGTGTGAGGTGGCAGTAAGTTGAACAGGTCCTTCTTGGCCTGAGCCTCCACCTGCTCCTCTCTGCTCAAAGATTCCATCTTATCGGAACTACTTGTGAACGTCTCCATAATGCCAAGGACAAACTTTTTCAACTTTGGTTCTTTAGGAAATTTAGCACATCTGCCACCAACAGGAATATAAGTGAATTTCATTATCACTTTATTTTTAAACATTCTTACAAGTCACTCAGGGCCAGTGCAGCTTCTTTATTTTCATTGCAACTTGAATGCAACATGAAAGCTTCATACTATAATGGTAGGAGGAAGAAGAAAAAAGTAAAAGGGTTGAATTCTGACATTTTGCTTTAGCCATTCCCAACCTGAACATCGAAATTATCTGGGAAAAGAGACCTAGCAGTTAAAATCCAAGCTTTTGCTGCACTTCTATCATTCACTGAAAGGCAGGCTTTACATTTCTCAACCACCCAATCACATTCCAGCGCCGTCCCACTAGAAACGGGCATTCTGCCTATCTCTACTGCAGAAACAAAATGTGCTTGGTGAGCACTTTTTCGAAACAAGGATTCGCGAGAATAAAAAATTATAAAATTATTATTATAAGCTATAAGGAAAATGAGCGACTCTGTTGAAGTAAATCCTACAACTCCTGAGATTCCTAGTGCAGAAAGCAATGACAGCGGTGAGCAAGATGGATTTCTCGTCCCCAGTGCACTCCCAGCATGGAAAAGAACTGCTCCAAATTCTCTCGAGAGTGAAGTGGATAATAAACAGCAACCAAACTCCACTATGTCAGAGTCTGTTGGACCAGTACTGTCTGGGTCAGAACCTACAGATTCCCAGTCTTCAATATCACCTGCACAAGCCACCTCCACTGCTTCTTCCACTTCGATATCATCTTCCAAAATGGCCAGACCAGAGCTGAAGACTCCGCCCCCTCCCCCACTGTCTTACAACGAGCCTCGCTGGAGCACCACTCCTCCTCAGCCATACTTCCTAACAGTCATCAAGAACGGAACGGTAATTTCAGAAGTACCAATCACTCAAAAACCATTCCACGTCTTTGGACGTCTGCCATCTTGCGATGTACAATTAGAACATCCATCTATTTCTCGCCACCATGCCATTCTCCAGTACAGACCGAAAGAAAAGGAAAAAGAAGATTCTGAAGGAGGAGAGGAGGCATCTTCTCGGCCATCTCTGTCTTCCTCCATGTCTGTCAACCCCACAGAGGAAGGATTCTATGTGTATGATCTAGGTAGCACTCACGGAACTTTCATCAACAAGACTAAGATTCAGACCAGATGCTATTATAGGCTTCGCGTGGGGCAGATGGTGAAGTTTGGAGGCAGCTCGAGACTCTTCCTGCTAGAGGTGACACGAGTTGGCAATGGTTTGGCGGTGGATTGCATGACCACACACACATACTTAAACTGTGTATTATAGATTTGGGTTGTTATGGTAATGTGGCCTCATTATAATTAGGAGAGTAGCCCCCTTAACTTTTTCCAGTCATTTTGACTGAATAATCAATTTCAACAAGATTGTATAACATTTTTAGGAAGTTTTTTTTTTTAATGTAGAAATATAAAGCGTTAGCAGGGAATGCCATGGTTATCGTGGGCTGTGCCAACCTAATGTTTGTGTTTTTTTTTGTTTTTGTTTTTTTTTTTTTGCTTTCATCGCATATGTTTTACCTTTTCTTTCAATTACAGTGAATAAATATTAATTATAATACTTATCTGGTGGGCAAGTTAAAAATACTTTATAATTTAATTTTAAAAAGTAATACCATCTTGTGAATATTTCCATGTACTGCTGTCACCTGAGACTCACTTGCTGTGTTATGTCTGCCAGGTGGGCAGTGGTAGTCAAGAGGAAGTGGAGGAAGCTGCCAAAGAGGAAATCAGAGAGATAGTAGGGCACAAGGAGGCTTTTGAGAGGAGGAAGGCGGAGGTTGAAGCTGAGAGGAGGAAAGTTGAGAAGGAAAAAGAAGATATGGGAGCTATGTGGGGCATGGGTAAGATCAATGACTATCCTTTACCATTTTTCATCAGTAGTAGTAGTAGTAGTGTACAGATGTTGAGTATTCTTTCTAGTACTTGTGTAATTGTCTTTTAGACCAGCTGTTGATATGGCAACATAATCTGTGCATGTTCTTTACCACCAGAGCATTCTTAGCATTTGCCCGGGTTATTTCACCAATCCTGTCTTTATTGCTTCACTTATGTTTTGTGGTTCACCAATATCGTAGCTTTGCTTGGTATCAAAGCTCATACAAATATATTGCGCTTGCATTGTACTGAATGTGTTACCCTTTACCAGGTACCTCAAAGAGCTTGTCTTTGTCTTCATGTACCCTTTACCGTATTCTTTTTCCATTGCAGTGGTAGATGATGTGGCAGGTGGGATGGAAGAAGAAGGCGAAGAATATGAGATAGACGAAGAAAAAGAAGCTTACTACAAAGACGACCCTAAGAAGGCTCTGAAGAAGTTCTTCGATAGGGAGGGTCTGGAGTTTGAGTATGAAGTTGAGGAAGAAGGCACTCCCAAGGATAGAGTGTACACAGTCAGGGTGAGGTAAGAAAGATTTGCTAAAGGGATGATACCAAAAGTCTGTCCAAGTTGAGTTGGCCGGGTGGAAAAAAGCTTGAATAGCCTTCAAATAGAAGCAGCTGCTGCATTGTACCAAAGCAGTTAAAAATGTCCTCTGAGTATTTATTAAAAGAGCTATTCCTAACTTGATACAAAGGTCTACAGAAATAGGGAAGGGGGGAGGTGCTCATAAGTTCATTGAGGCCTAATTACCCCATTTAATTGAAGGGTCATCTAACATCCCAGGTTGCCCATGGATACTGCCATCGGAGAAGGGGTGTATGCTGAGGCAAGTGTGAAAGGGAAGAAGAAAGATGCAGTCCTGCAGTGTGCGTTGAATGCTTGCAGGATGCTGGATGCCCAGGACATACTCAGACAGAGTGCCCCAGGTAAGTGAGAATGAAATAATGGCAGAGTCAACACTTCCTCTTAGCTGACATTTCTCTGGGTTGCCAATAAAAAAATTTCTCCACTCTTTTTTTTTCTTTTCTTTTCTTTTCTTTTCTTTTTTTTTTTTTTTTTTCCCTCTTTTTTCTTTCTTTTTTTTTTTCTTCATTTTTTTATTTTGTTTTATTCTATTTTTTTGCATTTTTTGTTTGTTTGCATTTTTTCCCCATAATTTTTTTTCTTTTTCCAATGTTTTTCTTTTTGTAGCGCACAAGAGGAAGCAGAAGAACTGGGAAGAGAACGACTACTATGACAGTGATGAAGACACTTTCCTGGACAGAACTGGAATAAGTGAGGATTAGTGTTGAATAGACTGCCAGTTCTATTGGCTGGTAAAGGGTGGGCAAGTTGAGTTATTTATACCAAGATGATATGTTTGTATAACTGAATTTTGCTGCAGTTGAAAGAAAACGAAAAAAGAGAATGCAGAGAGTAGGCTTGGAAGAAGCCAAGTCTGATAACTTGCAGACCTTAGTGAGTACTGTGGTGTGTGTGTGTGTGTCTGTGTTGTGTGTGTGTGTGTGTGTGTGTGTGTGCTTATGTTTAATATTTTGTGTCATTGTAGGAATCTAAATTGGCTAATATAGAGGAGCAGATTTCATCCATTAAAAATAGACTAGATAAAGACAACAGAGGTGGGTATGGCATGTAAACATATCCACACACACACCACTACCACCACCATCACCATCACCATCACCACTACCACCACCATCACCATCACCACTACCACCACCATCACCATCACCACACCATCACCACCACCACCACTACCATAATTACCACACCACACTTCAACTGGAAGCTATAAGAGGCCCAGCTGTCAAAAATGTTTGTGTCCTCTCAAAAAAAAACTTGACAAGACTCTTAACATGTTTGGTTGTTTCACAACTTCTGTCCTCACTCTTATATACATTAGTTAATTATTCTATCTTTAAATATGTAAAAGGAAGGGAATAGGTGTACTGTTTTGCTAATTTTTGTTTTGTTTGTTTGTGTTTGTTTGTTTGTGTTTGTTTGTTTGTTTGTGGTTGTTTTGGCAGTGAGTGAAGTCCATGAAGGTGCGGACCCGTTGGATGTGTTCATGTCAAGTGTAGGGGGACACTTGGACAAGGCACAGAAGACCTCGCTCAAGCAGCAGCTCCAGGCATTGAGTAAGGTGAGAGACGCTGGAGTATACTACAGATAGGCACGTTAGTGAGTGACACACATGGTTGTCTGTTGCTTAGGAACAAGTGAAGCTGACCAAACTGATCAAGATGGTGAAGCCGACTAATTTGCCAGAACTTGTCAGGTAGTCATGCACTCCTAATGGTCTTGGTTTGTTTTGTTAGTTTTTTTTTTTTTTAAATTTTATTGCTATACTGTAATATTGAAACTAACTCAATGTGAAGACTCACTGAGTCCATGATGGTTAGTTAACTTTATGCAGCTTTGTGTGTGCCTTAGCTCTTCCCAACAGAATCTGTCTCTAATTGCCACTCCCAAGACCTGGGAATTTGTTTTCTGTAGGCAGCCCTGATTTTTTTTTTCTTTTTTCCCCTGCAATTTTTTTTAACTGCCAGTGCGCATGCACAAGAGGGTCACAGTAGTCTGTCTGTCTGTCTGTCTGTCTGTCATGCTCTTATTTTGGAGCTTACTGGCAATTATCCATTGATTTTGGAGATTACTGGCAATTATCCATTGATTTTGGAGATTACTGGCAATTATCCATTGATTTTGGAGATTACTGGCAATTATCCATTGATTTTGGAGATTACTGGCAATTATCCAATTACTGGCAATTATCCATTGATTTGGGTATGAACTTACTCAGAGTGACGATTTAATACCTTTTATTGTGCTACTTTTTTCTTTTCTTATTTTTTTAATTTCAGGCTGATTTTGTAGGAAACGTGAAGCTATCATCAACTCACTGTAGGTACTATAACTATTGAGGGTAACACCCCCTTTCATCTCATCGCGATCATGCCAGCTAGTAACAATTTCTTTGAGTATGCGGTTGTTTTGCTTTAACCAGGTGCTTTGAATTGGAGTTTTGCATTGAAACTATTGGTGAGTGTTCCTTGCATGTTTGGCTTCTCTTATGACGACAATATTTACATCTACCGTTTTCGTTGCATAGCTATATTGTTACCTGATTGATCTGAGAAATGATTTAATAGCTAGCTAGTGTATAGTAGCGCTGAGGGTTCGCACCTTTAGTGCTAAATGTTATAATAGTATTAGTTTCAATGGTCTTATGGGTTGTAATTTGAAATACTGTAGCTAGTATTAATTTATGTTAATTGACTAAAACTGGACTATAGTCTGAACTTTTTGTTACTTCAGATTGTATCATTTGAAACCATAATTTCTTTCTCAGCCTTCTTTTCTGTATTCTCTCTCTTTCACAGGCTTTTTTAAACAATAATGGCAACCAAATATTTTTAATTCTGAAAGAAGCCTGTGAAAGAGAGAGAATACACCATTTGAAAACAGCTACTAAAACATCTTTTATCTAAAAGAGCACTGCAAATAGTCTGAATTAGACATTTTTCAAGCCCAATTGATTTTATGGTGCATTGTTAGCGCTGGGTCCTTTCCTTGGGGTGTTAATAAAAAGGTTATTTGTGTTTGTGCTTAGTGATAATTTGCCAGCGAAGCTACCTCAAGACTCCAAGTCTACGTCGGGAGTTGGTAAGCGACGGCCACCAGATCAGAGTGGCGTTCCTAGCGCTGCACATTCAGTAGCATCGTCATCACGTGACCTTCCAGTTGCTATGGAGACGGAGGCTCCCATTGGTGGTGACAGTGTAGATGTTAAACAGAAACAACAGCAACGAAACCAACAACAACAAGATCAACAACAACAACAACAACAAGATCAACAACAACAACAACCCTCTCCAGCTCCTCCTAGGCCGCCTAAACGCAAGCGACCCCGGCGAATGGGCCCTTCCATGCCGACACCCAGCAGTGCGTTTTTTAGCGACAAGAAAGATGAGGCACCAACAAGAGACTTAGACAATCAGGTGAGTGTTTGGTTACTTTGCAGTTAACTCTGACGTTAAGGGTTAGATGGTTAGGCTCTGTGAATTTTCCACCCAGAGGCTAGCTAGTCAGGCTTCTCTGTGAGGTATTGGTTCTCTTTTGGAACTTTTAAAGATATTCCATCTGCTGCAAGTTGACTCTAGAACACACCGCATGTGCATATGTGCACTGCCCATATGCTAATCTTGCACTTTAGGAGCAAGTTTTGAAAGTGATTTCTTGCTTTAAAAGAATGTGACATTATCAAAGTAAACATATTTTATAACTGTTCCATAAGCTGTGGGACTAAGTACTGAATCATACACTTGCTATGCTCTAGGCTTTACTATCAGGCTATACTTAGCCTTTGCTACATTCTGAAACAGTTAAATTCAGATACCGTGAATCTGCAATGTTTAGGAATCCTCGGCCTCTGGTAGTGTCTTTGCTGTGCTTGGATACGAGTTTGAGGTTCCTTTGAGTGACACTCTCTTTAATTTTGTCATGAATTTGCAATTGCAAGGCCAATAATTTTGGCATTTTTTTCATGCCTTCATAATATGACAACTATTGAGTAAAATTAATTATAAACTCATTTCTCCCCCTCTCTCTCTTTTCCTACTCTGTGCAGAAGGAAGATGAGGAGTATGCTGGATGGCTGCCTCCTGACAGTAAGTCCATTGAAAGTCGATTTTTCTCCTCCACATGTAGTGCCAGACTCAAATGTTTTAGTAGAGGACTTCTGGCACACGAGCATCTCTGACTAATGGCTTTACCTGTTTGACATTTCTTCCTGCCATTACCTCACTTCTATCTTGGCTTGGCATTTAGTGTATAGTAGAGGCAGCCCCTTAAATCTGATAGCAAATTTTAGTTCCTAAAATTTACAAACTTTTTTTCCCCCCATCCTGTATTCAACTGTTTTGATTGTGAAAAATACTTTTAAATTTTATATTCTAAATTTTCAGAGCAAACTGGAGATGGGGTGACTCACCTTAATGAGAAGTTTGGATACTAGTGCATCACAAGTCTTTCACTATCTGGACAACTCCATTATATATTTCAAACCACACAGGCTAATGGACAATTGTTTAATACTTTTTCTTACAATCTTTGCAATAAGTTTGTTCTTTTATTTTATCAACTACTTGCAATGAACAAGATTCTCTATCTACCTTCAGACATAGCAGTAAGATTGCTCACCAGAATAAGGAAAGGTAAAAAGGGCAGAGAAATTATTAATACAGTGATTTCAGACACGATTGAACACACATTAAGTTCGATCCAAAAGTGTAGATGAAGGTCCATACCAACAGAGTCGGCCATGTTGGTACATTACATTGTTATGATGATTGTAGTTATTGTCGCAACCTTGGACTATTGTTAGTGTGTACCAACTAAGCTAACCAACTCGATAAATCATTCACCATCGTTTATTTAAAAACATACTTCTTCAAAGATTGTTTAGAATTTTCACACTTGAATCAATGACAAGATAAAAATTGACCACTATCATGACAGTCATCTTCATGGTGTCCATCTTGCTCAGGTAGCTACTACCCATGTTCTCTGTCACTCTCCATCCTGTGTACTTGGGATGCTATTGTTTCACCATTTGTGGCCATATTGAAAGTATTCACTATTGTCGACAGCTGATATAGTTTTATAGTGCAATTTGATAGTGACTTCTTCATTTTCTGTCAACCATTGTTCCAATGGCATTGCATTATACCTGCTGTGTTAGAAGCTACCTAGTCTAAGTTCAATGATTGCCATGAAGTTGCTATTTATGTACCAGTTTGGGGTTCTGTTTTGTGCTAGCCTACAACTGGTGACGACTTCAAATGTAGAGTGTGCTCACTTGAGGCTTCATGCTTTGGGGCTCAATTCTTCTACATCAATGGCTACAGAAAATCTATTTTTGAACTGCACAGCTTCAGAGCACACTTGTCCACCCTGGCACTACTGCAACTCCAACGGCATCTGCAACTGTGGGAACACACTGGATGATGTCATTAACTGTAGCTACCGAAGCTTGTCTGTTCTGAATTGCTTCTGTGTCACGTACAATAGCAATACTTTGACTTCTGAGCTAGGACAGTGCCTGTATAACTGCCAGCACAAACGCCATGGCTCAGAAGATCGCATCTACAGATCACTTCCACAGAATAACACTGAATTGAACGAAGCTATGTGTGGTAAGTTCAACAGAAGAGGGAGTCTCTGTGGTAGCTGTAAAGATGGCTACTACCCACTGGCTTATTCCTACAACATGACTTGTGTGAGATGTGAGAACACTTGGTACAACTGGGTGGAGTACCTGGTCGTAGTGTACCTGCCACTCACTGTGTTCTTCTTCATCATTCTCTTCTTCCAAGTCAACATGACGTCATCCCACCTGTTTGGGTTCCTGCTATACTGTCAGGCTGTTAGTTTTCCCATGATGTGTCGTGTATTAGTGCTCTCCTATCACAGCAATAGGTACTACCGATTGGGCATCGAAATAGCCATCTCTTTCTACGGTCTTTGGAATCTGGATTTCTTTCGAATAGTGAACCATAGCACTTGCTTAGCATCCCATTTTCTTGTCGTGACTACCCTGGACCTCTTTTCTGGGATTTACCCACTGGTGCTTGTGTTTGTGACCTACATCGTGAAGCAACTCTACGATGCCGACTACAGACTATTACGAGTGGTCATGCTACCTGTTCGCTTACTGCGCAGTAAGTTTGGGACGACATTTGATATTAAAACTTCTCTCATTGACGTTTTTTCGACTTTCTTCTTGCTGTCAAACATGAAGCTGTTTAATGCATCATACGATCTACTAGCAGCCACTTGGGTGTATTTTCTGGAGCCAACTGGTGAAATAAGTTCATCTGTCAGGCTCTACCTTAACGGTAGTGAGACATTCTTTGGTGCTTCTCATGTTCCATTTGGCTTACTGGCCATTACAGTGATAATGATATTCCACCTTGTCCCAAGTGTGTGCCTGTTTCTCTATCCATTTAGAATAACCCACAAAGTCTTAGCTTTCTTCTCACCAAGATGTCTTATACTTCTCAAAACGTTTATAGATCCTCTTCACAGCTTGTTCACTGATGGAACAGAACGAGGAACAACTGATTTCAGGTGGTTTTCTGGTGTACTGTTTGCCTCAAAATTCCTGATGCTGATATTCTATTTGCTGTCCTTCGATGTCATGTACTTTGTGTTCGCACTGATTGCAGTAGGTGTCCTCACCATGTCCATAACTGCTCTTCAGCCATTTCTAGAGGACACACACCACAACTCCCTCACTCCATCTTTCCTACTGTACCTCTCCTGTGTGTATCTGTGCCTAGTTGCTGGTGACACCAGCGTTATCAGGTCACCGCAGTTAGTGCCTTTCATTCGAGTCCTTGGAGTCGTGATGGGCTTCATCCCGCTTCTTTATGCCATCTTTCTAATTTTTCGCTGGGGAGTGTCAAAGAAGTGTCGGATTATGGCTGCTTGAACATCAATGGCTGTTGTTGTGAGACACAAACTTGGGGTTTTGTTGAAGTTCTGTGTCAACTGATTACTTGTAATGTGTTACATTTACTTTACTAGCTCTGTGTGTATGTCTAGCTGGCTTTATTGTAGTTATTAGTTTATAAAATAGAAATATGGTGGGCATTTATTCAACAGTACATGTATTAATTTGATGTTTTTGTGCAAAATATTTCATTTCTTGAGACTAAGAATATGGCTGTTACAAAGGGTTCGAAAGAGAGAGGTCTTAATAACTGTATACCAATTTTATTATTCCAAATTAAAAGTATTGACATGTTAGCTCTCGCGTGCTTACACGTGTTATAGTATTCTAGATAGCCGTGTTGTCACTTGATCTATCTAATATTCCTGCTCAAGTTCATTATCAAGCTGCTCTAATGTTTACTGCTTCTTACTCTGCTTTTGGTTTCAATACATGCACATCTTTTAACACAGCTAATCTTATGCTACATGAAAGAGTATTGACGGCTACTCTCCTATGGTGATAGTATACACTTTGTAGCTAATTTATAAGGCAGATAAATTTATTGGAAAGATTAAATTGTGTCAACCTGTCCAGCATGTAATTTAGATCTATGTATCTCTAAAGGAGTCTATTATTTGAGCTTGTCACGTGGTTTATTATATTACATACCTTACCGAAACAATTGTTTACATTATTTTAACTCTATATAATTTTTAATGTATTTTTGGCATCATCTTTAAATTATAAATTTAATTTGAATACAGTAGCTAGTGACTGATGTAGTTTAGGTGACACCATTGCTATGACTCTAGCTCCAACTTCATCTTGTAAGAAATAACCACAGCTTCTGCCCATCCCGATGTCATTCTACGCAACACACTCACTCTCTATAACCAAGGAAGGACATAAACAATACTTGATCTTCTTCTTCCAAAAAACAAAATTTTTTTTGTCCTTGGACTTTTTTCAGTTTCTAAGTAGCTTAGCGACAGGAGATAGGATTCCCACTGCCATCACTATGTGGATTAGGGCCTGTCGGATTATGTTCGAAATTTTTTTAGAATTATTCTTCTTATTCTAAAAAATTATATTATTCCAAAAGGATAATATTATATTATTATTCCATAAATTTTCTTGTTATTTTCTTATTATTCCAATTTATAGAAATAAGTGAAATAGTGAGGACTGCAGTTAGCTAAGTTGATATATTATAAATCAGTGAAAGTATCAATATCTTTTACTTTTATATTGAATTAGATTATTCAGCTGGGAAATATGAGCACTGACCACCAATGTAATTTATCTGCTACTACAGCAACTGATTCTAGCAAAGGTCAAAACTACTCCTGATCTTTCACTTCAGGTGATAGAAGGAGGAGCGGGGGGGGGGGGGGGGGGGGGGGGGGTGTTTAAAACTCTCTTTCAGACTTGGTCATTTGGTGGATGTGGATTATATAATTCTCAGTGCTACGAAAGGACGAACTCTTGCAGAGTGTACCACTGGCACACCTGACCTCCACTTCTGCATCAAAGTTGTGGTTGCCCTCTGAACGCACCTAACAGCCCACTCTTTCAAGCAGTGGGATGGTCCACTTTGACTTCAATCTTATTCCCCAGACTACTTAATCCTGTCTTGGCAAATGTTCATGCTGTCTTTTCACTACCTTAATAAGAAAAATATGATGGGCTTCAATGTACAATACAACACTGTAAAAAATGGGGTGTTCCACTACACCTTTAATGGGGTGTAGTGGAACACTTCGGTATTGTGGGGTGTTGTGCTACACTCTGAAGTGTTTGGTAACACTGTGGAGTGTAGCATGACACCCTTATAAGCATAGTGACTTTACTACACTTCTGTGGAGTGTATCAGTACGCCCATGCAGACTTGCTACTTTAAGAGGTGTTCAACTACTGACACAGTGGTAGGAACTAGCTAGTGGGCTGACTACAACTTTGGCCAGTTTGTTGATGGAAATAATTATTGAATATTTACAGTTAATGTGCATATCATTGTGCTGGTCTTATGTGGTTCACAATTAGTGGGCAAGATTCTATAAAACACACTTTATGTGTCATTGTGCAAGCTATATTAATAGTAGCTAGCTTTACTAATTTCAATTTAATGTTTTTATTCACAGCACTAACAACGAGGAAGCTGAAGAGCTTAAAGTTCTAATGAAGAATTTCAAGGCATGCTTGGTAGCTAAGTTTGAGAACAACACAGCTAAATATGTATATGTGGTTATTTCTAATAGTTATTAAAATTATATTGTTATGATGACATTAACCTTTAAGTAATGAGTCTCATTGGTTTCATCTGCCAGAGATAGTCTTGGCTTTAAAAAAAATAGGAGACAATTAAATAAAACTTGAGATTGCATTTCTGCTATGCAGCTTACATCTTAATGATATGGTAAAAGTGTCAACGCAATTCAAGAAAGTAAAAACAGCAATTATCTTTGCACAAATCAACTTACCATAGTAATTGAAAAGGTGACGCTTTACCGAACCACTTTGAGAAGCCTTTTAAGATGAAGTAGTTGTAAACCCCTTTACCCAATTAATTGATTAGCACAGGTGCGTACAAAAACCCTTCAATATGAACTCAAAACAAACTATATATTAGTTGTAAGACGCTAGAATCATCCGTGCATTGGGTAAGAAGATCAACCCCTTTTGGTTTGTGTAGGCTTTACTCACTGTTCTGTCACTGGTGTTGCTACCAAAACTGAGTTCAGTAATCTAGCTTTTTTTTTTTTTTTTTTTTTTTTTTAATTATATATATACATTACAATACAATACAATACAAAATAATATAAACTCAGTTACAGTCAAAAAGCAAATGATTTAGATGTGCTTCTAAGGTCACCAGGTCTACTGCAGCTGGTATTCTTACAGCATGTCCAATGGATGATCTGGCTCCTCGAATGGCTTGGATAGAGGACCATAGAAGAGAAAAGGATAGGCGGCATCGTAACCATTGAAGAGTACTGCTATAACTGTGTTCCCACTTATTGGCGAGCATGGATGCTAATTTTTTTATAGATATACTGGCTTCCTTTGCTATGCCACCGGTAGTAGAGAGTGCAACTGGTGTGAATGTGGCGTGTTCCACTTCTCTAATTCTCTCCTCATATGCCCGTTTCTTGGCTTGTTCATGCTATACACCATTTGCATGTCTGAATGTTTGTTGGAAGGGGCATAGGGGTTGAATACCCTTACATCAAAATATGTTATTTCGTGATTGTGATTGCCGCCCCAAACACCGTTTGCTGCAATGTGGAGTCTTGCTCCTGGCTGTGAGTTAGCAGTCGCACCATTCAGTTCTTCAAACACGGGCTGAAGGTCAGGCTCAATACATACATCCTTGCACACCTCAGTTAAGAGTGTTGCTGTCAAATTCCGTATTTCGTTGTGTCTGATGGATGGAAACCCCCCTTTGGGGCATGAAAGGGCATGCTCAACTGAGAAGACGGCCCCACATGCACATTTAGCTGGTAGTTTCCCAGGGGTCCAGCCATAGCGCAGTGCGAGGGCGTCGTGAAATGCACCCTGTGTAGAGCGGGAGCACTGTCAGCCAGGTTTATGATCCTTTTTCCTTTGCTAGGTTCACTGCTCTCTTCTGGCTGGCAGATAGCAATTTCATGAGGTCTTCGGCATCCTTTGAGTTTTCTTCGAGTTGCTAGCGATAATATCAAGTCCATATTCATTCGGCGAGACCCTTTACCAACCTAGAACCTCTACACTCGATTAGCGGTTGGTAAAGGGATTGGGTACATGAGACTAACTTTTCATTATGGCGGTTCGGTTAAATGAAGGTATCTCACTCAGCTTTCAAGAGTAAGTTAAAAGCTTTGCACCCCTTAAAAAAAGTAATGCCAATCTAGTAATACTCTCGTGATGTGGGAGAGGAGGACTGTCTAATAATTCTGTACATTAGTTTCGTAAGTAGTTTGAGACAAATAGTGTGTACAAGGTGCCTGTTTAGTTTGCCAGTATGTAAAGTCTAAAAAAATGGAAACTGGTTGTTTGCTATGTAAACTTGACATATATATCTTAGAGTCATCTTCAGTGGTTTCACAAGACAGCTGCATTAGGCTTGTATGTTTGTCCCTCCATCTAATCCTATCATTAGTTAGCAAGTGTCTAAAGAGTACTACTTGTCACTTACTCGTAATAATATCAGTGAAATAAAAAATTCGCTCACCTAATAGCTAGACTAGAGTAGCTAAATGGAATGGCTGTACAACTATAAAAATTGAATGGAATCATATAGCTATTATATCCATGTATTTTTATACAGCAGGACTACACCTGTATTATCTTGTCCAGTAGTGATGGCATTTCCCATTGGCTATTTGCAGGTAGCAACATGCTGCTGATGTATCAAGGCTAGTCAATACAAGATGTTGGCGAAGCAAGTGTCATGAAGTAAGTTGATAACGGGTGTGAACATAACCAGGCCTCATCCCTAATAGTGATAATGTTGGTGGCCCTGCCTCTGTTTTGGGGCACAACTTAGGTTCACCTGCATTGAGTCTACCACACTGGATTTATGTCCAACCAAAAAGTTGAAGACTTACTGATATTCTCCTATTACATGTACTTGTTACAGGGTGGGCATTATTAGGGTAAACTTGTAGTTGTGCGTTCCCTGGCTGCTTTGGCTTTCTCTTTAGCCTATGGCTTTGACCCATTCTTGGTTAATGCTCACACTTTGCTGGCAAGTCTATACATGCTTTATTAGTGACAGTCTCATTGCACTGCTCATCTGCTGATGCTATCCCTTACCTTATGACCTTACCATGCACCCTTCACTTGGCTATTCTTTTATACTAGACCTTCCCTAGCAATATCAAGTTGTCCTCCAGCTCCCACTCTTTGGGCCCTAATAACGCTAGAGTTGAAACAAGTATGAAAGTGTTGGTTGGCCTGTGCTGTTGCATATAGAACAGAGATATTATCAAGTATCAAAGTTGCTGAGGCTAGTGATTCTGTAGTATGCAATGATATCGGTGCCATTGGCCAGATTGTTATTATTAGCCCTCAGCATGCATGCGCAAGTGGGTTATAGTAGTCGTCCCATCTGTTTGTCTGTCTGTCAGCTGATTTTGGAGATTAATGACAATAATTAACTGTTGATTTAAGTATGATCTTGCTCAGGATGATGATTTAACAAGCTGTCTGCTCCGTGTAGGTTCAAATTGTTGTAGGTAATGTCCCCTATCGTCAGGTCGCAATCACATGGGCAAATAATTTCTTTTCTTCCCACGTTAGTTTTTGCTTCATACTGAAAAGTTACCCTTACAAAAATACTGCATGCGTGTGGCACGCATAATGTGAGCAACCAGCTCATGTGGGGTGTATAAGCTGCACTTATTTTAACCATATTCTGCACATATGCAGAATGTGTGCTGCCTCCCAATATTTGAGCATGTGAGCAGGATAAGTGCACTTGGCATCCAAGACAAAGCGTGCTGCACTGAGTAGCATGCACACATGCAGCATACATCTGTGATGCACGCATATATACTGCACTCATGCAGCACACAATTTTAAGGCATCTATAGAAGCAGCATGCATGCAGCATACACACATTGCACTGCTATACTGCACTTATTCTGCATGTATTTCACACAGTTGCATTGTGATTACATTTCTATTACGCTTGTCTTACTCGCTTGCACTGTAATATATAATAACAATAGTAGTCAACAAATAGTGTATAATAAACAAAAAGTGAAAAACACGTTCAGTTTTATTGTTCCGGCATTTTTTGTTTTCTTCTAGCTACACAGCAAACGTTATTTAATATAGAGTTAAATTGCTCACTGGCAATTTTTTCTTCAGGGTATATAGTTGCTGTAAGTATCCTGTTAGAAAAAGAAAGTGAAGTAAAATATGCTAAAAAATTGTTGTGATATTTACCTTTCAAAATTCCAAGTTCTTCAGGGTTCATGGGTGTATTTTTACACCCTTTTTTCCCAACTGCACATCTAAGTTTCAGATAATTATCTGGGTACAGCATGACTATCAGTTTTCGTGCTGTAAAGGACCATTTTTGGGTCCTGGCAATACATTGCAGGGTTCCTACTTGACCTTGAGTTAGGTATAAACCTTCACCCAAATGCTGCATCTCACTTTCTTGCCTTTCTGTTCTCCTTCTTACTTCCTCCTCCTTTTTTTTTCACGTCTCTCTCTCTCCTGCCTCTCCTTTTCACGTCTCTCTCCTGCCTCTCTTTTTCATGTCTCTCTCTCTCCTGCCTCTCCTTTTCACGTCTCTCTCTCTCCTGCCTCTCTTTTTCACGTCTCTCTCTCTCCTGCCTCTCTTTTTCACGTCTCTCTCTCTCTCCTTCCTTTCCTTTTCACGCCTTTCTTTCTCCTGCTTTTCTTTTTCTCGTCTCTCTTTCTCATTACTTTTTATCTCATACAACTCTCTCCTCTCATCCATTACATCACATCTTGCCTTCTTCCTTCCCTCACTTTCGCATAATAAGATCTCCCTTTCTAGTTCTTCCTCACTCTCATCTATTTCTTTCTCTCTCTCTTTTCCATGGACTAAGTTCATAGCCTCAGCAATTTCCTCCTGCAAACTCTTCTCTTTATTCTTTCTTTTAGCCCTATTACAATGATCTTTAACATTGCACAAAAGCATAAAAGCGTAGGTAAGTTATTATTTGCATTGGAGTAGCTAACCTAGTATTTCATCCTCCTCTACTAATCGCTTAGCGGCTTCCTCTAATACTTTTTGTCATTCCCTGTAATAACAACAATACTGCACCATCACGTACCTACAGTTGAGATTAAAAAATATTTATTTTGTAGGAAGAAAAGTAGCTAAGGAGTTCGATTAGCTATTGTAGCTTACCAATTTGAAGAACTATAGCTTTGTAGGTTTTCTTCTTGAATGTAGCATCCACTTCACTGCCTACTATCTTTTCACTGTTTTTGATGAAACCTTCATGAACAACAGTCAATGAATTGTCTATGGTCCATTGCAAGAGTAGCCATTTTTTCGCCATTAGTACATGCAGCTGTGCAAGTGATCAAGCCCACCACCAGAGAGCACATGGGGTTCACTACATTTTTTTGTGGTTAACATTTGGTCAGACTTGCTGCAATTAAGTAAGTGCATGTACAAATGCAGCTGATGCAACACAGAGCTGCCCAGTTTCTCGTGATTGTGTTGTGCTTTATAAAAAAAAATTTCCCCCACACCTAATAAACATATAGCTGTTTATGGCAGGAGTAATGGCAACTAATGAAAGCTGTCCCAAATCAAACAAAAGGAAAAGATATAACCTTTGCTATCTTCAAAATGAGCCCCTAGAAACCTAGAAACCATGAATCGCATGACCAGACAGAGACTGGGACTCGATTCAGAACTAGGTGAGTTTTGTTTTTCTACCAAGAAATATAATTCATTAGGTACTTGTACTGTAGCAAAGCCTTCACAATTGCCAACAGAGAAACTAATTTTGCCACATCAATCATCTATTCCATGTAGTCATGAATCTAGTTCACTCTATGATTCAAATGATATACATACCAATGAAAGTAACATTTGTTTTACCTCTAGTGCAGAAAATGATTTCACTGACACAACCTACTCAATTGAAAATGATTCCAGCTTCTTTGTTAACAGTGATACAGAGAGCAAGTATGACAACAATCGTTCCGAATTTATGCCATCTCCTAAACGTTCAGCTTCAGAAGCAGCTTTTAGCTCTGCTTCTTCGGCTTTTGTTAATCCGGACATTTCTCTCTATCCTGGAGCACCTATTACTATGCATGCAACCCTGCTTTTAATTTTAGCATATATTCTCGCTCATAATGTCACAAAAAATGCTGCAGAACACTTGTTAAATCTTATTAATATATTACTTACCAAACCTAATAAGTTTCCTACCTCTTTATATCTATTTTACAAGGTTCTTAATATTGATATCTTAGAGCCTGTTAAGCATTATTTTTGCAAACTGTGTGAAACTCCTATTCCCAAAGAAGATGATTATGCCCATCTTGCCATCAAAAAAAGGAGCGATATTTCCTTGAACTTCCTTTAGAACAGCAAATTCAACGTTTTTTTCAGAGACCAGATTTCTTTCAACGTATACAGCATCGATTCAAAAGAAAACTCACATCTGAATAAGCCATTTCGGATATATATGATGGACATGTCTACAAAAACCTTTCTAAACCAAATGGCATAATGTCTAACCCAGCTCATTTGTCATTACTTTGGAATACTGATGGTGTGCCTATATTTAAATCTTCTAACTATTCAATTGGGCCATTATGCTTTACAATTAATGAACTTCCATATGGACATAGAATGCGAAAACAGAATTATTAGTGCATAGATACACTCTGCCTCTATCCTGTATTCGTTATATGTGGATACATGTACTCTGTATATATGTATCCTGCATACATTATTAGTGCATAGATACACTCTGCCTCTATCCTGCATTCATTATAGGTGGATACATATACTCTGCATCTATCCTGCATACATTATTAGTGCATAGATACACTCTGCCTCTATCCTGCATTCATTATAGGTGGATACATGTACTCTGCATCTATCCTGCATACATTATTAGTGCATAGATACACTCTGCCTCTATCCTGCATTCATTATAGGTGGATACATGTACTCT
>WLWD01002184.1_pt1 | contig 24037 bp, 16 predicted proteins | sample 6712731 | NCBI WGS metagenome assembly WLWD01 (sample SAMN12718690, study PRJNA576275) | sponge metagenome | isolation source: marine sponge | host: Mycale hentscheli | place: New Zealand: South Island, Marlborough, Capsize Point | collected 2014-11-01 | reverse complement strand
TGATGTGATAATTAATTGAAAAGGGGGGTTCTACTGAACCTACCAAGCCGTCCTTATGTATGGGCATGTAATATTAAATTTCAAAATATAACAAATAGCTTTTAATACCATGCACTTCCACTCATCCATGTACAATATCAATCATGTTAGAGTATAGTATTGAAAACATCTTTCATTTATGCCCCTAGATATAATTACATTAAAGACAACTTAAGATATTATATTTTTATACTAGGTAATCAATAGAGGCTTTCAGATAATTAGCCTGAATAAATGAAATTTGTTTAGCTATAACTTATCACTATAGTGTTGCTGCACTTTTTTGGTAGCCTTTGAATTAAATTCTTCATAAGTCCCATGTAAAATTCATTTGCATCCTCTTGATTCCCATAACACATTGATGGCCAAATTTTTGCTATAATATAAACAAAATGCATGGTGATATTCACATAATTAATCATCCTATTCTTGTCTACCTCCCAGATTTTTCAAAAGAGGTGCCAAATCAAGAGTCTTGCAGTGAATACTGTACATGTAACAGTTCCGTATGGCTTGAACTTCACGTACAAGACATCCAAGTCCTACATAATAAAAATGTTTTATTATTTTTATTGATTTCACCAGCTTTACTTTAGTTTCCCTTTTTCTAGATGCAACATTATGCATGTGTATAAAACGAGCAATTTATAATTAACTTTAATCAATTTTTCCAAATATCAATTATTCATATACGAGCTACAACTTTTGTGCTTTATTTTGTTTACTATTCTAGCTATTGTTCATATTGGATTGTATAAGTTCTACAAAAGAGTTTGTGTATTGATGTGTAAGGAAATGTTCCAAGATGGATGGAGTGTGTAAAAAAAATAATAATAAAGGATTGGATGGCATACAGTACAGTAAAAGTAAGTTTATCAAATCATTTCTGCTTAGTGCAATTATTATAAAGCTATACATATAAAATAGCTCTGTAACAATTACCTTGCATGCATTCTGTGCAGGATGTATGCGCAGCTTCTAAGCATCTGCACAGCTCACATATAGGGGTAATGTTCATCAAACATTGAAATATGCAGTTTGCATAGCAGCAGTTACGCTTATTTGCAAACCCAGGAGGCAAAGGTGACAGCTCTTCATAAATCCCTTCGCTGTATGGAGACCGATTCATGGTGATTAGCTAGCAGGCGCAAGCGTAGTAAGCACAAAGAACAGAAGCCACACGTGCAACCATTGCGCACGTACTGTGATTCAGAGTATTTAAACGCGCGTGCGAAAGGTCAAAGGTTATATGCTACGTTCCTGTCCCTAGGCGCACCTCTAGGAGCGTATGGTGATATGAAAGAGACTGCGATAGCAACGCTAGAAGAAGGTTAGGGGTTTCGTGGGGAGTTTGAAACTGCGTACAAACTAGCTCTTGTGAGACTAGTGACTGTACGAGCATTAGTGTTACTTTGGCTCTTGCTAATAATAGTAAAATTTGGTACCCTGAGCTTTCTTTATTATTTGGATAGGTGATGTAGCTAAGAGATTAGTAGTGTTTAGTTTTCTAGTTGCACTTACGTTTAATTATGTGTATAGTGTGTATGGTCTCATTTTATAGGACCACACACACAACATGAAATGTTTCTTAAAAATAGTAATTTAGATTGACACTAAGTGAAACCTATCTTAGTCTATCCCACTCAAGTGATATTGAAGTGTAGTAGAGCTTAAGGATGCTAAAGTAAACTTATTTCTAGTTTAAAATGATGAGGTAAAAAAATTAAGATCACAGAAATATCTGATGATTTACTCCATATAGCGACTGAATTATTGACTAGCCAGTTAAACATTAGTAATAAGAATAACTATTTTTATTTAGTTTTGCCAAATACCAAGATGGTCTTATTCTACCGTGTATCTGCTATAAGTATTAAGAAAAGAAGAAAAATGAAGGAAAAAACCACTTGCAAGCTGCTGTAAGTATGGAAGCCTGTATTGTAGTGTAGACTTCCAAGTGATTTTTATTTCATTTTGTGATTGCGTATTACATAACTTGAAATATTCTTTAGGAATAGTGTTTACAATTTTTGATATAGATCACTTTTATTCTTCACAAGTTGTAGCCACTCACCTTCCTTTAGATGAATCCAAAGCCTCTTAAATGCACCTGTAGCATGTCTTCATTTGTGCAATGTATAGCTGGCCTGATGGTGTACTAAATTATAGTGTGAATTGAAACCACATTTCTTGTTTCTCATCAACTATATTGGAAATTGCGATAATGTAGTTGACCTATAGGAAAAATATTGAAATGGTATATAACAAGTATGAGTTAGTAGGGGTGTGGTTAAAGCAGTGGGCTTGACCTGCATAATAAATTTTGAAGTGGCTGTATCACCCAGGAAGGTGCAGATGAGAAACAAGGTATTTTGTTTGTTTGGCCTAAAATAAACTAAGACTTCATTCCATAATGAGGAAGAGGTCTGTCGGCAAGTAATGTTTTTTTATTATTTGTTTGGTACACTAATGTTTTTACACCTTCAATAGTTGCAGTGTGTGCATGCATTGTGTTACAGACAGAGTTCAGTCTCTGAGCTGTAGTGGTTAGATGTGGTGGCTTGTACCTGGACTGAGCAGCTGTAATTTATTTTGTGAAGTTGACACTGTAACTACACTTTCTCCACTACATACACAATTCAATTCATTGAAGTGAGATGTGTCAGGAGGTGTACCCAGGTATGTATGTGATTTATGATCAATGATCATGACCCACAAAGGTTTAAATTTCAGTCTGCTATCAAAATGCATTTAATTACAATGAATTATAGTCTAAGGACATAGAGCTGTGTGTGTAATGTATATAATAGAGTATGTGGGTTGTGTTGGTCTGCAAATGATGGTGATTAACCCTCAGCGCTCATGCATGAGAGGGTTATAGTAGTCATCCTGTCTGTCTGTCTGTCTGTCTGTCTGTCAATCTGTCACGCTCTGATTTTGGAGATTACTGACAATTAATTGTTGATTTACTGCTGTGGCATTCTTTTTCTGCGTTTTTGCAACTCAGTTATTGTTGCGCACCATTTAGAACAAAAACACCTGCCCAAATCCGGAATTTAAACGGCATGCGTAAATCAAGTGCACGCTCGGTGGTTACATGCACTCGATATACATAGTACGGTGTTGTACAAAATAGTCGTTGTACAAAATAGTCGGTATTAACTACATTCCAGTTTACAGCCAACAAAGGCAGCTGTACCTCATAATTGTCTTGCCATGATGCTCCCACATTAATTTTGTGACCTGTGTTAACGTTTGGTGAGAAACCGGTAATACCGTGTGACTACAATTGAAACATTGTCTCTATGGTATAGAGCTTTTGTCAAAGTGCAATGATAATACAGTGCTTCCTCGATTATCCGGACTTCAATTATCCGTACCCTCGCGTATCCGGACACCAGAACTGCCCGTTTTTCTGGTAATGGTCGCATCGCGCATACGCGCGCGAAGTCGGTAAAGGTCGTCACGCTAATTTCAAATCTAGAGCTATAGGTAAGCAGCAGCATGGCAGAAGAGTTGTCTTCCCTTCTTGCAGCAAAAAGGAGGAGGAAGGTGCTGATTGTGGAAAACAAGCTTAAAGTTCTAAAGCTGGTTGACAGTGGAACTTCATACAGCAGTATGGAATTGGTAAATCTACTGTTGGTGACATTAAGAAAAATAGAATTAAACTGGAACAGTTCAAGAAGTAAACTGGAAATGGGAATTAAAACAGCCAACATTAAAGCTATGAAGTTTGGAGAACACAAAGAGCTAGATGAAGCATTATATATTTGGTTTAGACAAGCAACTTGAAGCAACGAACACTTCTTTCTTTTGCTACTCAAACTGAAAATTAATATATAATACATGTATAATAATAGAATATGTTTAATTGATTAATAAATAACGAAATTCATGGTCATGAATATAATTATTCACGTATCCGGACATTTTCACTTATCCGGACACTTGAGTTTTTGGCTGGTACCAAGCTGTCCGGATAATCGAGGAAGCACTGTATCGGTATATCTCCCAGCTGTACTACCATGTGCTATTGGACAGATGGACCAGATTTTGGGAAATAGAGTTTATCATTATTTCTGAGGAGGTAGCATAGGGTAAGTGTGTGCACACACTCAGTCTAGAGACTACTTGTGAGCCCTATAAGTAAGACGTAAGCCTCAATTGGGAAGGTATGTGGTCCCTTTGTTTTAGTTTCATGTAGTTATGTTTGAGGTGATTGGAAGATTTTATGATCATGACCAGTGCATAACTGATTACGTCACATCTGTGTGACCTTTGAGTTGCTATTATGTAGGGTGAGAGGAATAACAGGAGACACATTGTGTTTATATGGCCTTAAAATGAAAAAACAAAAACAAAACAGGTTGCTGGTTTTATTATAAGTCATTATAGATATGGTACAGGTGAAGGCTTGACTTGGTTATTACATATGGCACCATATGTATCAGTTGCATGGTATTATACTGTTCAGGATTGACTGTTGTCACATGGTAAAGGCACATGTATCAGTTCAGTGGTGTTGTGAGTGTTCTATTGAAAACTTGTGTTAGACTTCCTAAGCCTTTTGCAGAGATTTGAGGCAGTGGTTTATGCTCCATTCATCTGTAATGTCCACCAGTGTTAATTTACTAATTTCTTGTCTGCTCACAAGCCTCAAGCATATGTGATGATAACCATTAGGCGTACCTGAGGTTCTGGTTGGCTTTGTGTTCGGTCCTGCATTTAGCTACTCCTTATGAAGATAACATTTACATCTACCAGTTTCATTGCTGGAGCAGTATTGATACTTGACTAGGAATGTAGCCAAATAAATTATTATTCTTGTTGCCTGAGAAATGATTTTGTAGAAGCTAGCTAGTGCATAGTAGTGCTGAGGGTTCATGAGTAGGTGCTTCAGTTATATAATAGCTAGGTTGTTTTTTTTTTGTTTTTTTAAAAAATTTTTATTTTTATTTTTTTTATTTTTATTTTTTTTATTTTATTTTTTTGCTAAGCTCACCAATAGTTATTGAATATTTACTATTTGTGATGTAGGAGTCTAATTCAGTATGGATAATAAGCAACGAATTTCACGTCTCATTCTGTTGTCATGAGCTCCTACTGGGTAAGAAGCTACTTACTGGCATTATGGATGTGTATTTGTTGGCCAGATCTCTACATGAGTCATCAGTGTATTTATCAAATTCTATAAAATATTTTATCTAATGACCAGTTTAGTTTAAGCTGCAAGATTTAACTTAATCTTGCTGTCAATGTCATTCACCTGCTAATTGTCATATCATAGTCCTGGTGATTATCCTTTACCTGCTAATTTTATTATTATGGATTCAAGTGACCTGTTAAACGTAGAGGTCGTTTTTATAATTCAATGCTATTCTTCGTACGGGAAATCTGTGGCCTCGTATACCACATTCTGAACTCCTTTCGGAGGTCCGGGTATAAATGGAAGAATCCCAGGCATGCCCTTTTACCTCTAGCTCCTATTCAAATTAAAATAAAATCAAGAGAACCCTCCATTATACGTAGCTCACTATCCTTTCAAGTCAATCCACACCATGTTTACAACAAGTGCCCTAACTAAAAAACGGCTATATGTAATCATTTTTGCGAGTAATACTCAAGTCCATCTATCAATGCCATGTGTATGTACCAAAGTATTTTTTGATTGAAGATGAACCCTCAGGATAGTATCTTGGAGAACTCTGACAGCACGCTGTATATCTTTTGCAGTTGAATTAGCTGCGTCAATGGCAAACAGTACTTTTTCATTTCTATTTAGATCCCGCCATTTGTTCTTGTTTTTTCCCTTGTTTTATATTTTATTTCGTCTTCTAAGATGCTCATGGCTTTGTTTCCAAGCTTTTGTGTGCGCTAAGTTGCTGTAATGCTACTAAAGGGGAGTCGGTGACAAAAACTGTCAGCGCCCATTTTCCACTTATCGCGAAATATGTCCCCGGCTACCCCCCTTTTATACGACACCTTCGTGTTTAAGAAACTAGTTAATAGTTGAAATATAGCTTGAGCTAGTATATTGTGGATCGTTTATTTACCTTATTTAGGCCAGATCTTTTGTTATTCCTGCAGTTATTTTCATTTTGTTCTGAGTTTTTCTAGACCATTTGGGCTTCCCCCCACCCTGTAAAGCAAAAAAAATTTTTTAAAACTATTTCATTCTTAATAGTGTGGCACATGAATTTCCCATTCCAAACTATATGGGAAAAATCGTTATTCAGTTGAAATCACACTGGGACAGTGGAATAGCATGTAACTGAGTGAAATAGCACATAAACTAAGTGGAAACTAAGTGAAATACCATGGTAGCTAAGTGAAATAGTACGGGTGAGTGCGCACGCATGCAGCATTAATCTTGGAAACGTAGAGTTCAAGTTGTTTCTAGTTGGAGACAATGTCATACTTTACCACAGAAGCTCTACCCGTATTAGACAGAATGTTTTTCAACAGATTAGAAGGGGCCGTAGATTGAAAACGAAACAAAACAAAAACTGACCTGACCTACTATTAATGAGTGATAGCATGGGTAACCCAGGGATCAAAATAGCGGTCGGCCATCGGCCAAATTCCGGGCATTTCTCAGTAATGGCCGATCGTTTCTGCACTGGGCCGGCCCTTATGTCTGGCAGCAACTGTTTGAGAGCTCTTTCACTACTACGAAAAAGTACAGAGCAAACCGCGCGCTGAGAATAAAATAAATTAAAAAATTAATGAAACAACCCTTACCTTATACCTAACGCATGCGCAGTAATTACTAGAGGCGCGCCCAAAATGAAGAGAACTGCTGCATCCCGCGGAGCTAGCTCCACGGCTCCAACTAAGAAAGAAAGGCGTCAATTGTCGATAGCCACGTTCGAAAAATGGCAGAGGGAGTTTAATCGTGAGCATGACACTCTTTCTTGGCTTCGCTGCAATAAGGACAGAGAGAGCCGTGGCCTGGTCGACTGTTTGTGGTGTGAAGTTTGTCGTAAGTATGAGAAAAGAATATGTAGCTCCAAGAACTTTTCTAAGGTATGTTTATGAGTGTTACTTTTGTATCGGATAGTTGGGGCAATAGATAATTATTCAGCTCTTTCTTCTTATATTGTCATTTTCACTAGGGTAACTAGCTTGTTTTTTTTTGTTTTGTTAGTTTTTTGTTTGTTAGTTTTGTTGGATTAAAATCCTAGGAATATGACTGTACAATTAATAGTATGGTAAACCTTTTTTATGCTTTTTTTTTTTTTTTAGTCAAAACCAACAATATTATTGTGACTGTCCATGGCAATACTGTCAAGAATGATCATTTCAGTTTTTTTAAATGCAATAAAATTGTATGCAGGGTAAATGGAATTGAGTTTAAGCAATACAACTGGAGTATTATGTTTTGTTTTCGTATAGATCATCATCTATAAAATATATAGAGCAAGTAATTTAAACTTTGAAATAGTAAATTAATGAACTAACAAATATACGCTAGCCTAAATACACCCATTTAAAACAATACCTATGATGATTAAATTATCAATTTATCAATTCAATTTTATAGAATTATCATTCTGTTTCTATTGTGTTTTTTTTCTCCCAGGCATGGATTGAAGGGACAACTAATCACAAAACGAGCTGTGTTGTAGACCATGCATCAAGCCAACAGCATGCAACAGCAATGAATATTTTCAAGAAAGGCCTGGCCAGGACCTCGAGCGATGATTCTACTTCTTTCTTGTCTTCTTCTCCACTTATTAGATGTTTTACTAACATGGATCACAGAACAAAAGAGCAGGTGACAAAAAAGATACATATTTGCTATATGATGGCCAAGGAATGTCTACCTTTCACCAAATACCCTTCACTTCATCAGCTTGAGGTGTCCCATGGAGTTGACTTAGGAACAGCATATCAAACAGATGTAGCAGCTAAGTCATTTACACACTACATTGCTGAGAGCCAGAGAAAACACTTTTTATCTATGATGTCTTCTGAAGTGCATTTTTTTAGCTTTCTACTGGATGGAACTACTGATGCTGGGAATGTAGAAGATGAGATGGTTCTTATTCAGTTTTGCAGACAGGATGACACAGCCAAGGAGATGAAATCTTGTGCTCGCTACATTTCTGTTTTTAATCCTGACAGAGCTGATACCGATGGTCTGGTGAGTGGTCTGCAAAAAACATTGGAAAAAATATTGGGAATATCAGACACTTTGGATAAAAGTTCAGTATTGAGTACCAGACCAGTATTAGTGGGTGGAGGGTCAGATGGGGCTTCTGTAAACATTGCACATCATAAAAGCATTAGGGAAAGGTTTCAAAAATCTTTGCCATGGATGTTTTGGTCCTGGTGCTTCTCGCATCGCCTAGAATTGGCATCAAAGAATGGATTAACCAGTCGGTTATTTAAGGCAATTGAGGAAATGTTGCTTCGCCTATACTACTTATACAAAAAATCTCCGAAAAAGACCCGAGAATTATCTGTGATTGTTGAAGAATTGAAGGAAGTATTTGAATTACCAGAGTCAGGAAATATTCCAATTCGTTCTGAAGGATCAAGATGGATAACTCACAAGAGACGAGCGTTACAAAGAGTATTAGATCGGTATGGGGCATACTTGAGTCACTTAAATGCATTAGCTGAAGATAATTCAATTCAGGCAGAAGACCGGGCACGAATTAAAGGCTATTGCAGGAAGTGGTCCGAGTACAAGATCCTGGTAGGGTGTGCACTCTATGCTGAAGTACTCAAACCTCCTTCAATTCTTAGTCTGGCCCTGCAAACTTCTAGTGCTGATATTGTTTATTCAATTAAGCAAATTCTAAAAGCAACCAGTGCTATGAAATCTTTGAGAGAGAAAGACCCTTTGCAATGGCCAGCAGTACAGAAAGTTATGACTAATATTCATAGTGATGCTAATGGGGAGAAAATTTATGAAGGTGTTTTTCTCAACGGCTTCAGTGATACCATTGTTGAGCAGTGTAAGAAAGATGCATTGTCTGACTTGAAGTGTCTAGCTGCCAATATTGTGAGCAGATTAGAATGGTCCAATTTAGAATTGCTGAGAGCGTTTCTTGTATTTCTTGACACACAGAGATGGATTAAGAGATCTAATGAAGCAGGGTCAGATGATAGTTCACTTGATGAAATCAAACATGCAATTGAGGAGATATATCAGTCTTTTATGAATCCATTGGAAGCTCAGAGTGTTACTCTTTTTATCCTTGTGGATGAGATTGAAGATACTGTGGACTATGCGAGAAGTTATCTTACTCTTGAAACCACTGACTATCGAAAAATTTGGTACAGTCTTCATGTTTGCCCTGAATCCCACAAGTGGAAGAATATCCTCTTTCTTTGTGAATTGGTGTTTAGTCTACCTTTTTCGAATGCAAGAGTAGAACAGACATTCTCAAGTTTGAAAATCATTAAATCAAACAATAGAACATGTCTTAATACTGGTACGTTGGATGATCTCCTTGAAATTCATGTGGAAGGGCCGCCATATAAAGACTTTTCTGCTGATTCAGCTTTAGAGATGTGGTGGAAGGATACCTGTACTAGCAGGAGACCCTGTCAAGCTGCTAGAAAGCCTTACAAACCCAGATGTACCCCTGCTCGAGAAAGTGGTGAAACTTCATCCACCAGCAGTAATTTTGATGAGCAGCAGCTGACACTGGATGAGTGGGATGAACTGTTTGTCAATGAATAACTTTAATCCTTCATTACATATTTCTCTGAATTTTTTTTATGTCATATTTACTCACAGATATTTTCTACTAATTATAATACAATAAAACATTCTCTACAAAAACAATACATGAATAAAAAAATTATGAATTGTAAAAATAATTCAATACTAGGTATTTTTTGCATAACTGCTTAGTACGCAAATACTTAGATGAAAAAGTTATGTGGAAAATAAAATGGTCAAAGCAATCCAAGTGTGCAGATACCTACAATAAACATGTAGAAATTAAGTAAAAATACAACCTGCCATTCTACATTTGGGTCTGACATTTGAAATGTTGGTCTGACAAAACGGCCTCACAATTCTGAATTTTTATTTTGATCCCTGTAACCTGTGCTACTGGGGATCAATAGCACTCATAAAGCAATTGAAATAGCACTTGGCTTCACCTCATGCTATTTCAATCGCGTTACTCGTACAATTAATCCCGAACAGAACGGTTTCCCGTGCTATTACTCATACAGATGACTCCCTCAATTTCCATTATGCCCCCTTCAAATTAGAATTTTATTGATTTGCTCAAAATATTTCCCTGATTGTAAAATGTTAGCTCAATGGTAGACATAGAGGTTGTGAATAATCTAGCTTTACATAAGTGTAGATGAAGGTCCCACAAAGTCACAAGATGTGAATCATCCTCAGAACTCCTTCCTTATTTTTCTTATATTGTGTGCAATTTTTGCATTGGAAATAAGTATAGGTTACATCGTGAGGTAAAGGTAATTACGGGATTTACACAACCGAGAGCTGAAGGCTCGAGGATAGTGTAAGTTCCGTACGGACCGTACCGAGTGGTGCAGCTGACTGGTACCATGGCTTTAGGCCATAGGAAATGCAACCAATCGTAAATTTAATTGGACCGTTTAAAGAAGCTCGGGGCAAAAATACGCTGCCTATGAGGTATACATGAAATATATTCACCGCATTTTGAGCAATTTGATTGGGAGGTTTGAACTTACTATGGTACAATATTATCTATATGCATAAGATTTTATTTTACGTTTTAAGAATTAGCTCACTTTTTACTGTGGGAGGTTCTTGTTGTGTTTGGTTTCAAACAGTAGCTAGTTGTATTTGTGTAGTACTCCACCTCCCCAAGTGTGTGAAGGAATATATTTTTTGGGTGGAGTTAGCAGCCTCACTTTAAGAAATTGAGATTTTAAGATATAAAGTGCGAATTACTAATTTACTGAAAATTCAATGTGTTTCGCCACAACTTGGTATAGAAGTGAAATTTTGTCACTGATTGTAAGATATAATTGACTATTTAATATCTCTATGTGATGCAGAGATGACATGAGAACCATCAATGGAGGTTGCTAAGGACATGAATACTCAGAAGGCAAGCACACAATACTTGTGTTAGGGCTGTCTGAATGGTGTATGTGTGTGCATGTGTTGTGTAACATGGTCAAGGAGCACATCTTGTAGCAAGAGTTTTTGTGTTTCATTAGTATGAATTCAGTGAGTAGTCCATGGAAACCTGACAAGTGTAGTGGTTGACAGTATAAATGAGTGGTTAATGTAACATCTATTAACACTTCCATTCAAAGATGTGATGCTGAATTGGGCACTATTACCTCAGAGCAAGCAGCTAAATTACCTCATCCACACTACTCTCATTCATACTAATGGCACTGAATAATGAAAGGGACTTTCTGTGTTAGCTAACCTTCAGTGTGCTCTTGAGGGGTTACAGTCGTCATCTTGTCATTCGTTCATTCATTCACTCTGTCAACGTCATGCGGCTGCAAGATTTGGTTATATTCGTTACGCGGGTAAGTAAACGGAATGTCAATTATACTGGAAGTGACAATTCAAATATGTTTTCTCGATTTCTGGTTCAATTGCTTTGCTGAATACAGCCCAGTTCAACTGCCAGTTCTCTGCTTTGAATGTTTACCCCCCAGTATTTTTGCACCAAGTGGTCATAGCAAAAAAATTCCACGAGGTTTTGTGGTAATGTATACTTACCACAACTTTCTGTGTACTCCACTGTGACGATTTCTGCCCCAACCATAGCTACTATCACACTTATCCGAGCCTAGCTAGCCCTGGTTGACAAGTGTAGAGTTAAATTTTAATTAAGATAAGTTATAGTCAAGATTCGCAGTAAACACTATCATCCAAATCTTAGGGAGGCAAACTGGATCTTAAAGGGTGCAGTATCAACCCAGAACCTGTGGTAGTCAAGTTATTCAGTAGAATACCACAAAACCTGCCCGTAAGGTTGCGTCTTCTCTTGAGATATGGGAGCCCACCTATTTCTATGAAGAGCATGCGAGCACCTTTTTCTCCTGTGAGGTAGATTAGACTAAGTACTATGATCTAAAATTTGATACAGGTTTATTTTAAATATATAATTAATAATAATTGATAATAAATAGCCGAAATGATAAATATAAAATATTAGAAATAAAATTTTAAATTAGTGAATAAATAAAATAAATAACAAATGTAATAATTCACATTCATTATCATATAATTATTCATCTTTAACAACAGTAACAGGAATGGAAAAAAATTACCAAAAAACTCCTGAGAAGTTGAAGTTAACACACTGAAACTGCTTATAACTTCCACCCTCTTCACCAATTGTCAAGCTCTCCAAAGACACCCAAGCAGATTATCCTGCAGCTGTGAGCCATGATATATCTATTCTAAACTAGTGACTCCAGGCTTCATTAATACACCACCGCTTCTTCATCGTCTAGGACCCTCCAGTACATTCCAGAAGTATTCTACTCTTCCGCGCCGGGCTCACTTGCACAGTAACTTTCCTTCAGTGTTTGCTTACCAGTTCTAATTAGAGCCATCACCATCCGGAATTTTGTCCACAATAAATTGCACGCTCAGAGTGGGGGCAGGGTCGAAGAATCAAATGAATATGAATTAGCTTCGGTATCTAAAATTGAAATTCAGACGTATTGGAAGGCCAGAATGAACTCATATTTGTACACAGGGTACACGCCACATTAAAAAAAAACAACATTACACTGAGTTGTTTTTTTTAATAGGATACAAAAAAAGTAATATAAGAATATTTATAAAAATGGAAAATAAATACTAATATAAAAATATGGCATTGTAATGTTGTTGGGAAGCACATAGTATACCGCTGGGGGAAAAATTTTGAGTCGTAACTGCAACGGTCGCCCCTGAATTTCACTGAATAGCCGTAATATTTGTACTGGTGTTTCTCAGTTCCTGGTTGGTCTTTTTTCTTGAAACTTGGTTTATAAGAGCTGTCTGTTGGTGTCTGTTTCAACTGCAACAACAAAAGTAAGCGTACATTGAACAGAAAACGAGAAATAAATACATAGCATAACTCCTCCATCTGTGGTTTAGTGCTGCAGTTGCAGGTGGTACTGCACCCTGAATTGAGGGCAAAAGCCTCCTCTCCTCTCCCCTTGCCTCCTGAAATAAATTGTGTCAACTGCCTGCTTGGAAACAGATAGAGGTGTTAGGCACAATGTAGTACATTCAATGTGCATCTTTGAAGTTACAGAGGCTTAACTAGGTTGTTAAAAGGGACATGAGTTGTTAAAGGGGACATTACTTGCTATAGTTAAATAGTTGACGAGGAGGTAAGGTGGTTTTTCTAAATGTAGGGAGCTAGATTTTCAGCTCCCCAATAACTATGCAATTCCTCAAACTCATCTAACACCTTAGTCATCTCATTCTCATTATACCCATCACAAATACCATTTATAACGCAACCCATATCACTCTGCTCATCTAATACAACATCCAACCTATACATCTCAAATCTCTCCTTATAAACCTTAAGACAGTTAAACGTGGACCACCTTACATGCCTCTCTGCACCCACCTTACCAATCCTATAATTAACCTCTCCCTTCCTCTCTAAAACTTTATATGGTCCCTCCCAGGAATCGGCTAGTTTACAAGTCATCCCTGGAACACGGTATAACACTAACTCACTAACTCACCCACCTTAAACACTCTTAACTTGGTTCCCCTATTTAAATACAGCATTATGGATTCACGTCCTTTCGCACTCTTAAGAGCCGCACAGTCTCTCATCCTCTCAAGTCTCTCTGCAACAGTAATCACCCAATCACAAACACCCAACTTCTCGTTCTCCCTTTCATATAACCCATGATACAGGGCATCTAACGGTGTCCTCACATGGAAGCCATAAACTAAATCAAAGGGACTAAATCCCGTATCTGCGTGTGGCATCTGCCGCAACACAAACAGAACAAAACTGATTTGACCAACCCAGTCAACCCTATCACTCACACACTTTCCCAATATAGCTTTAAAAGTGCCATGCATCCGTTCAACGGCGCCATTACTCTCTGGATGATATGGAGACGTTCTCACCTTCTGGATTCCCAGCATTTCACACAACTGCCTAACTACCTTCCCACAGAACTGGCTCCCTTGATCACTCAGTATTCTCTCAGGTATTGAGGTCCTCGAGAAGATGGACCACAACCCTTTAACCATAGCCTTAGCCGTTATACTTCTCAGAGACACTGCTTCAGGCCACTTAGTGGCTAGACACACGTACGTCAGTAGGTATCTACACCCACCCTTACCTTAGGCAAAGGGTCTACAAGGTCGATCGCAACCAACTCGAAGGGCTCAGTCAACACTGGTCTCTCCACAGCTGGAGCACGTCTGGGCTTATGTTTACTTCTTCTCTGGCATACCACACAGCTAGTACAATGATCTACTATGTCTCTCGCCATTCCCGGCCAAACAAAATATCTCGCAATCATGGCACTTAAATCCCCTCTCATTTCTTTTACCCAGTTCTCGCCAATCTTTCAAACTCTCATTTTTCAACAACTCATTCCTGAACTCCACCCCGTCTGACCCCTCCTTCACAGGGCCAATCTCACTGGCTAACTCACATAACCTAGCCTCCTCGCCACTCAATTGTAACAACTCCTCAAGGGGATTCCGACTCACTCACACTTTCACTAGCGCTTGACACTACACTTGCTTTCGCCTGGGGCTCGACTGGTTTCGGCATAGCCTCCACCTCATCCACCCCATGTCCCTCCCCCACCTTACTCACATCTTCAGGCATAATTAAGGGTTCGGGCTGGCTACTCGCTCCCTGCACCGTTTCCAGTACACTACCACTCCCACTCTCAGGAGTGACCACACTCCACAAGTCGTTCACACTTACATTCTCCTCACTCTTATCTAACTCCTCCTCCTTCCTGACCATACTCCTAGTCAGAACATTCATGTTCACATTCTCACCGGACACATAGTCCTGAATAGCACACTTATAGGCTTCAGACTCCTCCCCATTTGTCAACGAGAAAGGAACAATACACGACACTCCCGGCATCTCACTCTCGTCTATGATTGCCCTAACCGCTTTCCTATAACCTCCAATTATAAACTCGCTCATGAAGCTCTTACAGCTCTTCTCACTCCCACCATAACCTTTTACTAACACATCACTACATAGCACAACTTGCTCTGGCACTAATGCCTTGGGTACAGACCCCAACTCTGCCCCAGAATCGATCAAAACCTCAGTCTTAGTTCCATTGACTAACCCCATAGCCACATTTCCCGATTTTCCTGACTTGCTCTCGTTTATCAGAACCGACATCTTCCTCGGTACTCCCTCTTTCTTTACAGAAACCACACCCTTCTTGACTGTACACTATGGACTCCTATGGCCTACCTTCCCACAATAATAGCTGGTAACAACCCTGGGCGCATAACCACTCCCACCGGGTCTCGCACTACTCTTCTTACATTCACTAGCCCTATGGCCCTTCTCGCCACAGTTAAAGCATGTGACGTAGCTACCGACTCCTCCACTACTCCCTCTCTCTCCACTACTATTACTCCTTTCACCACTCACACTCCCAAAATCGCGCCCATAACCACTCTTAAATCCTCTATTGCTTTCAACAAAACTACTACCTAACGGTTTGAAATAATTTCCTTTCTGCCTCCCTGCCATCCAGTCTTCTAGAGCTTCCCTGTAATCTCCCCAATTCTTAACAACCCTATTCTCTAGGAACATCTTCTCACTCTGGGGGAGTACTCTTCTGGTCAACGCCATGGCAATGGCCAGAACTCCCTCCTCTAAGTTCTTGCACCCCTGACAAGTACCCTTTACAGTTCTTTGCATCCACTCGACAATACCACTCGCACTCATTCCCTTAAACGTCTCGTGGCATCGAATAGCTGATTGCCATAAGTGATGGCAGTTTCACCCGCCGCCTTCAACAACACTCCCTTCACCTCCGCATACACTGACCCATCATCCCTTAACTGAGCCACCCTCACGCACAGTCGTTCAGGTAGCCTAGGATATAGCCTCTCCGCCCAAAACTTGTCCTCAATCTCACCCTCTCTCATTATTCTTTCAAATTTCTCTAAGTAAGCTCCCAGCTCACTCCCATCCTTATACACACCTAACCCCTTCAACTTCTGCAATAATTCCTTCTTCTCCCTAGCCTTATCTTCCTCCTCTCTTCTAGTCTTCCTCCTATCTTCCTCATCCCTTCTCCATTGAAGTTCATCTCTCCTCCTTCTATCATCTTCATCCCTACACCTAGTATACGCCTCATCCCTTCGTTTCTGCCTATTTTCTTCCTCCTGTCTCAACCTCTCCTCCAAAGATCTTAAATCCGCATCCCTTTCCTTCTGTCTCTTAGCTTCATCCTCTTCCCTTTTCTTCTCTCTCGCAGCTTCCTCCTCCCTTTTCCTGTCCTCACCATCCTGCCTCCTCTTCTCGTCTCGCTCTCGCCACTTCTCATCTCTGTCTATCATCATCTTCATGAGACTAGCCAAATCAACTTCCTCAGACCTTCTAGCCATCTTCTTCCGCCCAGCTACCACCTTCCTCTGATCTACCGCCACCTCTTCCTCTACTTCTCCCACCTCACCTTCCTCTTCCGAGAGTACCTGTTCCGTGTACGACACGTCAGCGGGGCGCGTAGGGTAGGGGGACCTCCCAGAGGCAGTCGACCTATGTGAGGGACGGTAGGGCTGATCGCCAGTCCCAACAGCTGGCAACCTTCTTGTGGCCGCCTTCTTCCTCTCTTCCACTTGTCCGGGCTCTGACATGAGTCGGTGACCCAGACGTCCGTCAAACTCCTACAGACAACAGCACATAAAGAATATAAAAATAAATGACACAACTGGAAGGCTATTACAATAGATAAATTACAAAAGTAACACAAGACCTCAATTTCACACTTCAGAAAAAAAAGCACGCCACACTCAGTTCAAACTGTTCCGACAAGATATGGGGGTCCTTGTCTCGAGTTAATCCGTCGACCGAATGATCCTCTGCCGTGGAAAGGTCAAGTTGCTGGCCTCCTCAGTTGCTGGCCTCCTCTGCTGTAGCAAGAAGCGCCGGTTGTCTGCAGACGGTTGGGGTTTGGAATATCTTCCTCAGGTAGGTGGGGATATCTCCCTTGGCTCAGGGCGTCTCTTGATATGATTCGGAATGTCTTCCTTGCTGGTTCTGATCTTAGGCAAATGTCTTCGCCGTGAGTTCTGGAACTGGGGGGAATGTCTTCGCCCGCAGATCCCACTGCTGCCACCAAAATGTGGGGGGCTCGCCCTGGGCTCCTTAAGTTTGATATAGAACAGACTGAAGTACAAGAATGATTGTGGGCGGTTTCATATGAAATGTATGACTCCACCCACGGGAAATGAACACGTACACGAAACGTTCTCATGAATACACAACACGTGGCACTCAAAGACAATATGACCATAAAAGGAAACAAATACGACTGCTCACAAACAACTCTACAGAACATGCCACAACACATCCATCCACAAGATTGAATACATAAAATAATATCAATGTCCACACATATGTCTCTTTATCTTTCTCTATCTTCTCCTTTCTCTGCTTCTCTGTCTTCTCCTTCCTGAATGTGGGCTTCCTTGCCTTGGGAGCCCACACCTTGTCTGTATTGAACTAATGTATTGTGGACCCTTTTCCATATTGAATGGATATATTGTGGACTGCAATCCATATTGAACTAATATATGTGACAGGCTCTAGGAAAAGGTACAAATTGGCTAAAAAATGAAAAATGATTTTATATTATCAGATAAAAGTCCAGGAAATTACCTCTATTTTGATACCAAAAGAAGCACTTGAATGTCCTTAATTACTGAGTTACAACGCTTTTTTCTACTAAGGGATAGAAACCTTTAAACCGAGATAACGCGACTTCAATGTAAACTTCCTGTTTTGAACAAAAAATACGCGATACGTCCGTGTCACGTAGGGGTGTGGTTTCTAAGCTTAATCAACAAGGGGTGTGGTTATCTAAACATGCACGGATAAGTAAACAAGAAGTTGGGAGTAAAGAAAACGTTCTAAACTTGTCGCGAAAGGCAGTACTTTGGCTAATTTCTAACGAAGAAAATTATTGGTGAGTTTTTAAAGTAGTTTGTGTGTATTCAGCCGTTTAGCTATCCAGGTAAATAAGTCAAGTTAAGGCCGTTTCAAGTCTGACTTATGAAACGGCCTTAACTTGACTTATTTACCTGGATAGCTAAACGGCTGAATACACACACGCTTTTTCCTGAGTTAGCTTTAAGTTTATGTTTACTGAGCTAAGTAAATCAATGCTATGCGATAATTCAGATGGGCCTCCTACTTACAAGATAAATGCTTATTCATCTAGGTAAATAATTTAAAGTACTACTACATTAGCTAGTTACTTAGGCTTTCAGTAAAGTTTTACACTCCAAGTTCAAGGTATTGGGATATTAAGATAAGGATCAGTACACAATTCAGTTCCAAGCTTTTGGCTCAGTTAAGTACCAAGCTAATAGTTTTGTCCTTGTTATGTAATGTTTTTTGTGTGAGTGTGTGTGCTCAATTTTTATACAGTAATGCACAATGAAAAATGAAATACATGCAAAGAGAGTAAACATTGATATGCAGATAATTGTTATTAATTCTTGTTTGGGCAGGACCTGCTGTTGTGGCCTTCCTGTCTGCACAAGCCACAGCGGCGCTTCTTAGGTGGAGGAGAAGCTGTTACAGAGGATTCTGTTGGATGAGAAATTTCAGGAGCTGGGCTGTTTTCACGGCTAATCGGTTTGGGGACATTTGGTAAAGGACAGGTGATATCTTTATCTTCATCAGAGCAGAACTGGCGAATACTATCATGTAGGTACCATTGTCGTGTTGCAGACAGACCTTTAGGAGTTATAATTGCAGGAAGATCTGATAAATCTGGAGACCATGCAGACTTCAGCAATTCCACTTTCAACTCGGCATCACTATCACTACACTGTTTGATAAAAACGCAGCCTGGCTCGGATTCAGCAAAGCGAAAATGTTGCAATTCCTGGAACTTTCTTAAATCTGGTTGCAAAAAAACTTACCCAATCATAAGTTGGCACAATAACACTTCCATCAGTTGAACATACCAATTGAGCTTTATTACACTGAGCAGACTCATCTACTGTACGAGCAATACTATTTAGACTGCTCACCTTAGTCCGTCGAAATTTGCGCTTGAACAAGCCGAAACACCAATCTGGGGAAAACTTAGTGTGGCCAACAATCAAAAATGATAGTGTTATAGATGAATGCTGTTTTGTAAGAGCTCGCCAAGCTAAATAGTGAATCATTGTACTATTTTTGTTTTGTCCAGAACAGTTGTCTGCATGCAAATATACCTCAGTTTCTCCAAGACTATGGTGTTCAAAGAAATAGTGAAGCTGGCTTATAACAGTATTTGACCCCTTTCCACAAAAACCAGCTTCATCCGTGATAATGCATTCTGCTCTGCATATGAAAAAAGAAATTTGACCATTTTCTCAATGGATTCATAACTAACAGCATTATGTGGTGCTCTGTGTGAATTGCCATGTATGCGTGGTGTAAGACCTACACGAAGATAATGCTCTGCTAAGTTTCTCATGCGTTTTTTACCCACTGTAAAGAGAAAACCAAACATAGAAGAGCAAACTTGTCTACTCTGATGGTAGTAGGTGGAGTAACTATGTTTTCTTATGGAGGCAGCATGAGAAGTGTCTGAAACATTAGAGCTTGTATTAGTGAACGCAGAAATTTGTCCAAGAACAGCTAAATCTAACTCTGGTGTTGTAAGCTCAAGACAGTGAAGCCAAAAATTGCTGACATACTCAGTACTGAAGTTCAGATGGCATTTGCGTGCACATCCACATCCTGCAGACATAAATCTCGAAACAATGTGGTCTTCATCCTTGTCACAAGGTCGATAGTCGATACTTACGTCTGACAAAAAAGGTAGTTGAGTTAATGCTTCTGTAATTTGATGTTCTGTATTATCATGGACTTGTGATGATTCTGCTTCAGTTTCACTTAACTGTGATAATTCTGCTGCATTGTCACCTAACTGTGATATTTCAGCTTCATTGTCTTCTATCTGTGATAAATCAGCATCCATTTCATGCACATCATCCATTTCACAATCTGTAACAATTAATCATAATGTAGGTTTTTAATTGGTAAATTAAATTAATATGCTTATTATGATTATTGTGATCTAATACAAATTCTTACCAGTATTGTTGTCTTCATCAGAGTCAGAATTATCTGAACTTGTTTCATTAGGGTCAGGAACAGTGAAGTAATCCTCTATTGTAGCCTCAAGAGAAGCTTGATCTTCAGCAGAAAAAGAAACAATTGAATTCACAGCCTTAAGAGCCTCAAGTGCTTTCTTAGATGGCATTTTATGATAAGGCTCAGTGTATAGCAATAGAAACCATAACAGTAATGAGCAGCTGCTGCCTAATTGCTGGGAATTTCCCTTACCTTCCGTATTTCTTCCGTGCGATCTCCGCGTAACATTAAATTGTAATTTCCGTTCACGCGTTTCTTCATAAATTCCTAGTTGAAGCAAGGTTTTTCAAGCGCTTCGTTTGGTCACTAGTTGGTGGAATTCAGCATTCAAATTTGGCGCACAGTTAGAGGAAAGACCAAAGATTACTGTGAGGTTAAAAAAAAAATTTTTGAATTTTTAAGTAGTACTCGGCTTTTTGGCTGTTACCATACATTTATTATACCGCGAATTTGTACCTTTTCGCAGAGCCTGTCACATATTGTGGACCATTTCCATATTGAACTAATATATTGTGGACCCTTATCCATTGAACTTATATATGGTGGACCTTTTTCCGTACTGAACTAACGTATTGTGGACCCTTTTCTGTATTGAATGGATATATTGTGGACCCTTTTCCATATTGAACTTATATATTGTGGACTTTTTTCCATATTGAACTTATATAATGTGGACCTTTTTCCGTACTGAACTTATATATTGTGGACCTTTTTCCGTACTGAACTAATGTATTGTGGACCCTTTTCTATATTGAAGGGATATATTGTGGACCCTTTTCCATATTGAACTTATAATTATATTGTGGACCTTTTTTCCATATTGAACTAATATATTGTGGACCCTTTTCCATATTATATATTGTGGACCATTTTCCGTACTGAACTAATGTATTGTGGACCCTTTTCTGTATTGAATGGATATGTGGACCCTTTTCCATATTGAACTTATATATTGTGGACCTTTTTCCATATTGAACTTATATATTGTGGACCTTTTTTCCGTACTGAACTTATATATTGTGGACCTTTTTCCGTACTGAACTAATGTATTGTGGACCCTTTTCTATATTGAACTTATATATTGTGGACCCTTTTCCATATTGAACTTATATATTGTGGACCCTTTTCCATATTGAACTTATATATTGTGGACCTTTTTCCATATTGAACTAATATATTGTGGACCCTTTTCCATATCGAACTTATATATTGTGGACCTTTTTCCGTACTGAACTAATGTATTGTGGACCCTTTTCTGTATTGAATGGATATGTGGACCCTTTTCCATATTGAACTTATATATTGTGGACCTTTCTCCATATTGAACTTATATATTGTGGACCTTTTTCCGTACTGAACTTATATATTGTGGACCTTTTTCCGTACTGAACTAATGTATTGTGGACCCTTTTCTATATTGAATGGATATATTGTGGACCCTTTTCCATATTGAACTTATATATTGTGGACCTTTTTCCATATTGAACTAATATATTGTGGACCCTTTTCCATATCGAACTTATATATTGTGGACCTTTTTCCGTACTGAACTAATGTATTGTGGACCCTTTTCTGTATTAATTGGATATGTGGACCCTTTTCCATATTGAACTTATATATTGTGGACCTTTTTCCATATTGAACTAATATATTGTGGACCCTTTTCCATATTGAATGAACTAATGTATTGTGGACCCTTTTCCATATTGAATGGATATAATATTGTGGACTGCAATCCATATTGAACTAATATATTGTAGACCCTTTTCCGTATTGAACTTATATATTGTGGACCTTTTTCCATATTGAACTGATATCCGTACTGAGCTAATGTATTGTGGACCTTTTTCCATATTGAACTAATGTATTGTGGACCTCTTTCCATATTGAACTAATGTATTGTGGACACTTCTGTATTGAACTAATGTATTGTGGACCCTTTTCCATATTGAACTAATATATTGTGGACCCTTTTCCATATTGAACTTGTATATTATGGACCTTTTTCCATATTGAACTAATGTATTATGGACACTTCTGTATTGAAATGTATTGTGGACACTTTTCTGTATTGAACTAATGTATTGTGGACACTTTTCTGTGTTGAACTAATGTATTGTGGACACTTTTCTGTATTGAACAGATATATTGTGGACCTTTTTCCATATTGAACTAATGTATTGTGGACACTTCTGTATTGAACTAATGCATTGTGGACCCTTCTCAATATTGAACTAATATATTGTGGACCCCTTTCCATATTGGACTTATAAATTGTGGACCTTTTTCCATATTGAACTAATGTATTGTGGACACTTCCATATTGAAGTAATATATTGTCCCTTTTCCATATTGAACTAATATATTGTGGACCCTTTTCCATATTGAACTAATAAAATTTATAACTTTCCGTATTGACTAATGTTTTTCGTATTGAAGTAATACCTTTTCTGTATTGAACTAATATATTGTGGACCTCTATCCATATTGAAGTAATATATTGTGGACGCAATTCATATTGAACTTATATATTGTGGACCTTTTCCATATTGAACTAATGTATTGTGGACACTTTTCTGTATTAAAAGTGTTGAAGTACTTATAAGCACTAAGTGCTTGAATCCATGCCTTGTGTGTGTGTGTGTGTTGTGTTTATTGGAATTAAACATACATATCACGTGACATTGCATAGGCACATAGGTTCATGTGAATGGGTGGAGTTTGAATTAGGGCTACATGTATGGGTGGAGTATGGGACACTGTAGTCTGTCCAGATGAATGATGCATAGAAAGTGTTATACTACAAATAGAGGTTGTACAGAAAATGGGACTTGCACATTGGATAGGTTTTGGTTAAAAACAAAACAAAAAGAAAGGAAAAGAAAATTGGGGCAGAAGTGCTTTTCTATATTGCAAGAATCTGCAATAGAAATATCCTCAGTTTTCTAGTGCATCCAATTTAGACTTTTGCTTAATCCTCATGAGTTAACCCTTTGCGTACGATGGTCACGAATTCGTGACCGCCGTAACTTAACGCGCGCGTACGATGGTCACGAATCTGTGATACACCGGGTGCGTCAAGAGAATACGGCTGTCACGAATTCGTGACAAGCTCTTTCCCGCTCTGTTAATTACAGTTACAGAGCGTGTAGTGTGCTAAAACTTTCAGTAGCTTACATAGTATACATTTTGCAATCTCTATTCTACAAAATAAGTCTTATAAAATAAGTATAACTTATATCAAGTGCACCAACTAAATAAAAAAATTTTTTTCTACACTTTGTGTCTAGCTATTTTCAAATAGAACATCTACTAAGAAGTAAAGGCCTAAAGTAGCTAGAAATAAGCAAACTAAAACTAGAACTTACACTTGGGTGTGATTTCTCCTTTCATAAATATAGAAAGCTAAAAAAATAGCTAACAAACTATGGCCTCCTCGATAATTCCAACTAAGTTTGTATTCAAAACAACTCTATAAACTATAAACTAACGAATACCATAGCTACAACGCTAGAGGCAGATTATTTGAGGCCTAACACAAAAGAAACACTCGCCCGTTTTCTTTTTTCACGTGTCGAACTCCACTGGTAAAACGCCGTCGTCTCGGGCAACTAATTGGTTTTACGGCGTGCGCGTATTTAATTACATAATTGCTCGCCCGCGTT
>WLWD01001902.1_pt1 | contig 24038 bp, 9 predicted proteins | sample 6712731 | NCBI WGS metagenome assembly WLWD01 (sample SAMN12718690, study PRJNA576275) | sponge metagenome | isolation source: marine sponge | host: Mycale hentscheli | place: New Zealand: South Island, Marlborough, Capsize Point | collected 2014-11-01 | reverse complement strand
TGAACATGTACTTATCTGATGCACAAAGTAAAACTGGAAAAAATATTCAAATTCCTGTACATTCAATAGATATAACTATCCCAGTTATAATATAATGTACTAGAGTGGATGAATGTTGAACTTTCTGCTACAGGATAACTACAGACCAGCTGAAATTGATATTTCTTACAAACAGCAACATTGGAGATATAACCAAAAAATGAATCACTTCCTGTTGTGGGTGGGGCATAGTGATAATGTAAATAGGGGAACAGCTGTGCTTGGTTTGCTAGTAAAGCCTATGGCTGTGGGTTTGTTTTAGTTAGCTAGACATGTCTATGAATCTCAGGTAGAATAATGTAGCCTGGATCAGGCTACAGTTCATCAGAGACAGTAATGATACATGACTATAGCCAGGGGGAAAAAGGGGCTTTAGCCCCACTTCCTCTCCTAATTTTTTTCCGAATGAAGACTAAATTAATAATTTAAAATGTGACTTTGAATAGTTGAATTGTTTTTGCACCTTGTTATTATTGTGCTAACCAGAAAAGGTTTATTATTAGAAGTAAAATAAAACAAACAAGTTGTAATATTTCTGCTTCCAGCTTTTTTGTTATCACAATCCACTAAATACAGATGTCACCATAATACAACCCCATTTCACCCCTACTATCACCAGAAATTTATAAAGCAAACAACCTCAACTACTCTCCCTTATTCGCTCCCAGGTTAAAGGAAGTCATATACTCATCCTTATACTATATAATGTACACCATGCAGGGGCGGATGCAGCATTATAGAGGGGGGGGGGGCCGAAAGTTAAGTGGAAACTTGACCACACCCATTTTATCACACTCACTAATTAATTTTTTTGGTTTCTTTCTGAATATTTCAATTTGTTACATACACGAAAAAAATTACACTCGCTGACAACAATAAAGAATTAGTCAAGAATTTATTGAAGCAAGTTATATAGTCATAATACCATCCGTCTTGGATGAGAATTCATCCACCACTTCCTCTGAAGTAATTTCAATGTCACGGTGGTAATATAGCATTGCCAATCCATTAAGACGGTCTTGTCCCATACTACTCCTCAGTGAAGTCTTGATCAATTTGAGCATGCTGATGGAACGTTCACATTCACAGCTTGTAACTGGCAATGTGCCCATTATACATAAAAGAGTGTGAATATTGGGAAAGAAATCACAATCTGCATGTACTGGGCTTTTCTCTGGAGTACAAAGGCTTACAGCTAATTCAGAGTCAGCTTTCCATTTATGCTGCCACAGGTCGAGCTCAGAATTGGATCTTTAGACTGAACTCTCTTTGACATTTTCACATTACAAACTGGCAATCTTGCTATCATAAGGCAATGTTAGTAGAATGCCAGCACAAGCATGGGTAAGTGGTCATGGTGTAAACGAAGTACACTAACCACAGAAAGAAGTATTAAATGCTGGCTGTATTACATGTTTGTGCCTTGTGTGTATCACATGTCGGTGTGTGTGGTGTGTGTGTAAGGGAGGGGGGGGGGGGGGCCAGGGCCCCCTGGGCCCCCCCTCCTGGATCCGCCCCTGCCATGTTATAGTCCTTGTCATATTGTACCCCCCTCTCCCACCACCCTCCCCCAGTAAAGAAATTATTCCTAACTATATCTGAAGTATTATCGGACACTACAGCTTGTTTCATAGAGGTTGTATTGTACTTTCAATTGAATTAATTATTTCATCTCACTTGATATTGTGTAACGTGTCTACTTTACTAATCATGATGTATCAGCAAGTCACTCCTGGTATCTGAAACATTGCCATTGGCATCTGAAGTACCATCAGAATAACTACTGCCTGGTGCATAGATTCAAGGAAGCTGCCACTTTCGTTATACCACCATTGTTTGTGATGAGCTGTTGCCTGATCTATACTGGCTCCACTGCCTCAGACTCATCACACATTGCTCGAGAAGTGAACACACTCTCTAGAATGGACAAAGTGCCAGTCACAAATTGAAAGTTGTATTCTTAATGAACATTTACATACTATATAATTATAAGCGACCATCTCTGAAATGTGGACAGTGTACAGTACTTGGGTTCCCTTTCCCTTGAATGAGTTACATTACTAAAGGACGCTAACCAAATATACTGCCAATTTGCAGCGAGATAATGTTGTGCTCCCAACTAGAAAGACCTTTTAACAAATATTAATCTCTATCAATTTGTCATTATGCTTCCCATAGAACGCTGGTGTACCTTTCATGGGCACCTCAGTAAGATCTCTTGAAGCTATATTTGGATATGGTAAAACAGAAATAAGTACATTAACAAGTCTATGCAGTATAATCCTCTGTAGAGTATGGCCGTTATGTCATAACTCATTTAAGAAACTAGTCTATAGAAGACGTATTATATCCAATTATCAATCCAATGCTTCTGGAGTTAGAATATACTTCATTAGTAATATTCAGTATTCATTGAATATTGGGAGAAAACCTTAAAAATTAAATTGAGAGTGCAAATAGAGGTAGGTATTGTAATATCAATAACAACATGCAGCTTGTATTCAAAAAGATTTATTCATTCTCTGAATTGTGTCTGGCAATAATGCCTTTTAATATAAGATATAACAAATATCAAACAAACTCTAAAAAAAGGACAATTGCTGCAGAACTAAATTATCCTCTCTTTGGAGACTCAACTGTGGTAATAATAATTATAAATGCTGCTGTGTACTACTACAAAGACAAGAAGATATTGTATTAAGACACATACTAGTACTACCATCAGAATCATACCGGCCATTGTCAAGTCACCGTAGTAATATAGATAGCCTCACTCATCCAAAAATGCTTAACTTAAGTAACATTTCTATTTATTTACTGATCTGAATAATTGTTATTGCTTTCTCTAAACAAACATGACTACTAATTCACAAAATGACTTATTGTAAAATGTTCAAACAAAAATGTTCGTTGACATTATTATTTCTCTGTGTAATCAACAGTTTCATAGTTAGAAGATGTCTTTTCCATTATTACATCTCCATATGCTTTACAATCCTTCATTTCTATAGAGACAGATCTACATAACAGAGAAGCCAAACCTGTAAAAAAATATGTCAACTATTTTGTATAAAAGTAGCTACTTATTTTTCCCATTAACTAACAGAAGGAACTTGGAGAGAGCCTAAAAGACTGTTTTAAGAAAATAAACACAGGAGAACTAATTATTGTTAATTAGCTAATTGTTTGCATTAATATTTTTGTTCATTTTTTTAAATTAAGCAATGTGAGTCATAACACAATTTCACAATTTGTTCACTGAATATTCCAACACAAGATTTACATTGTACGCTATCACTACTTGACTATTGGAAAGTAGTATTCCCAGTAAAGAGTTTTGTTGGGTAATATATATATAATCATGATATATAGCTTAATCAAAAATAGTTATCACACACACAACTTAGCTAGAAAATGAACTTTTAATGTTTGTAAGACCTTACTTTATTCTACAACATTCAGATCATGTCAGTGACAACCTAGTACAAGTCAGTTCATTAAGGTATACGACTAGGTACCACTAAGTGAACACACAAACACTAGGTTCAAAGTACAAAATGACAAATGTTCATCCACATATGTCTTGCTCGCTTCACTCGCTCGCCAAATGTGCTTTTCTGTTCTATTTCTATCTTGACCTAGACTCTGACTGATTTTTTTCGTCTGTGATGTGACAGTTTAATAATTAGCTATAAATATTTATTGTCAAAATTGTGATAACCAAATTCTCAGACAACTGATCAAATCACATTTTTTATAAGGAAAACAATATATCCCAAAATAATATATCAAATGATCATAATTATGTGTTGTTATCAAGGGTTACTACTAGTTCAAATAAAAATTGTAAGTGCAGCAAGTATAGATTGCATTCAATCAGGACTCGCACAATTCAGATCAAATTAATGTTAAGATAATGTGCTTATATAATTATTATGGTAACAACAAAAATAATTGCCATTTTATATCCCAAGGATTGTTATAACATTTCTAATGCTTCAAATATTCTCTCACTTCTTGATCTTTGGTTTCTTCTTTCTCCAGTAAATTATTGTTGCAATAGTCATCAGGAGAATCGAGTATAGTGCCAATGTGATAAATACAGAAACCACAATTACAATAGCATCACCTACAACATAAAGTAACACGTGCAGTGGATTGCTACATTTTTACATTGATAAGTAAAATTAGTTACAAAATCGAACTATTTACACTACTATGTAATTGAATTATATACTAATTGTCTCACTGCTACAACTTAACTTTAGTTAAATTGAAAATATAAACTTACGAGCTCTCGAGTTTTGGCCTCGTGAAAAAATAAAAACAAAACTATACGTCATCCAATATCCTGACACTGATATTCCATTTATAAGAGTTCTGGCAGAGACACTTATGCTGTACTGTCTACCTGAGACTAAAGTCAGCACCACAGAGGAAGCTGAAGATGGAACAATTACTACCATTTGCCTATGATCACCATCATCATCTGTCTGTCTGTAAGAAACGGCAAATTCAGATATATTAGTCAAGCCATTGACACTCCATGACACATTCACTGAAGTGTCTGTAAGAACTTCTACTTTCACACCTTTAATTGGATCTGCAATGATGTAATCATCTTATATTACAATTCATACAATATTAATATCATGTCTACAATGTGCCAAAGAAAATAAGGAAAAAAGAGTTACACAAAACAACACTCAATCAAGCAAACTTTTTAGTTTTCTCTGAAGTTTCTTACACCAAACTTCATTCAAATGCAAGGGTAAATTACAATTATAATATGTCAAGTTATGACCCTTCATAAAAACTAGATTGAAACTTTCTCACTTAAAACAGCTGTTATGATTTAGACCAAACTCTAAGAATCATGTAGCAATTTACAATATGTTTTTATAAAAGCTATTAAAAAGCATATAAAATTTGTCACAGCTATAAGTCTGAAACAACTGTTACTGGCACGTTTCTGTGTGGCATGCACCTTTAACAACATAAAAATGATTGATAGTTTTCTGTCTCACAAATTAGTATGACATGGTCAATTATTCAGTCCAATCGCCAGTGTAACTAAAAGTCATAGACTTTTGTACTAGCCTATGCATTAACGATTATGTCATTCTGCCTGGTCCTGGTAAAGACGGCAAATTCTATGGACAAGTTTAACGGTCTCTCTTCCCGTTTCTTCTTGTTGTTGAACTCTGAATTTGCTACCTAAAGAATGCCTGAAGTTCATAGTTACAGTTCTGATGTTATTGAGATGGTCATCAGTCTCTAGTCCTTCACAAAAATATCAGCATCTGGTTGTTTTTATCCATTGCCTTCCAATGGACTTTGGTAGGAGATTATTATTATTATAATTATTATTATTATTAATAATTACAAACTCAGAGCAGTAGCAATAGGAGAAATGCCAAGAGAAACGCCATGAAAAATGCCTTGCCCAATTCATTAAAGAAACATTGAGGTCACACCAAGTGCATGACCAGAGTCAATATTGCTTCGAGTTTGTATATCCTGACTTCTGTGTTCCATTAACTTAAATTGAAATAATTTAAGCAGTATACTGGTACTAGCACAGTCAATGTCATGTTACTACGATGGGTAAACTTATGTGTAATATTAATATCCTGGATAAGTACTGGTTTTTTACTACGAAACGAATTCCCTGTAGCCATATTCTAGCATCAGCCTTATTCTGGAATTCACCACAGTCATTCTGTTGTGAAATGTGCATACATACAAAACCTGACTTCATCAAACCTGCAAATAGCTATTGAAAGGTATTTCAGAAAGTGATCTGCGAGTAAGCAACTAAGTTCATTTACACTTACAATTCTTTACTTAGAAGGTATTGACATATTTGCAGAAAAATATCTACACATGTAATTTTCAGGCACAAGAATTGGTCTTGCAGTTTCCTGGATCTGGGATGACTGATACAACTTCTATCAATTATTGTCATACTATTATGTCCACATGATTAATATAATTCATAACATATTCTCAGAAGTAGATTTATGACAAAACTCTTCACAAAAACACTTCATAAATGGTGTATATATTCTCAGAAGTTGATTTGTGACAAAACTCTTCACAAAGACACTTCATAACTGCTTGTTCTTGAGTTATTAAGAGTCATCTTTAATTATGTATACAACATGCAGTTTTATTGAGAACAACTCATAATTTGGTATATTTAACAATAAAAGACTGATACTGCTGTTGGCTTCATTAAATGGAGCTAGCATCCTGGAAACTGAGTTTTGACCATTAAGGCGAGTGTTTTGCTCTGCGTTGATTATTATCACCAAAAATGTTTATACCAAAGGCTGAAAGCCACAGTAGCCCGTAAAGCCTATTCAAAATACCTACTTCATTAGGAAGCTTTGCTAATGGTGGTAAAGTGCATATTATATTGGTGCAGAATAATTTGCAGGAGAGTTATAAAGCTCTGAAAATATGACCAAAAGTGAGAGACTGCAGGTAAAACCACACGCCAATTCATTACTTCAAGTCAAAAATTTATAAGTGACAGTGGCGATTGGACTGTATTGCATAAAATGGAAAAACCATAATTATGTAGACTTCTTTTTAGTCATGACTAGAAGTTATAGACAATTCTCACCTGTTGGACTAGTAGTCAAAATTGTAGTTGTAGTTGCTGTTAGTCCAGCAATAAAATTCATAGCAGTAACTCTAGCAGAATACTGGATACCAATCTCTAAGTTATTAATAATTATTGAGTTGCTGGTAGTAGATTCTGTTCTTATGTTAGGGATTCCAGAACGTGAAGTGCTGGTCAATGTAACTGTGTATTTATCTACAGATAGACTATGAGGAGGTTGAAGGAAGGTCAAGTTAGCTGATGTAGATGTCAATATGGTTATAGTAATCTTTGGTGGCAATACATCTGGAAGTTTAAAATGCATCAATGTGCAATATTATTCAACTAATGTTATATTAATTTTACCTCTAATAGTCAGAGTGTCAGATATAGCAGGCACACTCAAGTATGTGCCAGTAGTAGCTCTCACTTGAAGTGTAACATTGAAGTTAACGAGGAAAGACTTGGTTGTATATGAAGTTTCTGTGACTTCTATTCCACTAACATTGACCAAATCTCTGTTTATATACACATGATAAGTAGCCTCAGGGAAACCAGCTGGAGGACTCCAGGTGGCCTGTACTCTTCTACAACCAATCTGAGTCACTACAAGGTTAGTTGGAGGACCTGGATCTGAAACATAAACGATTAATCAAGCCATATTATATACACATATATTTTTAGTATACATAATAATATATGTATGTATAATAATATGTTTGCATGTGTTTCACTCGATGATTTTATACTTACCCTGTACATTAAATACTAGTGATGTCAATCCAGGATCTTGTGTATCACTATTATCAGCAGTGTATGTGTAACTACCAGGTTGATATCCTCTCACTAGTAGAGCAACTCTGTAACTCCGCCATATACAGTCAAAAGCATCGTCATAAGGAACATATTCTCCTCCTCCAACATGAAAATTATCATCAGTAATAATCATACTTCCATTTCTTCTCCATATCACTGAAGTAGCTGGACTTCCTATAGTCCTTCCATCTATAGTTAAAGATAGGCTGTCACGATCAGCAAACTGTGCTTCCTGTGGTTCATCTAATTTTATAGTGGCACTAGTGATGGCACCTGGAAATAGATAAGTAAAGACAAATGGGTTATTTCTGTGATGCATAATCAATGATCTAGCTAGCGAGCTTGACTGGGCCAAGTGATGAATATATTCTCATTGTGACTCACTCGGGATATCAACATAAGATGCATTTTTTATACTACCAAACATTTTCATTTAGTGTATATTACACAATTTGGTAAAGTGTAATGATAAGCCCTAATTAATTGAATTTTTTTTTAACTTTGTTGTTATTCAACAACCCATGGCCAACAATGGACCCACAGAGATGCTAGAATACTCTCTAGTGCCATCAAGCAACAACTATATTAGAATCACTAGAACTTCCACATAACAACAGTCTATAAGAGTCCATGAATAAGTATTCAGTACTTCTATATGGCAAGCACACTTTCACTTCAGCAAACTACTGAATTTCTACTTCTGTAAAATGCTAAACCATAACCTAAATTAAAGAATACTGGAGGAGAGAATGTATAACTTGTGCCAATGGTTAAAAGAAAAATTAGACCTGACTGATATTATGCTGCTTTAGCTGATCTTGATCTTATTTATGTCATTAAGTGCTAGAATTGTATTGAATGCATTGTCATGCTAATAATATGTAACTGAAGATAGTGATTATTATCATCTTTATTATAAATAAAATACAATGATTAAAATATATTTGTGTATGACCCAAAATAAATCATTTTTATATGAAAGTTATAGATAAAATAGTATGAATACCAATAATGTTAATAATGTTGACTAGTTTTCATGACACTGAGTCCAAAGCAACACTTACCATCGCAATTTAGCAAATCAATTTAAAATACCACAACACAATAATCTGAGACTGTATCCCAATAGCTCCACCCAGTTGGTATACCTAAGCTCTGAGACTTATATGTACACTTATTTTATTTTCATATAATCTCTCATTTTAATTTGTTTCAATGAAAATAATTACAGTAATAGTAGCTATTTATAGAAAATATCTATCAATCACTTGATTATTTAATGTGTAAAATAACAATTATGACCTTATGCTGTTTGAAGATTACTTTGATAGCAATACTGGCAATCCTCTGTTACTCACAATTGAGTTATGCAAACAAAGCTTATAAACTGGTAATAATAAGTAATGATGTGAGAGTGTCAGAACATTTCAGTAGCTTTTACATGTTAAGGTAATAATCAGGTAAAGATAGGTTCATAATTATGATTCTATTCTTGTCACTAACATGTGTGGCCATTCTACTGGAGCCATGTATAATGGACTTTGTGACACTGATAATAATGAAGTTAGTAAGTTTAGGTCATCCAATGACTTCATTGTGAGGCATTATTTTGTACAGTAAAATAAATTAAACTAAATTGAAGTTACAGAGGCATTAGTAAATACTATTATTTCTCGAATAACAAAGAAAGTTAATATCAAAGCTTGAAAGATGCTGGTTAGTCCGTGAACAGGGACATATTATAGACTGCAAATGAAGAAATTATTACTTTATAGAACGATATTACAAAAGCTATTTCGTTTAGCAAGTAACTACATCTCTGTTTACTCGATATACTACACAAATAGGTATATGTAAACCTCAATCCACCATTTAAATGTTTAGTAATAGTCATAACTTATCCCTACTCTGCACTTTGAACGTGAGGAGCCTTTTCCACTACAAGTATCTAAGCCAAGCAGAAGGTAAACACATTGAGAGCAGAATGAATCAACATTAAGGCAGATTGTAAACATTTTCAAGAAGAATGTAAACAATTCAAAAATAATGTAAACAATTCAAAAATCAGCAGGAATGTTATGCACCAAAAAATCAAAATGAGAATAGTGCAGGGTGCAAAAAATGTATGAATGATAACAATTTAGTATGTGTAGTGTATTATTATTAGCAAAATATTACAAAAGTACTTATTCATTGTTAAAGTCAAATACACAAAAGTGAGAAAAAAAACAAGTTGTTAAATTTAACTGTAAATATAACAAGAATGCAATAACTACCATCCTGGCCAAACCTTTATCCTAGCACAATAAACTCCGCAAAGGAGCCATTAGATTGTAGCTGTGAACTAAGGCTCTGACTAAGCAGAGATTGACAGAATAGATGATTACTACTGGTTGGGCCTCAGCTATAGTGTTAGGTGCCTACGTTAATGCATAAATGATTTATTAAATGCCTATATCCTTGCTGTTTGAAGTGTGTGAATTGTAGCAGTTAAGTAAATGGTCTCATTACAAGAGGAACATGAGCTCACTTCTGGATAAAGTGCTTCAGATATAACTGGACCAACCAATTATGGCAAAGTAGCCACTATAGAAAAATTAGTTTATGAAACTAGTGCTTGAGCTCATTTCATAGGTCTCTAATAATTGAAAATAAAAAATAAAAAACACAAATACAATTAACTGGCAAAACACTAGTTGTGATGGTCTGTCTATGTGTGATAAAGCATACAACTTATATTCTTAGTGAGTTTGAAAAAGCACAGCTAATGATATTCATTAACTCACATTGTCCTCGAATTTGTAGCACAAGTGCAAGCACAACCATAATATTATGCAGTAGAAACATTTCTGAAAAGTATAGTATAATAAGTTAAGTTATTATTATACATTGTTGAGTGTTCTTATGGATTATATTTTTTTGAAATGACTAATTACTCACTCATACTTTATTGTAGTTAATTTGTCAACATCTTAAAGTCTTAGTGGGCTACAACAGACACTCTACATAACATTGAAAGGAGAGGTTCTAATCACTAAGCTAAAGTTTCAAGAGTTTACATGGTAATGCACTTGAACGTCTGTTTTCTGCTAGACACTATTTATTTAAAAAACAACAACTCAGGCTAAGAAACAATGGAATTTTATACCATATTGCAGTAGTTATAATGAGTTGTGTTCAATATATCACACATCCATCTGTTTATAACTAGCTTGGCTAGCTCACTCACAATATGTGCTGAAATACTATTTGTTAATAGATTTTTTATCATGTATAATTTAAATTTAAAGCTGTCATTGTTTTTGTACCATATGGTCTCTTTTCCAAGACCAGCTCACTTATATATTCCATGCTAGATATTTTCAAGATGGTAATTTAGGTAAATCTTGAGTGCTGTCATAAGCTGCATTGGAAGCTAAATTACCCTCAAATACACTAGTAGTTATAAAAACAGGCTTAGCTTACCAATTATCCAGGTTTTTACAGCTATCTTTTTCTAGAGAAGCCTACCTTACCAAGTGGGAGCAGCTGCCAAATATTAGTTGGGGGCATGAGAAGCCTCTATGAGTAAAGTTCACTCAGAGTTTTACAACCAACTTTACACACCACTCCATGAGTTATCCACTTTAGTACAAACTATACTGCAGTGAAGATATCAAGCTAGAATAAACTACTTATTAGTGATATATTTCTCTATATCACACTATGACACATGCAATAGAGTATTATATGAAATAACAAACTATATACATATAGATATATATATATATTAAGAAAGAAGTCATTAAGAAAGCATTTAAGAATAACCTTTACATTTATGACATCTATTTGGACAACATTATTTTTTTGATAGCTTCAGATAGATATTCTGATGGATAATTACTTTTTAGCTACAAGGACTGAAAATTTATATCTGGTAAGAATGGTTAGTTAAATTCACTGTAACTATAGCTACTGGAGGCATAAGTTAAAGCTTTAATAGTTGTGATCATCACTTACTATTTGGAACCATAGGACACACTGGCTAGCAGAATCTCCAAGAACTAACCTGCCGAAGTTGACACCAATCTAACTCGATTCTCTCGAAACTCGGAGCTGCCCCACCTACTAGTAGTTACACCAACCCCGCCCTAGTCTCGCGCACCAAACCCGTTACCCACGGTAGGACTACCCCCGCTCCACCCATTTTAATTTCAACAGGTACTTTTATTGACCTTGATGAGTCGACCTTGATGAGTCGTCCTTGATGAGTGAGGTTTCAATTTCATATTTGATAGCATATTTTGAGCTTTAGCGCTTATAAGAAATTCAGAATTTTAAGGGCTCGACGCACTTATCGACCTTCACTGTCGTGCCCTTTTGCTGAATTGTATGTCTCAGTCCATCTGAGATGGGTATAACAAATGATAATCCTGACCTCCTTCTATAAATGTCAATAGAATACCTTGGACTCAGGTTATTATGGACCACCGCTTTATAACTCCAAAGTGTAACGGGCGCTTTAATGCAAGATGGGAGCTTAGCAGCGAGTGGTAACCTAAAAACTGGGTCTGGACACCTATCCGCATAGACAGAGGAGCATGGATCACTTCATAAAAGTGCTAAAAGCCAGGAAGAAAACGACGCTTAACCAAATACTGCGCTTAACAAATAGGGGACGCCATGCAATATTGTATGTGAAGATCTACCTATGGTCCAGAAAGACCAGTACTGTTGCAAAAAATATTACATAATGCAGTTATGTTGGGGAAGAAAAATTCTTTACAAAAAAAAGGAGACAACCTAAGCAAAGCCAGTACACATTAGCCAACAGTTTGAGTAGTTCTAGGAATGTGAGAGTCATGAATTGGAATTAGGTGTGGGTATACTTTCTTATTTCTGTTTGATTTAAAAGCAACCTGTGGGGGGATCAGGAGTGAGAGAGTTGTACGCCTAGCTCCTAAGTCCAAAGGGTATGTATGTAGTGTAGATGCCAATGCAGGTTCTCTCCAGATAGTTGTCCACTCAATGGCTTTACCCAGGTAAGTTAAAGTCCTTTTAATGGAAATGATCTGAGTGAAAGAACACCTTGATACACAAGTGAACACAGTATATAAAACAACCTTGGGCACAACCCTTACAATAATGAAATGTGAAACAATGGATGGCAAACAACATAACTGTCAGTCCACAAGTAATGCCATCCGCATACAATAATAGTTTATTTTGTCTCTGTTCTTGGTTGAGCTGGCCCCATACAACCTCACACCACTTTCATTAAATTTGTGACAACCATGTGGCCCCATTTCTATGCATGAGTTAGTTGTTTCTTAAGACTATTCCTATGATGTGTTAAGACTACTACTCTCAATAGAATATTTCATTTTGATTGCTGAGTAGTATTACATTGTAAATAATATTAAATTCTATCCATACGTCCACAAATTTGTTGTTAAATTTTTGCAATAGAAAAATAAATGGTCTAATGCAACTAAACATACAAATTAACAAGATGCAAACAATACTTTTAAAAAGTTAGAAAAAATATATAGCTAGCTACATGTATTCGTATTGGTACAAAACGAAGTGATATCTCCTTGGCAACATAAGACATGTGAAACAGTTCATTAGAAGGCATGTATTTTACTTCTCTTAGTATGACTGACGCCATCATCCAGAGTCAGCAAATTCTATGATACAAATTATAAAAGATAACATACACACCTATACATAGTGGATATTAAAAGATTCTCCCACCAGATAACAGAAGAACATGGCAATAGCAGAGAAGAAATGCCACAAATCATGTAAGTCATAGAAACCAGCAAGAGAACACTCTCTGTTACCCTCTCTAGACCGCCATGGTGTGTCCTACAAATTTAAGAAGCTACTAAAGTGAAACATAAATGGCACTGTATCACACGGAGTATGAAGTGTAAAGTAAACACTTGCTCGATGAGCTTCATTTCATAGATCTGAACTGTACTTTCTCACGTTAGTCTCATATTCTGTGTGACTGAAGAAATAGACAGCTGGAATCAAGAAGACGAGAGTCAGTACTCCAGTCAGAGAACTAGCAACACTCAAATATTCCTGGTACCAGATCTACCAACACATACAAACACACAAACACAGCAGAGCTGACTAGCAACGTGTGTATATATATATATATATTATTCCACCCTAGATATCTTCAGAATGATATCTTCAGGTACATGACCCGTGAAATAACTCATGATATTTCACGCTGTACTGTGTAAGCTCATTACCCTGTTATAGCAACCAGCCAAACTAGCACTCATCCTGGCTTTTACGGCTACCTTCCTCTGGTGTAGCCTACTAAACTTGATTAGAGAAGCTGCTAAAAGATCAGTTGGGGATATGGGGAGCCCCTACAACCAACTTTACCCAGTGAGTTACCAGTCCTAGTACTGACTACAGTAGTGAAGATATCCAGTGTGGAATAAACCACTTATTACACTCATCAGAGTGATATGGCTAGATATTTCACTCTCAGGCTTTATTTTCACTCTCCTCTGGCTCATGAAAATAAATTAGCCTGCTCATGAAATATTTCACCATATCACACTCTGACTCATGTAATAAGAACTACTATAATATATATATATATATAATATATATATAAACTAACACATGTACACACTAACCTTGGCTACTAAGTAAAACACAATAAAGAATGTATCGTTGACGATAAACAGACCAAGTACTGCAGTAGAAAATTGTAGATTACTGGTGGCCATAAATATAATTGCCCTAAAAAGATAAGTAGTAGCATGATAACCAAGACCAGAAAAACAATACATATACTTTATACATGTACTAGAAACATAATAAAAATGTACCAAAAACCAATGTAGAATAGCAACACTGGTTACTATACTAGTGTGCTCAACAGTGTGAATATGGTTAAAATTCTCACCAAAAATTAGTTGACATGCATACGACCATGGCTACTTGTTATACAGTAGCTATATTAACTGATAGAACCATACCTATATAATATATTAATTGTTAGAACCATACCTACTTTGTTATAGGTATCAATTGATAGTATCATTTTGACATAACTATATTAATCATTCCTATTCCTTTTTTTTTTTTGGTATTAAATTTGGGATTTGCTCATTCACTTCATGAATTTGTTTATATTTAAATAATACATAGAAAAGATCACAGGTCATCAGTTAGTATAAGCTAGAGAAGTTCTGAATGGGCTACACATAGCGAATGTCAGTAGGATGATAGAGCATGAATGAGCTAGTCACACATTCATGACAAAAACATCGTATTAACATGCACATGCCATCATAGATTTGCGAACTGTCTGTGAGTACTGCCCACTTTGAAACTTGGTTGGTCAATACTAGAACAATGCATGGTCTTATAACTCAAAATGTACCAAATTATACAAAAAGTTTAGCCACTCATTTATAAGCAAGCTCATCTTTAAAAAAAAAAAATGGATAGGCAAGAAAATATACTGTGTAATAATTCTTGTATATCTTGATATAAAATCTATTGTAGGGTACTACATATCCATATACATGTCCATATACTACTATGAAGATTGTTCCCTGTTCTAATCGCCATGTTTAGCTAGTCACTTACACCAAGATATTGAGGACTGTTCCCACTACTATCTTGAATGCCTTCCACTAAATACAATAAAAAAAACAGTATATTGAATCAATAGCACTACATTTTGTGTGGCAATGCTCATTAAATGCTAAATCTATAAAAGGTGATAAATTCACGGAGATTATTTCTGAATTTTCAAAGTAATACAGCTTTATAACAACCAATGTATACAAAGCACACACATGTGGCTTATTAGATAGAGTATTCACATGAACAACACTGAGTCATGACATGCCTTGAAAATAGGACCATGTCTAATCATGACACATCATGAAAGGTTACAATTATCTAAATTACTCGTAAAAGGTAAATATTTTTTTATTGCTAAGGAATATATGTGAGCTACAAGAAAGGCAAATGTTAGAAGCTATTGAAGAACTAAGACAGTAGTTTAAACACAGAACTGATATAAACACTATAAAAAATTCTGAGTATCAGCGATAAATTACATAACTAGTTCAGTTCAGTAAAATGTATAATGAATTACCTTTTACCAACTATTCCAATTCAATGTTATATGGAATTCAAATTCATAATAAAAATATATACGTTTGTCATTCTGGAAGGATGGTATTTGAATGAAGATTATCTACAATCAATATTCTCCAGGTTTTATGTACCTGATGATCTATGATCCACTGCCTCATCGATTTACCACCACCAACTACATGTGCCATATTAAATCAACATAATAACAAGAAAAACATAGCAATCAGTAACTGCATAGTAACCAGTGTAGCAATAAGAGACTAATAGGTACCAATATACGAAACTTTTGCCATATAATGTTTTTATTTACTTCTCTTGCATGTTCCTCCTACATGGACACATTAAAGAGAATCAGTTGACAAATACAGTGAATTGATAGTCATTTTGGTGCCACTTACCCAGGAATTTCCAGTCATGCAGGAAATAAAATACACCAGTAAAATTGAGAGCCAATAAAATGAAGATGATAGAGAGAATTATCATTCTACCTTGAAATGGAAAGTTGTCAATAATCTAAGTCATACATATACACCTCAAATATAAGCAGGTTTATTTCCAAGTTAATCAACAGATACTGCATGAGCTATTCAATGTCACTGAAAATATGTAAGATTTAAAAAATTCCGCAAATGTCATTGCTGAGCAGAAAAGCTGTAACATTTGCATAATAAGGTTTTTAAAATTGAATGTCTTTCAAATTTAAATGTGTATATAAATATTTAGCTATTGTTCTATCAAATATTCCAAATACTCGATTTAGAATTGCCAGTTTTCTAGATTAACAGTATTCTTACTGTTATTTTATAAAACTGAAACTGTCTTAGTTACATTGAAACTTTACATATTCTTAAACTACTTTCTGCTCTTAAGTTGATGCATTGTATATAAATATAATATGACAGTTCACTGAAATATCGGGCACAGCACAAATGCCGGTATTTAGATATAGTGTTTAGGATAGGCCTGTATGCACACAGGTCTATCCTTGCCTGCATATATGCAATTAGGCATCGAAAGGATTAATGCTGATCTAGTACATCAGCTATCAACATGGATGAGAAATGAATTGGGGGGGGGGGGGGGGGGAACTCAGTTTAGGGAGTGGAAAGTACCAGTGTTCCCCCCAATCTGTATCAAACACTGACCTTTAATGACTGGTATACTTGGAATAGTGTATGACAACTAGCAAAATACAACTCACTAGTCCCAGAAGAATAAGAAATGTAATGACTGCAAACAGGAGATAGGCCAGACCGGCATTCACACGGATTAATGGACGCCTCTTGTATAAAATAAACACAATCACCATGCCACCAAAAGCTAGCATACTTGCAGTATCTGGTAAAGAGTGCAAGCCACATGGTTAGCACACAAAACGATAATATTAGTGACTATTCCTTACCATATTGGATGTTGAAGCTGGTAGGACAGATGTGATAGAAGGCACTCATGACTCCTTGTGTGATGGCCAATATTCCCAGGCCATAGTAGATGCCAAAATACTCTGGCAAACCAATGTGCTACAAATATATACTAATACATTACTCTAGCCACACAATATGCTAAAAATAGATATTGATTACATAAAGTTGGGTATAAAAAGCGGAGAAGTATGAGAACACGAGGGTCAAGAACAATAAAAGCAGGTGAGAAAAAGCTGACTGATGTAATAGCTTCAGTGAAGAAGTGGGAAAAATACGAAAAGGACAGATACTGAGGAGCACCAGAGATAGACAAAGTAGGAGAAGGGAATCCATGAGTTTAAAAGGGGAATAAGAAAAGCTGGGATGGCTCAGGAAGAAAGAGAGCAGGTGGAGAATCCATAGATAAATATATCCTATGCTATGCACAACTAATCTGCACATTAGTACATCAGGCACCACTGTGTGCCGCGGTACTCATAAGTAAATATACACAATATTCTGGCAACCAAAGTGCAGATATACAGTAGAATACTAATATATCTTTAATGTATACTGTGTATCTAAATGACAGCAATCAATGAATTCCAGCAATAAAATTATTAACTACTCACTGATTCCACTGGCTTCCTTCGTTTGATACAGTAAGTCACGTTTCTAATAATAATAATAATAATCATAATAATAACAATAATAACAACAATAATAATAATAACAACAGTAGTGTGCTTTGATACACAAATAGTGAGTGAGCTAGTTATTTCTGTGTTTCACTGGTATATTTAACTGTTTCAATGGTATATTTGTGACAGGCTCTAGGAAAAGGTACAAATTGGCTAAAAAATGAAAAATGATTTTATATTATCAGATAGAAGTCCAGGAAATTACCTCTATTTTGATACCAAAAGAAGCACTTGAATGTCCTTAATTGCTGAGTTACAACACTTTTTTCTACATAGGATAGAAACGTTTAAACCGAGATATCGAGACTTCAATGTAAACTTCCTGTTTTGAACAAAAAATCCGGAATACGTCCGTGTCACGTACGGGTGTGGTTTCTAAGCTTAATAAAAAAGGGGTGTGGTTATCTAAACATGCACGATAACACTTCCATCAGTTAAGTGCTTTCTTAGATGGCATTTTAAGATAAAGCTCGGAGTATAGCCGTAGAAACCGTAACAGTAATAAGCAGCTGCCACCTAATCAAGGGGGAATTTCCCTTACCTTCCGTATTTCTTCCGTGCGGTCTCCGCGTAACATTAAATTGTAATTTCCGTTCACGCGTTTCTCCATAAATTCCTAGTTGAAGCAAGGTTTTTCAAGCGCTTCGTTTGGTCACTAGTTGGTGGAATTCAGCATTCAAATTTGGCGCACAGTTAGAGGAAAGACCAAAGATTACTGTGAGGTACAAAAAATTGTTTTTGAATTTTTAAGTAGTACTCGGCTTTTTGGCTGTTACCATACATTTACTATACCGCGAATTTGTACCTTTTCGCAGAGCCTGTCACATTTGGTAAAATATGTTATTTGTTATATTTCATTTTTATAAAGAATTTCAGATAGAATTGTATTTTTAAGCAAGTTAAGACAAAACTATCGGCCAATATGAAAAATAAGTAATTTAGTCGGTTAAGAGAATAACTGAAAATTTGGAATTACAGTTACTAATGTTACTTACTGAATCAATTTCAGATGATCTCAAAGTTTAGACAATTAATTTGTTTGTTTCCTAACATTGCACTCCTTTCAATAATTTATTACTGTAAAATTAAGAATGTTAAGAGTGGTAAAGAATTGAAAGTGGTCTAATAATTACTTCTTAAAAATTAGTCTTACAAAATCATCAGAATTGTCTCTTCCACCTTTTAATCATACACAATAAAAACAAGGGTGACCAAAATATTGTGAATTAATTTAAAAAAATATTTCACAGAATACAAGAAGCTTAGAAAAAATTTTTTTTGGTTGGTATGTTGAGAGTAAGACTGTAGCGTTCCGGTACTCCTTGACAGTATAATGGTTTATAACAAAGGGAATGTGCATATGTCCACGATAATAAAACTAGATGTATTCACTCTTTCACAGGCTTTTGCTTTGTTTCTTTCCTTGGCAGAATTTTAAAAAAAAACTTGTAGATCAAGTCCATACATGTTACCAATTCATTAGATGATACTCTTCATCTTTTCTAAACGTCAATGTCTATAAGTCGCTTTAACACAGAAAAGCTGTCAATAAAATGAAAAATAAGTGAAGATATTTCACAATAATAATCTCATGCTGTGCTAGAAAAGTGACATTGGCTTGATGGTCTATTCTAGTCATTTCTTGACATTAACTACATGAGGAGCTAGAACATTAATTTCAGGCAATTACCATTGTAATTTGTTTAAATTACATTTAAAAGATTAGATTTTTTAGTTTTTATACAAATGTATTTGTTGTAATTCAGAGAAACTTAATATAAAGAAATATCAATACTATGTGTTCTTGTTAGTTGAATAATATCTAGGTTGGCTCACTTGCTATAACACATGATTAGTTCTACATCGTTCCATTTACCACAAACATAATAACAATATTTACTTGTATAGAAGTTCACGGGCAGCTTTGATGACCACTTACTTGATGAGAGCAATGACTATGAAGAGGGCACCAAATAGAAGATAGAGAATGTTGCTCCAAAAGTTATTGAAGGAAGTGAAAATGTAAGCAGAGTGAGCACACTTGAAATTAAAGTAACACCTGTCTCCTTCTCCTCTCTCTTTACTAAACTAAAATATACAGTATATAGACGTAAACATAATAAGTGTATTAGTGTAGTTTATTATTATAATTATGATATTATATTATATATAATTATAAACTGATATTTAAACTCTATATGATGGTTGCTGTAACCTAATAATGCATGTTCATGATAGAGAAAAAGGAACGCATGTGCAAAAAAAGAAAGAATCTAAGGGGAAAAATTTCATGAATTTTTTTGTGTTTAATTGCTGTATACTAAGTCCCATTAAAATTAAATACTATGCCTAGCAGAAAAATATTCTTTAATAATCTTCTTTCTATATTTCCTTTTGTGGTCAGCTGTAGACTGGGTTAGTGATGATGCCATACTAGGTAAGATCATAAGCCTCTTGAGTTTATCCTGTACTATTAATCTTGGTTTAAATGGTGTGTTGCAGCTTGCTGCTATAATACTTGTTTTACTCTATTTAAGTTTCCAATTAAGCCCCAACTAAACCTTATTGGAAAATAGAGTATATGAGGACCAGAGCACACTGGAAGATTTCAGAATACTCCTTCTTGTGTACTAAATTCTTCTACAGCGATTCTTTTCAGCTTGATTCTCCCATTGCTAATCATTGTGACATAAAGTGAAGAAAATTTTAAAGCCCAGAGCAATTTCAACAACATTTTAAAGCCCATCTGTACCAATGCAAGCTCTGTAAGTTGACACATACCTAAAGCGGCACAAACACAAAGCCCAGTGGAAGGAATAGAGCACAGATGGATTAGTTGATATTACTGATATACAATCAATCAAAATCTACAGTTAGTTTGGATGCTCCTAGAAGAGTTCTCCTTTAGTACTTATAAAAGCAGTGCTGGTTACGGTGGTGAAAGCATTAAACAAAAGCTGACTTTTCCTTGGCACTTTGTCAACATAATTTACAATATTGCCCACAACATTCAAAGAAATATTTCACAAAAAATATTCTCGTTTATCATAACCCCTATAATTGATACGATAGTCACCTAAATGTGACCACACCTTACCCTGATGAGAGTATATAGAAGTTGAATGGCTGGTAGTCCAAAGTAAATACTGTATATTACAGTGATCCTACACACATTAGAGAAGAACAATAAGTACCTATTCTGCATAGGATGATTCAGTAAAGACTACACATTCAGTACTATGTCATTCAGGACTAGGACATACGTAATCGTAAGCTAGAACAATATATTCCTCAATCTAATTATATGTGTTATATGTATCTACAGTAACTAGATATCAAAACTAACTTACCATACAAACATGAAGTTACGATTGACTCTATCAGAATAATCTTCATTAGGATGAACATTCATGAAATGCTGCAAAAGAAGCGCGAAGCAAGTGACATGACAGGATGATAAGATTGAAAAAGTATGTACATGTGTATGTTGTGACTATTGAAATGCTAGTGTTCATGGTAACTACTGCACATGTGTATTGAGGCCATAGTTATGTGTGAAACATTACCTCATTGTGATACTCTCTGTCCGGCCAGCAATACTGACGTCCACAAGTCTTAGGAATAAAATCTTCATCTATATATAAAAGTAACAAAAGTATTCATGATATACGAACAATAATTTAAAACTGCAAACACACATATACACATAAACGGTAGAAAGCACACATATTTAGATTGAAGCACACTCACTATATCGCTGTATGCATTTTTCAGCTTCTCTTTCCATTTCTCTCTCCTCCTGCAAATTCTCATACTCTGGATCTATTTCTCCCATATGACTACTAGTATCTAACATACATGTGCATACAAACGTACATACACATTAATAAGTTATGTAATGTAGTCTATAATTTTCATTGCAATTAATATTATTACTTTGTATGCAGTAGTAATATAAGTAAAGATGCTTTGTAGGTATCTTATGATAATAACAATGTGAGTGTCTGTGCACCATATGCCTGACTACAAGATCAATAAAAGCTGGTCCTTTGACAAAGCAAAAGAAGTTCAACCTGTTCTGCCGCCTAGAATTATGCCTGTGACCATTGCAATAGCTAAATTGACAATAATGTGATAGCAAAACTTGTCACAATTATGTGAGTTACAAAAATAAGATAAAAACACAAACAATTAATAACTTATTTTTCAAGTATTGCAATTAAATTTATGCTTAAACAGTTGCAGTTATATCTAATAACTAATAGTCAACTATATAGATTCAAAACCTCAAGTATTGTCCAAATAATAGACTAAACACATATACATCATATTTTGAAAATCACATTCCCTGCCGTGCTAGATAGTAGGCAACTATTAGATGTTACTGTTCCTGACATTTCACATGACAAACAAATGGTATCATACACTTGAAGCCTAACTAACACATTTTCATTACCTTTCTTTTGCTATATGAGCTAACACATACCAGCTATGCTCACATACCAGCCATGCTCACATATACCAGCTGTGCTCACATATACCAGCCATGCTCACATATACCAGCTGTGCTCACATATACCAGCTGTGCTCACATATACCAGCTGTGCTCACATATACCAGCTGTGCTCACATATACCAGCTGTGCTCACATATACCAGCTGTGCTCACATATACCAGCTGTGCTCACATATACCAGCTGTGCTCACATATACCAGCTGTGCTCACATATACCAGCTGTGCTCACATATACCAGCTGTGCTCACATATACCAGCTGTGCTCACATATACCAGCTGTGCTCACATATACCAGCTGTGCCCACATATACCAGCTGTGCCCACATATACCAGCTGTGCTCACATATACCAGCTGTGCTCACATATACCAGCTGTGCTCACATATACCAGCTGTGCTCACATATACCAGTTGTGCTCACATATACCAGCTGTGCTCACATATACCAGCTGTGCTCACATATACCAGCTGTGCTCACATATACCAGCTGTGCTCACATATACCAGCTGTGCTCACATACTTACTTCTTTTTATCCATTCCCCACATTTGTGAATTCTAATGCGACATGCACAGAAGACAAGGTAGTCACTATAGCAATATATAAAATTATTATAATATTTAAACAACAAAACCCAATAACATTACAAAATAAAAACATAAAGAGCTCTTACTTATTTTGAAGCTAAGACCCACTTTATAAGTTATTGTATTGTAAAGTATATCACAATTCAGAACTTTCAATAAGCCATTGTAATGTAAAAAATTTCTCCTTGATTTCTGAAGAGGGAAATGCTCAGGCACAGTCAACCTCTAGTGAGTCAGGTTGTAAGGCTGGCCTCTCAGTGGTCAACCTCTAGTGAGTCAGGTTGTAAGGCTGGCCTCTCAGTGGTCAACCTCTAGTGAGTCAGGTTGTAAGGCTGGCCTCTCAGTGGTCAACCTCTAGTGAGTCAGGTTGTAAGGTTGGCCTCTCAGTTGTCAACCTCTAGTGAGTCAGTGTAAGGCTGGCCTCTCAGTTCGTCAACCTCTAGTAGTCAGGTTTGTAAGGCTGGCCTCTCAGTGGTGTCACCTCTAGTGAGTCAGGTTGTAAGGCTGGCTTCTCAGTTGTCAACCTCTAGTGAGTCAGGTTGTAAGGCTGGCCTCTCAGTTGTCAACCTCTAGTGAGTCAGGTTGTAAGGCTGGCTTCTCAGTTGTCAACCTCTAGTGAGTCAGGTTGTAAGGCTGGCCTCTCAGTTGTCAACCTCTAGTGAGTCAGGTTGTAAGGCTGGCTTCTCAGTGGTCAACCTCTAAGGAGTCAGGTTTAAGGCTTGCCTCTCATGGGTCAACCTCAAATATTGGTACAAGGTTTAAGTTTGGCCTCTCAGTTGTCACCTCTAGTGAGTCAGGTTGTAAGGTTGGCCTCTCAGTTGTCAACCTCTAGTGAGTCAGGTTGTAAGGCTGGCCTCTCAGTTGTCAACCTCTAGTGAGTCAGGTTGTAAGGCTGGCATCTCAGTTGTCAACCTCTAGTGAGTCAGGTTGTAAGGCTGGCCTCTCAGTTGTCAACCTCTAGTGAGTCAGGTTGTAAGGCTGGCCTCTCAGTTGTCAACCTCTAGTGAGTCAGGTTGTAAGGCTGGCCTCTCAGTGGTCAACCTCTAGTGAGTCAGGTTGTAAGGCTGGCCTCTCAGTGGTCAACCTCTAGTGAGTCAGGTTGTAAGGCTGGCCTCTCAGTTGTCAACCTCTACTGAGTCAGGTTGTAAGGCTGGCTTCTCAGTGGTCAACCTCTAGTGAGTCAGGTTGTAAGGCTGGCCTCTCAGTTGTCAACCTCTAGTGAGTCAGGTTGTAAGGCTGGCCT
>WLWD01002936.1_pt1 | contig 24043 bp, 17 predicted proteins | sample 6712731 | NCBI WGS metagenome assembly WLWD01 (sample SAMN12718690, study PRJNA576275) | sponge metagenome | isolation source: marine sponge | host: Mycale hentscheli | place: New Zealand: South Island, Marlborough, Capsize Point | collected 2014-11-01 | reverse complement strand
GGAAGCTTCCCCCCCAAACTGGTCAACTTCCCCCCCAAATGAACCCAACTTCCCCCCCAAGATTAGTTGCAAAAATTAATAATATTATTACGATAGCCAACATTAAATAATGATTACACAAGTAATCTGCGTGTTTTTTGCTGCTTCCAGTGATCTATAATAGCCTCCAAGCTTTCATTGCTTAGTCTTTCTGGTCCCTCAATACAGACTCTATCATGGCCTGATCTAGAGTGTTGTCACTAAGCTGATTCCTCAACCTCGTTTTGACTAATTTCATGTTGCTGAAACTCCTCTCAACTGTTGCTGTAGTCACTGGCAGGATTGAAACTATTGTGGCTAATGTGACAAGGTTGGGAAAAGCAGAGCCAAGAGTAGTATTAGATACAAGAGCATTGATTACTTCTTTAGCTGTGCTGTTCTTGAACTTTGTGAACATCATTCGTCGAAATATTTTCCATTCAGCCTCTGTTTGCTCTGGATTAACATCAGGTACTGAAGTGCCAGTAGTGCACTGAAAAGACACGGTTTGAGGCTTTCCATAGTAGTTAGTTAGAAGTTCTAACTCTTCTGACCCATACGTAGATAAATTTTTTTCTTCTTCTGGCAAATGACGAGGGTTGAATATAGAATATGCTGAAAATACATCAGATGATCTCATTCTGGATGTTATATGGTCAATAACACTCTGAATATAAGGTTTATATACAGTCTGAATGAAGGTTTCCTTATCAAACTCTGTAATCTCAATATCAAGTTCTCCTAGCTGTGCTGGGTCTGAAAATACCAGGGAGTGGTCTTTGAACCAAGTACTAGAACTAGGATTATCTTTCAACTCCCTTAATCTGCCAGTAGTGGTTTGCACCATCACTGGTACAACTGAAAGATCAAGATCCTTGGATTGAAGACCTCCCTGTAGTTTGGCTACTGTATGGAGAACATCACAGAGCATGTATAAGCATGCAACAAACTTGTAGGTACACAAGAGCACAGAGAGACCATATACTTCGGCATCGCCACTTTCAGCATGTATTTCTTTCAAAGTTTTAACCAAAGCAGGAAGCACTTGTCGGACAGCACGGACACAACGTTCTCTGGCTAACCATCGTGTATCACTGGGCTTGGTAACCTTTATTTCAGGTGTATTCAACACTGCCTCAATTTCAGCCAACTTTTCGGCTTTCTTTGGCGAATAATGGAAGCATTTCCACATAGTAAGAAGGGTACCTAAGACTCGTTTCACTTCATTGTGTTCATTTGCTGAGTAAACTGCAGCTAACTGGAGCTTATGACAATGACAATGAATATAGAGAGCACTAGGAACAAGAGATCTCATACGTTTCTGCACTCCACTCCTCTCACCTGACATAGTATTTGTTCCATCAAAGCCCAAACCACGAATTTTTTGAAGGGAAATGCCTTTGTCATGGAGAAATGCAAGCAAGTACTTGGTAAGAGCTTCAGCATTAACTTCATGTACGTGAACCAGACCTAGAAAACCCTCCACAGCTTTACCATCTTCTAGCCACCTACCACAAATGGCCAATTCCTCCTTTGAAGAGATATCAGTGCTTTCATCTGCCATGATAGAGTAAAATTGGCTGCTCTTGAAGCGAACAAGTATGTTATCTTCTATATGAAAACTAATGCTCTTCAAAAATTCAGCTGTACTAAATTTTGAAAGGTAGGTAGCATTGGAAGGAGAGGATTGCTTGTGTGATTCTAATTGCTCAATTCCATTGTCAATTTGAAGTTGAATTATGCCATCAAACATAGTTGTATGAGGGGAATGATTTATGACAAGATAGTGAAGCGATCTTAGCAATATTTTTATGAGGCTACGATTCTTTTTTCTCTCTTCATCACTAATAACAGACATTCTTTCAATTATGTCCCCCGAAGTTTGAGCAACACTAGCCAAAGCCTTTACCTCTACAGCTGCCAAATGCCATTCTGATCTTTCATGTTGCCTCAAGAGTTCAGTTGCTTTAACCCAATTAGCAACTGGCTTAGATACCCATGCTCCACGCGCAGATGGTGGAGGCTTACCAAATCTCTTACAGATTGAACAGTACATGCCATCATTTGGTAAATAGTCGATCCAACACCATTTATCCTTCCACTTAGGGTTAAACTTCAGGTTTTTCTTGTACATCTTCATTTTCTCAGCTACAGTAGGGCCTCCTCCTTCACTCATTTGACGTGGTCGTTTGGAAGTACTTGGCTGACTTTCATTCGCACCAGCACTGTTGCCTGGCTCTTGAGGAATCAAAAACCTCTTCATGCTGCTCTGCTATTTAGTGCACACTGCACACAGTGCATAGTGACCTTTCATCCTCCAGCTGTCTTCACAGCTTGTAGCTTGGTGACCACAACTTGTCAAGCATGGACACATTAATTGACAGGCTCTTATAGTGTTGTAAAAGTTCTTAAAATTGGAAGTATTTTTGGCTTCACTCTCCACAGGAGGGGGCACATCCCCCTCCCACACCTTCCCCCTCGCAGTGGCCGGCAGTCCTAACTTCCCCCCCCAAGAAAAAATTCATAGATGAAACCCTGGTTACAGTAGTCATCCTGTCTGTGTGTCATTCATTCATTCAACAAAGGATCTCAAGACGACGGCCTTCCAGGCTCTGAAACGATGTAGAGATAGAGAAATTTACAAAGTAAGTCCCTTTAATTCAGCGAGCGAGCGAAGCGAGCGAAGCTGACTATCAGTCGTGTTCAATTGAGATTTCAGATATATATATATATATATTTCGCAGTTCCAGTATTTTTCAATTAACGAGCGCGGAGAATCCTGCGGCACTGCCTTACGCAACTTTGTTTCAACCAAAAAGTTTATAGCTACTCTCTTCTTGAAACAATTGTGAAGTCTTTGTCAAGCTGCGCTTCTTTGCCACTGCTTTCGAAGTTTATTCAGGTAATTCTGTTATTGTTAACTCTTCATGCTTAATCATTGCTATTATTTACCCATTTCCTTCACAAATCATCTTTACCTATACTCATATATTTACTCGCTCGCCATGCATTTGCGCTATTCGAGCGCACCACTAGTATGCTAGAATTTTTTGTTTCGACTTAGTTTTCAAGAAAAAGCTAGTCGATTGTAGCCGTTCGTCGTACGATCGTTGTGCTAGTGCGCTACCAGTAACGCCCCTTTACCGCACGTTATAATCACGTGAGCTGAAAATTGCAGCTAGAGAATGGCCGGTTGGCTTGTAGTACTACTGCAGTTGCAATTGTCGCGCTTCATGCGTGTAAGGGGGCTCTAGAGTCGAGTTATATACTGCGGAGCTGATCTATTTTAACCTAGAGGCGTTCCCTTCGCTCTGTTGTTTGCTTCTTTCTTTGTATCGCCGTAAGTAGTAACTGTCTGTGTCTAAATGCTAAAGGTTTGAAATAATTTTTAACAGACGTTCGCTTCTACTGCTGATCTCTGGTGGACATACGCTGAGGGTTCGCACCTCCTGGTGCTTCATTTGTAATTGTGTTTTTTCACTATTAGATACTTTCTCATCACAATACTTAATAGTGTAGCCTTTTATTCGCTCTCGCAAACACTTTCCAATATCGTTTATATAGAGCATATACTTAGAAAAATCTTTTTTTTTTGTATAAGTCCCTAAGAATAGTCACTTTGAGGGCCATTTTATTAGCAAACTGGTGATATTGTGATGCTTTCATTTTGTCGACCATTTTTGCACCAAGACTTTTTTCTACTTGAGTTTTTATTGGTTCACCAAGATAAGCACAAAAAGTATCAGCAATGGCTTCTTCTGCTTCTGTCAATTTGTATTGATTTTTAAACTTAATAAAGAGAGGGATTTTTTGATGTTTTTCCAAATACAATTTGGGATCATTTTTGTCCTCAAACTTTTTTGCCATTATTTCAAACTGTACAATGGCATAGCCACATACAATCATATAGACGTCAAGCCTATATGTTGGAGTGAATGAAATACCACCAATATCTTGGCTGCAATGTGCTGTAATTGACCGATCCATTAATTGTAGAAGCTCATGGATAAACATAGTGTTAAAGTCTATATCTTCTTTACATTTAGACTCTAAGTATTGAGATGCCGCAATGTTTTCTTTTTTAATTTTGCTATCAGATGCCCATGAAGTGTTGTTCCATCCAAAAATGTGTACAAAGTGCTTTCCACAGCATATTCAATTGAAGTATGTCTAACAGGTTGAACCCTTGGAAGTTGTTTCATTAAATCTTTCCATATTTCATCAAACATGCTCTTTAATTCCCTTTCATTTTGATGTGTCTTGATTAATATTTTTTTTACTGCTTCTAGACTTAGAATATCTTCTTTCAAAATATTCACAAGAATTTGTTCATTTAATCGTCCTCTGTTCGGAGACATTTTTGCCATTATTTTAGTAACTTGCTCAGATGTAATTATTTTGTCTTCCACGAATCGAGACAATTGCCTAGTAGTGAACAATTGCTTTGCAAACCAATTTTTTTAAATCTTCTGCACTCAATTTTCCACTTTTAATGCTTTGATAGACGTTCTTGTTCTCCCCTGACTCTTTCAATCCATTGTTGTACTTGCTTCTTAATAAATTCAACATTTATTTGTCTGTCGGCATCAAATTCAGAAATAACTTTCTTTCTGCTTAAAAGATTTTTACAATGAAATTCAGCATGAATTTTTACTTCCTTCAGAAGAAACTGAAATCTCAATTCAGTCTTTGATTTCCATTGGATTAGAATTTCACTTTGTTTACCTTTGAAAAATAGGTCCATTTCAGCATTTAATGGAATCAAACAAAGTTTTTGATACATATATGTTTAGTTCAGTCAATTTAAGCTCAACCTTAGCATTTAAAGTTTCTGATGGTTCAGTACTAATTTCGTTTTCTGCTTGTTGTTCCCATTTTAACATTGCTGATTGGACAATCCACTCCCATTTATTGTATGCTGTTTCTAAAGAATTATAAGCAGTTATTTCTAATGTGTTCTTGAAACTAAAGACAAAATTTTCTTTTAATAGAGTTGTCCATAAATCTCTCAGCTTTAGTTTGAAAGATGATAGATTGTGATAATCAAGCTCTTCGTATTCTGAAATATTTGGATTATCCAAACCTGCTCTCTTGCAAATAATTTCAAGTATGTGGTGCTTTAGTAGTTGAGCACTTTGGCTGTATCCTTGATTAACAGGTGCCATAGGAGGATCTCCCTTCCATAATCCAGGAAAATAATGAACGTCTGTCTGGTCATTAAACTTAATAACATCATTGAAAGTTTCATAACCTTCACAATGTTCTTCCTGTGCTGCATCGACAGTAAATTTGTTTAACTTTTGAGTAAATTTGGCTTGACCTACTTCACCTTTAATATTGACTCCTGCATTTTGATGGACAAATTGACAGCTTGGATAAAATTTGACTAGATTCATTCATAAAAAAGCATGAACTGAAGTTTGCAAAATATCATCAATATCTCCAGGAACTTCACCAAAAATATTTATTAGAGTTGTGTTGGCTAGTCCTATGACGAAAGTTGCCAATTCATTGTCATGATTTTGTGTTTGTGTCAAATCAAGTTCTGGAGCACGTAGGCCTTCAGTATCCACTATCATAACATAGCTACACCCAGTTGCTTGTTGCAAGTGTTCATCCAGTGGGAGAAGCTGCATAAATGCTCCACAAGTACATCTTCCTGCACTAACATTAAACTGAAGACCAAATGTTGAATTTAATAATGTTGATTTCCCAGTACTTTGAAGACCAAGAACAGATAAAATAAAAATTTTGGGATCACCAAGTATTTCTACAACTTCACTTATGACAGCAGTAACCCATTCAAGAGGAACATGTGCAGCATCTCCATCCATTAGTTCGAAAGGATGACCTTCTGCCACTAATTTAGCAACTAACTTGGGTAGGCAAAATATGTAATGTTCTAAAACATCATTAAAACTTTTGTCATTATCATTTAAGATACCTACTCTAGAAGCTTCATATATTTGGCCTATTTCACGGAATACATGTTCCAAACCAAGTGATGCATCAATTATTTCATTTTGAAGAATTTCCAACTCACGCTTTAACTTAATAATTTCTTCTTTTAAATCACTATTATGAGGATTTCAAATTTTTGACAGCTCCTTTCTTAAAGTGTGGTACTTGTATTGTTTTTCAGTAATGCTATCTCTTGACAATGAATTAAATTCTAATTTCAAGATTTGTAAAAAACAATTTCTCTGTTTTACACTGTCGTCAATGCTTAGTTCTGAAAGAGATTCTATAAAGGTCTTCATAAAAGAATTTAAGTTTCTGACATACTGCAACTGGTCGCTTCGTAGTTTTGACATGGTATCATTTATTTTTGCTGTAGTGTCATGAATAAGTTCATTTTCTTTCAGCGTTTGGCGATATATTTTCTGATTACAAAGTGCCCAGGCTTTCCACAAGTTCTTTCCTTGCAATGGTAGCATCAGATCTTTCAAACCTTGATCTGATCTTGGAAAGCTGCCAACGATTTCTTTTATTTTCTTAGCTGAAGCTGATCCCAATTTAAGTACTTCAGAATCTTCATCTGTAACAATGTTTTCTTTCTTATTTATATGTACATGCTCTTCAATGCTCTTATACCCTTTTGGGCGTTTCAACTTTTTTTTAATTCTAATTTGAAGTGCATCTTTAATTTCTGCTGCTGTTTTTATGGATGTTTTTGAGATAAGATTTATCAAATACAGTTTTGGTAATAATTTTTCAAATTCTGGTGGATATTCCTCAACGCAATTTAATATACAAACTCCACCTGTTGAAGAGTAAAGATCTTTTAAACATGTTATTAATTGACTATTCAATGTTTGGTCTTTCTGTGAGCAAAATTATACACATGGACGAGCATTTACTTAAGAGAAGGCATTGTTCTGGATAATCTTTTGCATCTCCATGAAGATTTAAGAATGTAATAGCATCAGAAAAAATGTCTGCTTTTCCGGAGGGAACATACCAGGTCATATCAATGAGACCCTTACCAAGAATAGTTTTATAGTGCCCACCTCGACAATCACGATGAAAGAAATAATCATGATGAGAGTCTCCAATGACTTCATTCAAAATTTTAGACTTGGACTGGCTATATTTATGATGCTTGCCAATACGAATACAAGATACAATAGGTGTTGGATACTGAATTATAGGACCATTATACTGAACTGTTTTATCATCTTGTGTAGACTTCCATTCGTGAATTATAGAATTCATAGCCCAAATGGGAACATACAAATTCTTAGTAAAGGGATTTGGAATGACAAGTGGAATAGCAAATTGACATTTAGACAACCTTGAAAGTATAGAATATCATCCGATATCAACAGAAGTGATAGAAGAATATCAACAGGATGTATTTCTAGTTCAGACACTCCACTTTCTGGTTTTGTTGTGTTAATATGCTTAGAAGTATTTTCACCATCAGATTCACTTCCATCAGAAGATGAACAATCACTATCATGGGATGATACTGGAATTAGATCAGATCTACAAAGTCCGTCATATGACATCAATTTGTTTAATACTAGAAAAGCAAGCTGTTTTGAACTTGTGATAATAATTTTATTGAGTGATATTTTCATTGGTTCTTCTCTGATACACAAAGCAATGGATAAGCTTAATTTTTTGGGATAATAACAGCAGAGCCCCAATGTTTCTAACAACTCATGAGCTTCTTCATTTTTTGCGAGCTCAGAAAATTCATCTTGATAATAATATGATAAAGTTTTGTATTGTACATTAATGGCTTCTAAATTTCTGTCCACCACAAAATCTGAACTAGTCTTACCTGATAAGCAAATATTTTCAGGCCTACTTTGACAAGGAGGAACCAATATTTTTTTTTAATTATTTGTAAGACTTTCCAGATTAGAATTTAAAAAACACTTTTTGAGGAGAATTTGTAGTTGATTGAAACAAAATCTGTTCTTGTTTATTTTTTTCTAAGCAACTATAAATTGCTAACAGAAAAAAATATGTTTGCAGAAGAAGTAATTTGGTTTCTCTATATGTAATCATATTTTTTTTCTGTTCACAGATATTTTTGTAAAAGAACTGCAATTCGTTTATTTTGAGTGGTTTTAGAGTAATAACATCATTAATTGCATCTTTCAGAAAAGGATAGGTTAGAATAATCAAAATAATATCACTGTATGTATTTTTACAGTGAAAACGAAGGTGATATATTCCCTTAGAGATATGCATGGCTAGAATATTGGGAGATCTTGGCTTTCTAGCCACAAATTCACCTTGTATGGTGTTTGCTAAAAAATTCTCAAAACTATCCAAGTTAGTTATTGAGTGGAAGTCAACTGCTTTTAAAGCACTTGATGGATACAACCAGTTGGATATTTTTTGGATTTGAGGAAATATTTGAGCATTTAAATAGCCAAGATCATCTTTATCAATAATTTTTTGCATAACGGATGTAATGGCAGGTTTTTCCAAATTATATTCCACAGTGTGAATAAAAAATGCTTGCATAGAAGGGTTCATTAAGTATTCTGTCCTCCAAATATCCGTCTGAGATGCTTGACTATTGCAATTTTGCTTAATCTTCCAAAGAAATTGAAGCCATTGTTGAACTTGTTCAACAGTCACCCATTTTTCCTTGCTCCAGCTTTTAACATATTCAAGTATTTCTTCAGTGCTACTAGAAATAGATGGCAAGTCTGGTTTAGATAAAAAAATGTTTTCATCAATTTTTAGCAATTTTGCAAGAGCTTTACGTTCAACATAATTTGCCTTTCTCTCTAGTAACTTAAAACATTGTATATCTCCTTCCATGAGCTTAAACGAGGCCAGAGACAAATTATTAATTTCTTCTAAATTAGCCAACCAAAGTGGAACATTATCAAGACCACCTTCACGAAGGTACAAACTCAAGCCTGATGATTCTTTAGTCATGTCTACAATAAAATAAATAGACTTTAAATTAATTTCTGTGCAATGCTAATTGTTAGCTACATAGGGGTTTATTATAATTAGACATTTAGGGAATACTAGTGTTGTCTACCACTTCTTCCAGAACTTATGGTTTCATAAGAGGAAGTGGCTGCACACTGAAGTTGGCAGCACAAAGCATATTGCTTTACTTGCATGCAGGAATGCCATGTTATTTATTATTTTGCTGTAATCGGCTTTTTATTTATATTATGATTTATTTAGAAAGTGCTTGAAAGCACCATCAAGCATTTTATAAAGAGTGCTTAAAGTACTTATAAGCACAAGCACTAATTGCTTGAACCCATGCCTGATTCACACTCTGTGGAACACAGATTTAAGGGTGGCTGCATATAGCAATGCACACTACCTGTAGATCTGGACATTAATATATTCCCGCCAATATCCCACCATTTGATAATATGCAAGCGGGAACAATCGCGCAGTAGCAGCAGAAATATACTTCGCAAAGTTGTGTTTTCTTTAGCTTCAGGTTGTCTCATAGCCATTTACAGCAACACTCCAGAAAGCTAGTAGTCCTCTTCCAAGCTCACACGGCAAGGTGCACCAGGTTTCCTCTCCTCCTGTAGCTGTTCTCCAGGCTCTATGCATCTGAGCTCGAACGGGTGCATCCAGCAGGCTCAATTTCTGAGGAGTGAAGACTTCCCAAGCTGCACAGCTCTAAGACCTTCACATTGGGCTATCCAAGAAACTGCCCTCTCTTCTGACTCTCTTGTGTAACCACCTAGGCTACTGAACACTACACCGACCAACTATCTAGCTGGATTTTAGAGGATTATATTTCAGACACTTCATCTTTTTCTCACACAGAGAGCACACACAGAGACTGAGCATGCTCACAACAAAACCACAACATGAATACACTAAAACAGTGAATATGATTAATGACAACTGTTACACTAGTTATTGTTGCATTGATGTTTGTTATCATTTACGAGAAATGGGGGTGGGGTTATTTTATAAGAATTGCAAGTGGAATACAAGTTCCAAATTTTGTATCGGTTTTTTCTTGGAATCTAATAATGAGAACGACAATTATTTTTTATACACGGTGTTCAGTTTAGTTCACTAGCACTTCCAGTATAGCACTACGGGTATTTATTTCGTGCACGTTCACTGATTCCACTTACTTATCGTCAATGTCGTCCTCATTCATTTGTTTATAACAATTGCACTTCAAACAATATCTTAGTTACCTCATTCTCACTTATCATATCAAGTCATTACTCACTCAAACTTATTGTCAAGCTATCTCTTATACTGCTATTTATACTTTTATATTACTTGCGATTCCTGTGTTTGTCTGTTTTAAAACTCATGTTTAGTAGTCAGACAAGACACAAGCTCAAAATTTACAACCTTGAGTGAAAGGCAGGCCTGTAGCCAGGAGTTTGCACAGGGGGGTTCGGATTTCGTAGAAATGCAAGAAAGCCACACCTACTTTTGTTTCTTCGCTTATTCTTTAAAAAGCGAAAAAGATGGGGAAAAATATGCCAAATGAGCTCCTTGACTACAAAACATTGCTCTCGTTATGGCACTGATAAAGCAAGCTACGCTACAACTATTCTTTTTATGGTGTGCCGTTACAAGATAACAATATAGCTACCGCTTATTGATGATAATCAGCAGTGTTCAATGAATTGATTAATTGAACACATAGAACATCAGACAAATTATTAGTATGTTTACCTGAAAGCTTAAAATCAGACTAGGCCATCCACATATAGAGTATGAAGTATATCCGGGGATATATATAGCTAAATAGCAGAAAATTCCATTGCGATTTAAACACGATCGACCAGAAGTCGACATTCCATAAGTTAAATGTGAGGTGTGGCTAAATAATTTACTTCCGGTCACTCAAAAGGGGGAGTTCGACCGAACCCCCCCTGGCTACAGGTATGAACGGAATGATTCGTTCCTGGAATGTACATATTATTCATGAATAATTCATGAGCTGAAGCAGGTTTGGTAAAACATCGTCATTAGCTGGATGGGTAATGTATCGTAACAGTTAGTATATGGTGATCAAGGAAACGACTTTTGCACCTCAAAAGCAGGTGGAAGCGGCGAGAAAAGGACAGAGGAAGTTTTAAAAAGGAAAAAGTTTCACCAAGTGGAAGTACACAATCCACCATCAACAGTACAGAGAGACTAAGAAGCAGCAGAGATAGACAAAGGAGGAGAAGGGAATCCATGACTCAAGAAGAAAGGGCTGAAGAGAGGAAAGGAGAAAAGCTGGTTCAGGAAGAAAGAGAGGAGGAGAGGGAAATTGATCAGGAGTGTAGACAGGATTATTAAAATGGGAGTTACTTAGTGGTCATACCCAAACAACGTCCTGACCATGCACAGCTATTGTATAATGGATACAAAGCAATAGCAATATAGTTATTTGAAACACACTGACTTCTATAAAATCACATTTTAACACTATTTGATTAACTATTGTTTCATTTGCAATATGAGCAAGAGGTGATTTGTTCAGTCCATTGCTGTTGCTGGTGATTTCATTTAGTGAACCATGTCATATAATTCTCTTTTACTGCTCTTTTTTTTCTTTTTCTTTTTTTTAAGTAAAATAATGTTGAAGATCTTGATGCTTCTGCCTCTCTGGATTCATTCTAGCATAGTTTCATTCATTTCATGTCATGTTAGCCACAGATCTAGTGGTATACAAGAAGAACAAACAATACTGATTCAACAAAGCTACACTAACACTTAGGAAAACAACTTTAAGCAGCTGTACTGGGCGAGCCACGCAGCTAGGTTTATCAATTGTGGGCAGGAAGATACTGTGTTGCAGCACCCTTAAGAACTTTAGTTTGTACACATGACAAATGGTGGCAAGTATGTACTGGTACTAAAGTCCAATCCTGAACTTCTTCTCTAAAGATTTGTGTGGCATCCACACATCATCCCATCAGAACTTTGCGCCATTAACTCAATAGACAAATAACGGAAAATTAATAGATGGCATATGTTGAATACAGCCGGTAAAGCATTGCCATAATTTTCTTTACTATGCCATGCCATGCTAAAACTAAAAAACACACCAGAAGTGCTACACAGAAATGCACAATACACACAGGAACATCATGAAAACACGTCTGTTTATTGTTCAACCCACTTCAATCAGAAATACTTTATCTTCCTTCGCTTAGGCCAGTAAACCCAGATATTTGGTTCACGATAGGAGACCTAGTTTATGACCAAAGATGTCATCATTCTTCAAATGACTTTGCTTAGATGTACTACTACTGCAGTACATTTAAAGCCACCTATACATATGCCAAATGATATGATTTCAGGTGTAAGAGGAGCTCAGCGACAGCAAGCACTCTCGTGTAGGCCAGTTAGGTTTACATAAACAAAAAGAGTTATGGATTACTCCCCTCAGCTCCCGTGGATCCTCACGTACATAGACCTAGCAAGAGCTACAATTTGGAGATTTAGTCTTCTGTAAAGACCAGAAACACCTAGAAAAACTTGGCCTTTTGCTAAACCCCACCGTCCTAAAAACAATTGATGTTCTTATGTTATATTTATTGTAAACACCCTCTCCATTGAAATTTTGATGATCAAGTGAATTCAGTGAGCTGAACTACTCTAGCTAACTACTAGTAGGCATCTAATCGAGTTGCTAACAGTAGTAGCTCCGTACCGCCATTATTCTCTCTCTCTCTCCTATTGCTACTGCTGTCCTTCCATCCAACTACTGTTCAGTTGCTAAAGGGCAGAGCTGGTCCTTTGCTCCATACCACTCAAATAGCCTCAATCAGTCTGTGGCACGAGTCAAACCCCACCATTAGTCAGGAGAGTAAGTTAGTGTTCCTAGTCTGAGTTCAATAGATGCTTTTGAGAACAAATTCTACCTCTATGTAGTCTGGTGTAGCCAAACCCTTTACCAAACCACTACACGGAGAAAGGGTCTGGGGATAATCATACACCTTGGCTGTTCTAGAGGAATGTGGTAATGGTTCTCTAATTGGCATCCAGAGTTTGCAGGACGTGCTCACCCAAACACAACCACAGAGTATTTTGTGCGGGCGCAGCAATCACCAACATTTTGATAGTTCAGGAATGCAGGCTCCGTTATGTATACTTGTGGTAAGATGCCCACTCATTCCACCGAGGGCTGCCTAGGAGACGACAAAAAAATGTTCAACTAACCACAGCCCAAAATCTTGGCTCTAGAACAGCCAAGGTGCATGATTGTCCCTAGACCCTTTCTCCGCGTAGCGGTTAGGTAAATGGTCTGGCTATGCCAGACTAACCTCAATGAGAATTGAAAACACCCAATGTACTAACTACTCATATTTATCATCTCAGTGTGCTGATCTTGCTTTCTGCCATACAAAAGGAAAGAAGTGTCAAAAAAGCTATTTTCTTATTGACTAATGTTTCAACTGAAGTTAGCAGGGGCGGCTCCACCAATTTTCAAGTTACCAGGCCAGGAAGTGGGTGTGACCAACAGCGACAGGAAGTGGAAGTAATTAATGCAGTCAGAGATTGCATATACAGTGTGTATGTGCTGGCTACAAAATATAATTGTATTTTGTATTAAGGGTGCTCTGCCACCGGAACCTGTGATCGTTTAATCATTCAGTATAATAACTCAGAAACGCCCGTAACCAATCCCTGCAAGCTATCTATTCACACGAGGCCAGCTCTGAATTTCTATGCGGATCAATTAACTTTAGCGCCAAAAATCTACCAATTGCTGCGAAGCATGAGAACAAATGGGTCCCAGAGCTAACTATAGTATGCTATTCTGCAAATAACATCCTTCTATTATACTTGCAGGATAAGGGATTGGAATGAGGCTGTACTTGTGAAGCCATTGGAGCAGCTTAAAATTCTGTCTTAACCATGACCAACCAACTCCATTCTGACTGCTACCAGCTCCAACTATTCCACCAACCTTCTATTCAGACTTACTATTTACAAAAAAAGAATGTAGATATTAAAAATATGGCTCTGTAATGTTGCGGAGAACCCGAGAGCTACCACTGGAAAAAAATCAGTGTGGTAGCTCTTTTGGCCGCTTCGGAATAACTCCGAATAGTAGCCGGTGTGCAGAGCTGTATCTCAGTCCTAGGTGGGTCTTCATTCTTCAACTTTGGCTTGCTGGAGTCCTCTGTTAGTACTCATTTCACCTGTAGCAATGAAGTAAGCCCACAGTACACAGAAAAAAATTAAGACATAGCAAAAACAGTCAATTTGTGGTTATGCCCCTTGGTTTCCAGTGGCAGGGCATCACTAGCTAATTATGTTCATATTATTAATGTAGAGATGATATAATGGAAATATTTATTATTGCAAGTAATTTAGCTCAGTGATGATGATCGATAATAAAATAATAAATAATAATTTTAAAAATCTCAGATACTAGATGCTTGCATTCACTGACCGCTGTCTTCTGCAGAAGAAATTTGGCTGGTGTGGAGTTTCAGGCAAAGAAGTTTCAACAGATATAGAATCCACGGAGCAACAGAAACTGCCCGAACCACATAGTCACACCAATTTGTCAATGCGCCTCGCCCACCAAAATACAAATTTGACAACATTGATATTGCCATGCCTACTCATTAAGTTGAGGCCTCAAAAAGTGGTCAGGCTCTGGCCTGAGTGGCCCGATGGTCAATGCCACCCCTGGTTAAAGATTGAATTGGGATAGCATAAATTTCAATTCATAAAACAAATCAATACTCTGTTTACCAATATCACGATTGCTGTAGAGGAAGGAACATCCCAAGTGGTAAATTATTTTAGCGTAAAAGCACAGTAAGTACCATTCCAAGAAATAAACAAAGTTATGCTAAGAGCTGCACATGAGAGACACACGAGTCTTTAACCTTTGCGTACGATGGTCACGAATTCGTGACCGCCGTAACTTAACGCACGCGTACGATGGTCACGAATCTGTGACACACCGGGTGCGTCAAGAGAATACGGCTGTCACGAATTCGGGACAAGTTCTTTCCCGCTCTGTGGTGATAGTTACAGAGCGCGTAGCGCGCTAAAACTTTCAGTAGCTTACATAGTATACATTTTGCAATCTCTATTCTACAAAATAAGTCTTATAAAATAGGTATAACTTATATCAAGTGCACAAACTAAATAAAAAAATTTTTTTTCTACACTTTGTGTCTAGCTATTTTCAAATAGAACATCTACTAAGAAGTAAAGGCCTAAAGTAGCTAGAAATAAGTAAACTAAAACTAGAACTTACACTTGGGTTTGATTTCTCCTTTCATAAATATAAGCTAAAAAAATAGCGAACAGACTATGGCCTCCTCAATAATTCCAACTAAGTTTGTATTCAAAACAACTCTATAAACTATAAACTAACGAATTACCATAGCTACAATGCTAGAGGCAGATTATTTGAGGCCTAACACAAAAGAAACACTCGCCCGTTTTCTTTTTCCACGTGTCGAACTCCACTGTCTGGTAAACGCCGTCTCAGGCAACTAATAGGTTTTACGGCGTGCGCGTATTTAATTACATAATTGCTCGCCCGCGTTCGTCCGCAAAGGGTTAATAATCTTAAGCAGACTAAATTTTCACTTTATAAGTAAACAAAATATGATTATGCAAACTATTTTTTCAATGGATACTAGTTGTTATTGTTGCATCGGCACACAATCATAAATAATGTACTTAGTTTTGTCAATCTTTGTGATAATTATATAACTAGTAAATAACCCGCCACACAGTGTCATTTGACATACTACAAATTAACAATGCAGTGACATAATTTTATTCATTGTTATGATTCTCTACCATTGGATAAGGTCACATCAGTTTCCCTCTCCTGCTCCCCTTTTTTCCTTAACTATCTCAGGTTTTCTTCTCCCACCTTTCCTCTTTTTTAAGCTGTTTTCTTGAGTCAGGAAGTATTCTACCTTTGTCTACCTCTCTTGCTTCTGAATCTCTCTGTCCTTCTATCATGATTATGGACTTAGCTTTGCGATTCTTTTTCGTACTTTTGCTTTCCTTTTTGAAACTTACACACCTTTACTAGATGATTTGATTCCACCCACTTTTTAGTTACAATTAATCATTCCATACTTGCCTTCTCTTTCGTACCTATGCCTTCTTTTTACTACATCACCTTACCTCACCGATTCCACCCGCTTTTTAGTTATAATTAATCTCCTTTTTGCCTTCTCTTTCATACTTTTCACCTTCTTTTTTTAAACCTACGCCGCTCTCCCTCATTTATTCTAGTCTGGCATAGCCAGATCCTTCACCTAACCGCTACGCGGAGAAAGGGTCTAAGGATAATCGTTCACCTTGGCTGTTCTAGAAGAGGAATGCGGTAGAGGTTGCCAAATTACTATTACGGCGCCTGCAGGATGTGCTGACCCGAACACAACCACAGAGTATTTTGCGCAGGCGCAGCAACTACCAAGATTTTGATAGTTCAGGACCGCAGGCTCCATTATGTACACATGTGGTAAGATGCCCACTCATTTCACCGAGGGCTGCCTAGGAGACGACAAAAAATGTTAAACCACACCCCAATTTTTTGGCTCTATGCCAGACTATTCCACCCATAATCATTTTCTACTGAATGTAAAGACACTTTACCCATTCAGTGTTACAATGCTTTACCAAACTGTTTAAGCTCATGAATTATTCATGAATACACACCGTCATCGGTCGTCATAATTACTGACACACAAGCGTACCATTATATAGATGTTTAATACTATAATCCTGATAACATGAAATAGTGAGAATTACTCTGTGGTCTGCTACAAGACCACTAAATGGTAATAGATTAAAAATTGTGAGAAAGATTACTGGGTCTTTTCAATATAATGTTCACATACTCTCTACATAATTGGGCATGTTCAATAGGAGAGGAGGGGCGGTAGATTCTTGGCGTTAATGTTTTGGGGACATTACTTTGATTAAAAGCTGGCTGTTTCTGCCATAGTACATAAAAGGTGGTGCCCTATCACATTAACAGTCAGTTCGCCAACGTAGGGCTCACGTGATTTTATTTGCACAAAGCGCCAGATTGTAAACAGAAAATGGGATTAGTTCCGGGTGTGGTCGAGGTCAGCTAGTTAGAGCTTTATCTTCTGAACTGGCTGCAGTAGTACTTCGAGACTTTGGGGAATTGTTCAGGTAAGGTTAGTGAACTTGTAGAAAGAATTAATTTTTGAATATCGTAATTTGTGAGCGGTTAGCCTGTGATTGTTTTGTACCTACAAGTGTACTGAAGTCATATAATCACCGACTTACTACGAGGCATGTACAGCTAAATGATTATGGGAACAAGTCCATTTTTCATATTTTACAAAATTAAGTCTTTGTTGACAGTTTTCAATAATAATAAGGTTAATATGTTGTGCAACAATGAAGATCAGACGATTCCAATAGGAAATGTAGCAACAAGTGAAATCTGTCTATGGAGAATTTAATTTTTTTTGCTCACATTATTTTCTTTGTCTAGTCCTTCAGAACCAATCATGATGTCCAGCATCACCTAAATTGTCAACAGACTCTTAATCACTCCTGTATAGCAAGTGTGGATGGAATTATTGGTACATTTTTCATTAATGAGGTTGGTTGTTTGTGATTTTTGTTTTGTACCACAAATTGTAAACAGTAAAAGCAGTCTATTACTGGGTGTATTTGTTGCAATGAACTGGATTCTAATCTCCATGGTGGTACAGATAAGGAATGTGCCAACTAGTGTGCAGTTTGTAGTTAGAAACTTTAAATCATGTTAATACCCCTAAGCTTTGGCAAGAACAAGTTGATACTTAATTTTTAGTGAAAGTAAGTAAATTTTTATTATAAATACTAAATAAAAATGAGAAAATCTTGTGAAAATGCAGGCCTGACAAACTGAAAACAAAGTAGATAAAACTGACCATGCTATATTGAATTTGATTGATCTTCGTCAATTTCTTCTTCATATTCTAGTTCTTCAGAACCAAACACCCAATCCAAGATGTCATTGGCTTCATCTGGTACATCCGAGGATACTTTTTACTAACCGAGATACATCATCTCTACAAGCACGGCAGTCTGGACTCTGTGCATCAACTCCCAATGACTGGACACACTGCTGGGAGGATTTATCTGTCCAACTTGGATACTTGGAAGTACGGATACTAGCCCTACTAAACAGACCACAGACTTCACCTTGTTCACCCAGTGTTGACACTGATGAATATGACAGCCTGGCCTGCTTCTCTCCGCCATGATATTGGACTACATTATAATTGCATTACATAATTAATTAATTTATGCATAATTATTTGAAGCTATTTAGCTTTTTTGTAACAATGTTATGCGTAATTTTAAGTTAATTTATATATTATGTATTGCTTCCAGAGGTTATGCTTTTTATCTTACCTAATGCAGTCTTGTGTCAAGCTGAAACTACAAATTCCCTTCCTGCCTTCAACATCAACCAGAGTAGCTAAACTTCCTGCCTCAAGCTTCACCACTAACAGAAGCTATTACATTAACCACGTGCGGTGGTATGAATAACTAACCGTGGCCAAATGGGTACAGCATCATTTTTGTATATGCTAAAGTGGAGGACCTAATAAAGTTGTTTTTAAAAGAAGAGCTTAATACCTACTGCAGCAAAGTTTTTCGGACGAGATTTAGATGAAGCGGTATGTCATCAATTCATAGGTATATTCATAAATTTATAAGCTTTTTTTTTTTAATTAGCTATAATAAACATCAAATTATAATATGAATACAATTTCCCAATTTTTACCCCCAATGGTAACAAATAATAAGCAGTTTTGTTACATCATGAATAATTCATGACTCTAAAAAGGGTCGTCGGCAGACGCAAATAAAAATGTACGGCAGTCTACGAACTTCCGGTGCATTGGCGAACTGACTGTTAAGGGTGCTGGCACATAGCAAAGAGCATGCACTGTTAATTGACCCAATTGAGCTGCCAAACCACGGGAGTTGTAGCCTGTGGTTGGGCTTAAAAAAACACGTGCACACAATCCCGAGTTGCTTAGTCATGATGGAGGTGACAGAAATCTGTCTGTACCCTCCAGCTCAGGTCCATCTGTGCCTCCCCCCCCCCAGTGCAGGTCCATCTGTGCCCCCCAGTGCAGGTCCATCTGTGTCCCCCAGTGCAGGTCCATCTGTGCCCCCCAGTGCAGGTCCATCTGTGCCCCCCAGTACAGGTCGTCTGTGCCCCCCAGTGCAGGTCTGTCGTGCCCCCCCCCCCCCCCAGCGCAGGTCAGTGCAGGTCCGTCTGTGCCCCCCAGCACAGATCAGTCTGTGCCCCTCAGGCAGGTCCATCTGTGCCCCTCAGTGCAGGTTCATCTGTGCCTTCTGGTTTATGTCCATTTGTACCAGCACAAGCAGTTTCCAGCACTGATATTCCTGGGCTGACTGATAGTGAGTATGGCACCACGTCTGCAAGTTTCATGTTCCTGAGGCAAAGTTTCCGGGACTCCACCAGAAAATTATTGGGAGGGGGGGGGGGGGGGGGGGGGGGGGGGGGGGGGTACACCAGGAAGGTAGGTAGCAGTAAAAACTGAAGGTAGCTGTAAAAACTGGAAAGCAGTCTAAAAGGCTTAATGCATGCTCCTTAAGAAACTATGATGGCGTGTTCTTACTTGAAAATCGAAATCTAATAGTCAAGTCACTAAGAGAATACAACGTAATGCTGTATCTACTAGAGCTCTGGTACAATAATGCATTTGAATGGAGCGTCACGAAGAGACTACAACACAGGTCTTGTGCTGGTATATCCAGTGAACAAGTATGAAAAGTATTGTGTGTTGCTAAAGAATAGCAATGAACTAAACAAAAATATTTAACTAACAAAAATTATTAGCAGCTAGCATTCAAATTTAAACTTCAGTCAGACCAGCTCACTTGCAGTTTGTGCTGAAGCACATCACTAGTAATAGTACAACTTAGCTTATTTCAGACAACAGCTGGTACTCCCATAAAATCATATTGTTAGAGTAGTGATATAGCTACTTACCTTATATCAAAACTTCCTTTGTTGTAGCAACAGTATGACCTTGAATGTGACCAATAGGTGGACTAGGAAATCACAGCTGTATTTGAATATAGTGACACCAAATATTATATACCGGCCCAAGCGCAGTCGAGCGGGTTGGTAAAGCCTCACCTAACTTATTTCTGGGAATTCACGCACGCACAGTTCACCAGCGCAGTTAGTTGCAGTTGAGCGGGTCGGCGGAGCCGCACCAAACTTTAATTCTTGAAGAATTACAGATTGCAAACAGTCGGGGCGCGGCGATTCCCGTAAAAACGGCTTATTATATCTCCCCGCCAACAACTCCCCCATCCACTGAGGAGCATGCTAGCAATGACTTGAAGGAAGGCGCGAGATTCCCCGTCCAAAAAAAACATGCTGTGGTATTCCTCTACTAAATATGGTGGGACAAAAAAACAACAACAACTCACAATACTTTTTTTTAGCAAGATATCTTTTTTTTTTGCTAGATTTCTCTTCACTAGATTCAAATGGGGTAATAACTCCTCCAGTAGGGGGTAGACGAGGAGAAAATTCGAAGAAAAATGAGTTTAGAAGTGGCTGTAGCAGTATTATCTCTCCATTGGAGAAATCTTCTTTTATTTCTATGGGCAAGTGTGAATAGTTGTAGTAACTAGTTAAGGTGACATCTGGACACACTATGTTTTAGGGTGCAGCTCATCTGTAAGAACCAGGTCTGTGTCTGGTGGTATCACTCCTCACAGTGGCCCTACCTCAAACTCAACCTCCAGTAGTGGTGGCACCACACCAGGACATCAGCGAACTACACTCCTCTGCCATCGTGTGTATGTGTACAAATATTCTAGAAATGCTGCACTTGTTTTGAAAGTACACGGTTTGTTTTAATAGCTATCATAACTCCCACCTGAGTCCCAAGTACAGTTCTACTACTGCCATGAGTAGTGTGTATGTGTGTGCCACTGTCATGAGATAAGCACATAATATTTGGAATGGTTGTATATAGGCTTGCACCACTTGTGGGTCTGTCTCCTAGCAGTCCCACCTTCTCAGATAACAATAAACAGACATGTTCTCCTATTAGCTTGAGGGTAAGAGTGAGCAGCACTACGGATCCTGCAGTACTACTACAACTCGAATGTGGATAGCTTACCCACCCCCATCCCTTAAAAATCCATCCCCACACAACATATAAGTTCAATTTTTAAAATAACATACAATGTTGTATTGATAGTTTATCTAACAATCTCTATGTCCTTCACTTCTTTAAAAATATGCATTGGAATCTCAGTCACTTAATATAGTCCACAAACAGTTATTGTAGAAATGGTAGCATATTTAGATCCTCTATTTTATTATGAAAGGATTCAAGTTAATATTTTCTTTGTGATGGATCCATGACTGTAGTATTCATCCTGTTTATTTGTCCAGCAATTGTAGAAGGCCGCGGCCTTCGAGCCAGGTACAATTATCCTGATTCTTTTTCTTCTTCCAGTCTAAGTCTATTTCTTTTCAGCCTACCAAGATTCTCTTTTCGGCCTACCAAAATTCTTTTTTCAGATGACAGACTGAATGTGACTTACCTATCCTCTGCCGCACTTTTGGAATTCTCCTAGATTTTGTGAATAGAGCTCCGCTTCAGTGGACATTGTGAGGTTGCTCTGTCACTTCTTTTGTTCAGATCTCATTGGTCTTTACCACAAAGAATATCTCAAATATTCATATTGCATTCCTTTTTTTTTTAACTTTTTTATCACCTTAGATTTATTTCAACATGTCCTACAACTATGAAATCATCTGCGCCGAGATCATGGATGTCAATGTCCTCAAGCAGAAAGGAGATCTCGGCACAGTACAATTACTCAACAAGAACAGTATCTCATCACCCTTTTCAAAACTCCTCTACAAGAAATCAAATCAAAGAAATTACTAGTAAGCTGAGTAAACTAAGGATTTAGTTAATGAACACATTAAAACATTACAGAATGGTATTGATGAAATAACTAAACCTAGTGAGGATAATGAATTTATTTGATCAAGTATTATTTAAGCATTCCCAGATGTTGAATGATATTGAAAACTTTCTTACTTCTGCTCCTTCTTATGTTAGCTGTGCTGATATTAAGACATTAGCTGACAAAGTTGATGATCTGTTTAAAAGACAGCTAAACGAAGGGCTATACCTTGGTGTAAAAGTCACAATTCATGAATATCATTATAATGTTACTCTGAAAAATGGTAGCATATAGATATCAATGGTAGCACTGGTAGCATAGATAGCACTGCTTTAAATAGACCTGTGTTGCTAGGTATGTTTATATCATTAATATTTAGAACTTCACTAGCCATTTTTAATAGAATTTATAACATAAACGTTTCGACACACTATACAGTGGCCTTCTTCAGTATGAATATGAAAAAGATACAATGCATTAACCCTAAGGGTGACAGAAAATAAATAACAGCTTTAACAATAACTAAGGAAACAAGCCCTTAAGAGTAGTTAGAATTGTGAATGAGGCAGTTGTACACTGTAGGCAATAAACCCTCATCTCTGTTCATTGAACTATTTCTCTTTTTTATTTGCCAAGATTCCAGATAACATCTTTGGTATAGATTAGAATGAGAATCTATGACCTTTGCATTATTCCAATCTATGACATGGTTGGACTTTACTGCATGTTCTGCAACAGCTGAGGTGAAGTAGGTGCTATCCGGTATAATGGCTCTCTTATGTTCTTTTAGTCTGTCTTCCAGTGTTCTCCCTGACTGTCCAATATAAGTGTGATTGCATGAACCACAAGGTATTTGGTATACAATGCCTCTCTTCTCTGACATGGGCACCTTATCCTTTGCATGAACCAATATTGTCTTCAGTGTCTGATGTGGTCTGAAACATGTCCTGATGTTAAGTGGTGTTAATATTCTTTTGATGCTCTCTGAAACATGCCTGATATAAGGTAGCACTACTGTCGCAATGGGTTCGTTATTATCACTTGACTTCACACTCGTTGACACAGAATAATTCATTTTGATGACACTGGATGGATAACCATTGGTTTTTAGAGCATCCACAATATGATTTTTCTCCTTCTTTTGGTCGTGAGGACTTGTACAAATGTTGTTAGCTCTAATAAAAAGCGTCTTGGCAACTGCTACTTTATGAGCTAGAGGGTGGTGTGAGTCGAAACAAGAATAAAGATATTGAACAAAGAGCACTGTCTACCTTCCACTCACCACCATCTTTCTGGAAACGGTATGTCGATGACGTCTTTACAGCATTACCTGAAGACTTGGTCCTCTCATTCCATGAACATCTCAATACTATTGAGGACTCAATCAAATTTACATTTGAAATGGAAGAAGATCACCAGTTGGCCTTTTTAGATACCAATATTACACATCACTCTGATGGTTCCTTCTCAACTAGTGTGTATAGAAAGAAGACACACACGGATAAGTACTTGAGTTTCGACTCACACCACCCTCTAGCTCATAAAGTAGCAGTTGCCAAGACGCTTTTTATTAGAGCTAACAACATTTGTACAAGTCCTCACGACCAAAAGAAGGAGAAAAATCATATTGTGGATGCTCTAAGAACCAATGGTTATCCATCCAGTGTCATCAAAATGAATTATTCTATGTCAACAAGTGTGAAGTCAAGTGACAATAACGAACCCATTGGGACAGTAGTGCTACCTTATATCAGGCATGTTTCAGAGAGCATCAAAAGAATATTAACACCACTTAACATCAGGACATGTTTCAGACCACATCAGACACTGAAGACAATATTGGTTCATGCAAAGGATAAGGTGCCCATGTCAGAAAAGAGAGGCATTGTATACCAAATACCTTGTGGTTCATGCAATCACACTTATATTGGACAGTCAGGGAGAACACTGGGAGACAGACTAAAAGAACATAAGAGAGCCATTATACCGGATAGCACCTACTTCACCTACTTCACCTCAGCTGTTGCAGAGCATGCAGTAAAGTCCAACCATGTCATAGATTGGAATAATGCAAAGGTCATAGATTCTCATTCTAATCTATACCAAAGAT